>Ga0208645_1000856_pt1 | contig 30009 bp, 27 predicted proteins | sample VirMetDEL_Sep_01_FD_184519 | JGI IMG/M metagenome (GOLD analysis project Ga0208645, IMG submission 184519) | Aqueous microbial communities from the Delaware River and Bay under freshwater to marine salinity gradient to study organic matter... | ecosystem: Environmental > Aquatic > Marine >... | reverse complement strand
CGCTTTGCTCAGGCTTACATCGACGAACTGCACAGCACAGGTGGACTCCTCGTCACCGAGTCAGCCGACCACACGAACACCCCTGCCGCTGGCAAGGGCGAGTACTGGGTGCGAAACGACACGCCCTGCGTTCCTGTCTTCACGGACGATGCTGGTGTAGACCATGTACTCAACGCGGCGGGAGGCGGCACTGATGTCAGTGTCCTCAGTGTCGAGAAAAACACCGCTGGCACGATCAACAAGGGTCAGGTGGTCTATGTCGCTGGCTACGACACGGACAAGCCGACTGTCGAGCTTGCGGACGCAGACGCGAGTGCGGCACTGCCGCCCATCGGTGTCGCCAACGCTTCCATCACGGACTCGACTGCGGGGGATGTCGTGATGAGCGGCATCGTTGACGGCATGGACACCTCAGCCTTTACTGCTGGCGACAATGTTTACCTCGACACGACTGCTGGCGCACTAGTTGCAACGCGACCCGACGAGGAGTTCGTCTACCGCATCGGTCAGGTGATCTACAGCCATGCCTCTAACGGCGTACTGCGGGTCAACATCGAGCGCGTTCAAGGGCGTTACTGGATCTACGGCGTAGTCTGGGGCCTGTCCAACTCACAACGACTTGACAACTGGTTCGTTGGTCAAGCCACCGGAACGGTCGAGTCTGTCGAGTTCAGCGCTGCAAAGTATCTGTCAGGATCGGACGCTTCGAACTACTGGACCTTCGATATTCAGAATGCCTCTGAGTCCGACCGATCTATCCTCGCAGCCCCCTACGACATGACGACCGACCCAACCTGGAAGACTTGGGTAGACCTCGGCGCAGTAAACGGCACGGCAGCCAACCTAGAAGTGACAAGGGGCGACCTCATCAACCTAGAAGTTCGCGAAACTGGCAACCCTCCATCACTCGGGACTCACTCGATCTCGATTCGCATTAAAGTCAAACCTGCTAACTAATGGCACTCATCCCTTTCGGAAAAAGTGACCTTCGCAAGGGTGGCCTTGCGGCGGACGGTATCAACACAACCTCTACTAACTACTGGACCCGAGGGAACCCGTACTGGAACTTGATGTACCAGTCCGAGGACAACATCCGTACAGACGGGTCTACCAGCCCGTTCGCCGGAACCCTCAACTCGGACGGCTACCCCCTGGACTACGGCACGGCGACGAACTGGATTGAATGGTATTGCTGGTCTGAAATCCAAGATGAATTCCCGTGGGGCATTGATTGGGTACTGACCTGGGAAGGTGGCGGCAACGGCACGGTCAAACCGAAGATAAATGGAATGACCCCGACCGTCGATGAGGCGCAGCGGCGCGTGTACGCGGTAACGGAGTCCGACTTCACAATCGCCAGACCCCTCCGAATCGATGTGGCTGATATCGACGCATGGGGAACGGCCAACTACGCGGCAGACCCGATTGTCAATGTGCGCTTTGAGCCATTGTCGATGGAGGGGACTTGCGGATACGGCGAAGCGAACTTCATCCGGCAGGATTACATCGACGCTTACTCTGAGTTCGATTACCTCCGCATGATGAACTTCCAGGCGACGAATCAGCAAGCGACGAATAGCTCGTGGGCAGACCGTAAGCCGACCACCTACCGCACCTTCGCGCACGGTGCGTATAACGGCGGTGCTGGTCGTCACGCCCCGGCGGGTGCGCCTCTAACGGTCTGTCTTGAGATCGCAAAACAGGTCGGCATCCGCCCCTGGGTGTGCATCCCCCATGAGTACGACGATGCCTCCATCACCGCGTTCTTCGAATACATCCGAGACAACTGGGACTGGTCTTACGGCCACCCGATGATCGAGTGGACAAACGAGTTCTGGAACACAGGCTTCCAGCAGGGTCAATGGTGTCAGGCCCAAGGGCTGCTGCACGACGCATCCACGCGCTATGTCACGCTCGGCAGCATGGCCGACTCGAACTTCAACGGGGATTACTTCCAGTCGAACAACGGTGAAGTCGCACCGGGCGGGTTTGATACGACCAACGCTGCCTTCCATGTGTTCAAGCGCGAGAGCGGGGGCACGACCTATGTGCTGTACCACAACCAGACCTCTGGAAACTGGGAGGTCGCAACCTCCACGAGTGACCCGGACACCTGGACTAACTCGCAGTCGGTGACGCTCGGCTTGCCGGAGACGGTCACGGCGGTAGATGACACCTGGGAAGACAGCACGATTGGGCCGGACGAGGGTGATGCCAATGTCACCTATACCAGCCGCTTCTTCCGTGACCCATACCCGCTCTGGTATTACGGCGCGTTCCGTTCGACCCAAGCCATGAAGATCGGAAAAGCAATCATGGATGCTGCTGGCCTCGACTGGTCGGCGGTGGTCGAAGTCCAAACCGGGGGTAATGCAGCGCAGAACGATATCCTCAACTGCAATGTCTCGGAGCCGTTCGACAGCACCAGCACGGAGCGTGTTAAGGATCACCACACCTCAATCGGTGTGACCTTCTATGTTGGCGTTCAGCCTACTGCAGAGCCGCTCTGGTCGAGCAACGGCGCGAAGGATGATTCCAACCCCGTTCCTGGCACAACTCAGAACGCGATCAACTGGGATCCCGACATCTCAAAGCTGTACGACTACCTGTACTACTACATCGACACCTACCACACCAACGCGGCGGAGAACGATTCGTGGACAGCGTGCTACAACCGCATTCACGCGGCGTGGCCGGACAGCGAGATCATCGGCTACGAGGGGAACCACCACTTCGTCCGCCACTTCGGCGGCGGCGAAACGGCAGACGGCCTAGCGTGGTTCCGCACCATGATTCAGGAGTACACCGCCCCTGAGTGGCAAGAGTGGTATCGCCGGATGTTCTGGCGATGGACTCAGATCTTCTCTCAAGGTGGTCGAACGCCGTCCAAGTGTCACTTCGTCTTGGTGAACCCCGACGATGAGGACGGGCATTGGGCACTCTACTTCACGCTGGCCGATGCAAAGGCGCAAGTTGCTGACGGAACCTACAAGATGGCCGAGATCATGCGACTCGACACCGGGCACTCAACCAAGCTGACGGTCTAATGAGCACTAAGACCCACCAGCGTCGTGGCATTTAACCGCCCACGACCTCGACCGCTCCAGGAGCTACAGGATCGCATCCTCCAACTCTGGGAGTGCCCCGTCGAGTTCGGCTCAATGTGGCACAGGGGTGTCCTCCAGACGGACGGCACACGCAGGAAGCAGTATTCCCAGTTGCATCGGGATATTGCGGCCCACGCCCTCAGCAGCAACCGCACCAGCACCGTCGTAAGCCGAAACCACGGCAAGACCACCATCTTCATGGACATCGCGCTGTGGTCCAAATGGCGGCACATGGACAAGCGCATCATGTACATGAGCGCCTCGACCCAGCTTGCTTGCGAAATCCTTGGCGAACTAAAGGCCATCACCGAGGGCGAGATCGAGCTTCTCCCAGGGCTGATGGTCCCGTTCCGCGAGTGCTTCCCCGAGCTTACGCCCGTCAAGGCAGCCGCCGGGTCTCCTCCCGCGTCGTTCAACCTCGCAGGGCGGACGGGCACTGGGCGCGAACCTTGCTTCTTCCCCTCGTCCATCGGCAGTAACAAGGCGGGCAAGCACCCCACGGACATCTTCGTGGATGACCCCAGCAACGAGAAGAACAGCACCACCCCCGTCCAAAGGGAGAAGGTCATCCATGCCATCAAACAACTAGAGCCGATCCTCCGCGACCCCCAAGATGGCGCGATCCGGCACATCGGAACCCCCTGGGCCTTTGAGGATGTTGTAGCGTGGCTCGGGCGCAACCCGGAGTACAGCCAACTGCGCTTCGGTTGCTGGGACGGCGTAAACCAGGGCCACGGCCTTCTTGACGGCAAAGGACCAGGGCCGGAAGGGGCGTACCCCCTCTGCCCCAGCTACATGACTGCCCCCGAACTCCTTGAGGCGGAATCCCTCATCGATGACTACGAGTTCTGGGCGCAGCAGTACCTCTGCAAGCCCGTGGCCGCCGCAAATGCGTTGTTCACTGACGCAATGTTTCAGGTCGCGGAGCAAAAGGTCAGCAGCATCGACCAACTCCCCGAGGGCAAGCGCGTACTCCTCTGGGACCCCACCAGCCGCGCCGACGCGAAATCGGGCGACTGGAACGGCATCGTGGTTGTCCATGTCAGCACTGCGGGACACATCCTCAACGCTTGCGCCAGCAACCCCGCGCTCAAAATCCCAGGGCTGGCAGATGTCCCTCGGGACACCAACTACTTCTTCCCCATCGAGGCCCACGAAATCAAGGGGCCACCCGGCGAGTGCATGGATCTTGTCGAGGACATCCACCAGCGCCTTCGCCTCAATGCCATCTGGGTCGAGGACACGGGCAGCGCGGGGGCACTCATCCCGTGGTTCCACCAGAAACACTGGACGCGGGAAGACAAAGTAGCGATTGTCCCGGCCAAGATTGGCACAAAATCCAACAAGGCGCAACGACTCCAGGGAATCCAACTGGGTTTCAAGGAGGGGCGTATTAGAGTGCTGCGAGATTTTCCTGGCCGGGACATTCTTCTCAAAAGATTGGCCGAGTTCCCCAAGAGCGAATCCGATGACATCCCAGACGCTCTTGCGCTGCTGACCAACCACATCATGCGGCGCGGCGCGATTCCTGGGATTTCTCTGGAAAAAAGTGACGCGCCGTACTACAATCCGGCTGCCGATCCATCGTCCGTCGCGTACCGGCAGCCCCGCACTAACTCGTCTTCGTGGTAAAACTCTCCCCAGAGCAGTCTAGCGCCCTTTCTCAGCTAGTGGTTGAGGCGCAGACCTCGTTTGAAGGCGTTACCACAGGTACTGCGCGTCTCATTAACGATCTTTACACGGGTCGAGATCCCTCCTCTGGCGCACAACTTCCCCTTGAAGGTGCGCCGTTTATGCCAACTGTAGACCCTGAGCGGGTCTCCTCCAACTGGAACTACCCGCAGATCGGGGCCAACCTCTTCCAGTCCCGCGCTCGGCAGTTGGTCACAGAGCTTGTCCCGGCAGTTCCCTCGTTTCATTGTGAGCCTCTGGTAGCTGAAGCCGCGCACCTTGTCGAGCAGCAAAACAAGCTGATGGCATGGTCTACGCGGAACGGCAACCTGAAGCAAGCGTCGCGTGATGCGGCTCTCTATGGTCTTCTAGGCTCCCACCTCGGTATGAAGGTGGTCGTAGACAAGAACCATCCCCACCTAGAGAGTCGCATCAAGTGGCTGGCGATCCCCTCGTCGCACTGTGGTTACGAGCCGCAGCACAAGCGCTTCAAGTACCACACCTACCAGTGCCAGTGGAAGGACATCCCCAAGGAGATGTACCCGGAGAGCTACCGGGGCAACCTAAAGCCTTGGGACATCGTGACTAAGACCGAAGTATTCCACGAAGGTTTTGAGTACGAGGGCAAGGGCTGCCCCATGTCGGTGTTCATCAACATGGGCGAGGGTCGCAAAGATCCGCAAGCCTACTCGGTTGGTAACGCCCCAGAGCTAGAGAAGAAGCCTCTGGGCGAGTATTGCGGCACGGTGGATCTCCCCGCCTGTCCGCTGTACATCGACAGCTTCCTCGACCCCGCCCCAGGCGAATATATTGCACCCCCCGAGTGCGCGTCGTGGATTCCCGTCATCCGCTCGATTCATGCCGACATCCGGCAGATCGAGAAGGAAGTTGGCCGGATCAACAACATCGTCCTCTACGACAAGGAGGCGTTCGACCCGGATCACATTGCGACCGTTGCCACGAACCCCTCGGGCAACGAACTCTACCTCGCTGTAGACACCTCCCAGGCCACCAACTCGTTTGAACGGGACAACGGTGTCTCACACAAAATGCGCCCCGTCGAGCGCACCAGTGCCCTTGGTGAGCTTGTGACGGCCCTCCAGACGCACATGATGCTGCTGGACGAGGTGGTTGGCGCATCGCGCATGAATCTTGGCTTGCAGCAAGGCCCGCGCAAGTCGGCGGCGGAAGCATCCATCCTGGCGCAAGCCGGGTCACGCCGTTCGCGGGACCGCTTGTCGGTGATGGCTGACCTCTTTAGCGCGGCTGCCTGTGCGTCGTTTGCCTTCCAGCGCGATGCCTACGGTAAGTCGGTCAAGTTCCCGACGCGCAGCGAACTCATCGAGGTCATCGAAGTGCCTGATGCAAAGGTCGCCCGGATGGCGTTCCGCGTCGAGGCCGTCGAGCTTGGCAACCTCTCCAAGCAGGGGCAACTGGAAACCCACAGTGCCTCCCTCACTCTGCTCGCTAACTTGCGCCAACAAGCGCCGGACTTGATTACCCCGGAGATCATTGTTTCGGAGGCGCGGAAAGCGCTGATGGCTTACGGCAATGTCGAGGCTGCGGATCGTCTGAAGTTGCCGCCGGATCGTGGCGGCCCGCTGGAGCGCATTCGCAACTTCATCTACGGCATCACCATCGAAATCCCGGTCTACCCTGAAGATGATCACGAAACTTACATCAGTGCTTATCAGCGTGAAATCGCTATTGCCGCTACTAACGCGGTCGCTAGTGTCCCTGTGCAAGAAATCCAAGCCGCTCTTCAAAAGCATCAAGAGTTTGCTTCGCAGCGTCCCGCAATGGGTCAAGCGATTCCGCAATCGCCACTAAGCGGCTTCAACGCCAACGGTCAGCCGTCTAACGACATTCTTGCCGCTCTCCAGGGAGGGCAGACTCCTTTCTCTGATCCCTCTACTTTGACTCAGTTTTAACCTTTTACTGTCCTCGATGCCTAATAGCGAAGTCATTTACCGAACTAATGTCCTTGGATGCACTAAGTGTGGCTCAGGAATCGGTGGCGGCAAAAGCACTGACTGGTGCTGCTATGACTGTGGCGAACCGATGCCGGAGCGCCGAAACTACACGAAGACAGGTACTGGGGACTGGGAATCGTTTGAGATGTTCCAGTTGCACCCCAGTGACCCCCTGCGTAAGGAGGTCAACTCGATGTCCGATTACAAGGCTGCTTGCCGTGCGCGACACCTTGACCCGGACACGCACCGTCCCACCGCTAGTAACCCTAAGTTCTACCAAGGGAATAACGGTAGCTGGGACTAACAATCACCCAGGGAGCCATCCCGGTAAGCCCTGGTTTTAAAGTGGAGCCGAAAGGTAAGCCATGACCGAAGAAAACAACACCCCCGCCGAGGCAGCGCCTGTTGCCGAAGCAGCCCCCCAGAACCAAGCCCCTGTCGAGGAGCCGCAAGCGGTAAGCCTCAAGGATGCAGTCGAGGAGGGTATTAAGGCAGCCCCTAAGAAGGCAGCCGAAATCACTCAAACGCTTTCAGAGCAACTCACGCCAGAGCAACTCAAGCAAGTCGAAGCACTTGCAGAATCTAAAGCATCCCGCGCTGTGAACGAAGCGCTTGCTGCCGAACGCGAACGCGCCAAATCCACCCCAGTGCTTTCTCAAGACGATGTGAAAGCTCAGGTAGACGAGGCTATTCGCTTGGAGCGTCAAGTCGCTGAGGCCCAGCGGCAACTGGATCTCACCCTCGGAAGCCTTGGAGCGCCTGTTGGCTCCGAGAACTACAAGAAGGTGGAAGCCATCATTGCCGAAGGGCTACAGTCTGGGGCGATCTCTCACCAAGCACTCTTCAACGAGAACATGATTAAAGGTTTCGTTGCGGCGGCTGGTGTGGGAGAGGCTAAGGAGGAAGTTACTTTTCCTGGACTTGGTGTACACGGTCGAGCCGAGAAGGTTAATACCGAAGGTGTGACCCCATACAATGTCCGAGAGAAGATGGAGCAAGCGATGGCCGAGGCGATGCGAAAGCGCTAACAACTCCCTGTAATCCTTAAGGAGGATTAAGACAAATGGCTTTTCCTGTTTCTGACACCCGCGAACTGGACACTCTGGTCACCTCGGCCATTGATACCATCAGCGGTAACCCTGCCAACCTCGTCAACGAGGGCGGCGAAAAACTCCTGGGCAAGCTGGCAAAGCGTGGCCGCATTTTCCGCGTGAACGACGCAGAGCGCGTTGAACACCCGGTCATGTACAGCACGGATGCCTCCGCTTGGGAAGCTAACCTTGGCGACCAGTACAGTGGTACTCCGACTTCGGGTACTACTCTTACTGCCACCCAGAACGAGGTTCTGACCAAGGCGCTGTTCGACATCGTGACCAAGACGAAGAACTTCAATGTTCCTCAGTCGATCATCGGTCGCGATAGCCAACTCGCCATGAGTGACATTGCCTACCTTGCACAGCGCATGGCAATGGAAACTTACGCGGAAGAGGAAGCTCTGCTGCTGCTGGGTCAAACCGACCTGACTGCTGGTGGCGACCTGAACCCGCTGGCTCCGTATCGCGGTGACAACGACTTCTTCAACCGTGGTGGCACTTCTACTTACGCAGACTTCGGCTCGATGTCGATGCTTGGTCTGTTCGATAGTGGCCGGGATACTGGCAGTCGTGGCCAAACTTTCGCTGGCATTGCGCCCAACGATGATACTGATTGGGAAGCCCAGTTGTTTACCGCTTCGAACGCCGCACCCTCCACCTCAGCCGAACTCGATCAGTTCCTTGCGGATGTTCAAGAAGCGATTATTCGCACGGACTTTGGTGGTATGGAGCGTCCGACTGACATCCTCTCGACCATCGACTGGTACAGCAAGTTCCTTGAGGCTCTCCGCTCCAAGGGTACGATCAACGACACCCTGATCCGTGACATGGGCGTTGGCCCGAACACTGAGATTCCGTTTGGCTCGGTGCTGGTTGACTACAGCCGTCACCTTGATGCGGATAACCAGTGGGATCTGACCGTTGGTAGCCCTGCTGCGGTTCACCCTGTCATGGGCCTGAACCTGAACTCCCTGCGTTGGAACCTTGTGGGTCAAACTACGGGCGTTGGTGCAGATGCGGGCTGGATTCAGCAGAAGTCGGAGATGGCTCCGCATCCGACGCTGACCAACTTCTTCAAGCGCCTGGAATACCGTAGCTGCTACTCGCTCGATAACGGTCGCCGCTCCCACTTCCTGATTAAGGGCTGGACTCTCTAAGCATGGTACTTGTCTCTACGATTCGTGACAATCTCTACAAGCGTCTGGGGATCACTTCTCCTTCGCAGCGCGAGACGGAGCGCGTCGAAGAGGCACTGTACGCGGGCATCGCCAGGGCTGTCGCTGACGGCATCCCTGGCCTTGCCCACTCTCTTATCACTGCCGAAACCTACGGTCAAAGCAGTGATGCGGTAGCGGCTGCGGGCCATAGTGCCAACACCGCCACCATCACCCTGGACGCAATCCCCACAGGGACTCGCTCCGGGGATCTCCTGAAGATCGGTAGCGACATCTACACGGTGTTCTCCATCAGCGGCAGTGCCATTGATGTTGGAGCGCCCATCAAGGATCAGATTGCAGATGCTACTACCGTCACGGTCATCCACCGCACGGTCGAGCTTCCCAACACCGGCCCAGTGCTTCGGGTCTTTGACCTGACCAACGATCACGCCCTTGCCCATGAGCCTAGCGGGTTTGCTCGTTATGGTTTCAACCAGGGCACTCCGAAGGGTTACGAGATCACCTACGACCGTGACAACTCGGAGCTAGTCGTTGGGTTGTGGCCCGCGCCCGACAGTGCCACCCGGTTGGCTGTGGTGCAGTCGTTCGCCTGGGACAGCCTGACTACTGAAACCGATCTTCCGTTCCCCGCCAGTGCCCTGGAAGCCATCATGGAGCGAGCAATCGCTTGTTGGCGTTCTTGGCAAGTTGGCGGAGTTAGTCCTGCCGAACTTGAGGCAAGCCGCCAGAGCGTCAAGGATGCTGAGACTGGCCTCAACCACGGCAGTACCCAACCGATTGTCCGTGATTCGCTGAGGGGCCGTGGCCGGAGACACTAACTGCTGTTGCGATCTTACCCCGCATCCAGAGGACAAGCTCACCTGGACGGGAACAAGGGCTGCGGGTAAGCGTTACCAACTTATTCGTGACTCTTGTCATGTTGATTTCATAGAAGTCATGATCCACACTTCGACGGAAGTGGAGAGTGCTACTGTTCGGTTCTTTACTAGCGCTGAACCTGATGCTGGTACTCCAGACGGAGACGCTGACGAGAATGTTTGGCAGTTAACAGTCGGGATGGCTGTTGGCAGCACGGCGTACACCCCGGAGTGCTTTGCTGGAATGTACTTCCGCAACGGTGTATTTGCTGAGATCGTATCCCCGGACAATAATGTCGAAGTAATCATCAACATCGTTTACTACGACAGGGCAAAATACACCCCAGCATTTCCTGAGCGGCCTTACGAGCGTCGAGTTCGTCTGTGGAACTGCTACAACGACACGCCGTATGGTGACAACTTTGATGGCGGGTATCAGGGCGACGAATACTCTGATACTTCTACTGGTAACACGACTCCTGGCGAGATGCCGTCCACGCCGATTGGTGACATTTAATGCCTAACCCACGCCTCCGCATCGACCAACTCCCGATGCACCGCAGGGCATCGGCTCACGGGGCAGGGGAGGGTGTTGCCTACGAACGCCGAGAGGTTGACCCCGATGCAGAGGAACTTTCTCGCCGCACGGGATCGACTCGCCAAGCACGGTTTAGCACTGCGCTTGGCTTTGTCGCAGAGCAAGAGGGTGCGCGTGTAGTTATCGACAACGAGTTCGACCTGACGGGCAACTGGTCGATTGCCTTCAGTGCTAATGTCGGAGATATCCTCGACACGACCGCCAGCGAATACTGGACGCTTGTGTTTGCCGGTGCAACTTCTTCGGCTGACGCGGATAACTCCATCCATATCTACCTGGATCGTAGCGGTTCGGACTACCAGATCAACCTAGTTGTTACGGATAACAGCAGCGGTACCTACGCGGCGACCACCCCGTCTCAACTGACCGTCACTCCTGGAGATGATGTAGACTTTCTGATTACTCGGTCGGGCAACACGATTACCCTGAATGTTGACACCTCCAGTGCTACGGTCGATGTGTCCGCTGCAACCCTGACGGGTATGGATGAGTGTCAGGTAGAACTGCTGGGTAGCCACAAGGCAACCAACAAGGGCAAGGGCACTGCGCCCGTCCTCGACAACTTCCACATCTTCGGATCGGTTGTCACTACTGCTGTCTACGGCGACCGAAGCCCTGGGTCGAGCTTTAGCATTCTCCCCTCTGACATTGGCGGCACGGCGTTCAGCCCCGCCAGCGCCAGTTACAATGTCTATCTCCACCCGTCGCCCCCGCAGCTACTCGGCAGCGCGGTAAACTTTAGCGGTTTTGGCGGCGCAGTTCGCGTACCGTTCCGCTCGATCTTTGAGCGTTACTTCCAGACGCAAACCGAGGAGGTTGGCTCAAAGACTTTTGCGTTCCGTGTAGCTGGAACGGTCGAGTTCCTCGGTCTCACCAGTACGATCATCGACTTTGGATCTGATACCCCGCTGGCCTACCTTCGGCTGGATGCTGGTGTTGCCAAGTTCAAGTACGGTGATGTGGAAGTCAACAGCGCCCAGACTCTCACCAAGGGCAGTAGCTACGAGATTTTCTGCGGGGTTGACGGCACGAATGTATTCATCTCGGTGGACGGCGAGGCTGTTGTCACCAGTGCCATCAGCGAGGTTCCGCGCCTTGAGCTTGAGCGCATCCCCGATCTGTACATTGGTAACGACGAAGATCCGACTGCGGACAAACACTACCACGGATCGCTGACCACCTTCCAGTTCTACGACTACGCGGCCAAAACTAGCTCTACTACGGCAGCCGCGCCTGTTGTTGATCTGGACTTTTCCGCAGACACGCTGCGGGACAAGGGGCCAAACCGCGTGGCGCTGGAGCAGATTTCCCATGCCACGACCGAAGGCCAGCCGCTCTACACGGATGGCCCTCTTGATGACCAAGACTTCCAAGCCGTGCAGCAGGAGGTCGTGCTTGGCCCCTCTGCGGTCGGATACACGGGCAAGTACGCCGCCCCCATCACATCAGACGCATCGAGTGTCCGTGCTGGCGACAGGGCGTACATCCACAGCGGCGACTATGTTCATGTCCTGAACTCGGAGTTGTCGCAAATCCGACCGCTTGGCATCCCAGAGCCTGGGTCGGAAGTATCTTGTCGTAATGTTGGCGCTGGGGCGCTGGATGGTGTGTACCAATACGGCTACCGCTACCAGTCCCAAGATGGAACTTACGGGCCGATGAAGCGCCTGAAGCCCCTGACCGCATTTTCCAACACTGGAGTGCTGGTGGGTTCGGGCGATGCTGCCGACGAGAACCGAGAGCTTGGTGAGTCCTACGGTAAGACCGACGAGTCTAGCGGTAGCCAAGAGTACTTCTCCATCACCGACACGGCGGACGCAATCCACGGAGACATCGTCAGCGGCAGTAACGAGGATCTTAGTGTCGAGTCCTTCTTGGCCTTCCCCGACTTTGAAGACCTTGAGGAAACCGTATTTGACCGAGGTGTAACTGGCGACTTTACGGATGTCAACAGCTTTGGCATCCAGAGCGACACGGAGATCGACATTGACCCCAACAGCGACTTCGCGCTGCAATGCTCCTTTAAGCTCGACATTAGCAACCTCAACGAAAACACCCTTGGCGAAAACAACCAGGGCATCTTCTCCCTTGGAACGCAGTCAGGTGGAGGCAAGACGCGCTCGTTCATGCTGTTCCTCAGCATCGACAGCGCCTACGCCACCAGTGCGCCTCGCATGGTTGCCGCTCGCGCAGTTGGGGATAAAGACAGTCGCTACAAGTACCTCATCTTCAACAACTCTGGCACTGAGGGGGATGACAGTAGCCTTTGGGTAGATGGAACCGAGTACACGGTCACGGCAGTCCGCGACGGCGACGATCTGATTGTCAATGTTTGGAACGGATCGACCTGGACGGAGTTTAGCGGCGGCGAGTTGGTCGGGTTCTTTGAAGGTTACAACGCACCTACCCGCGTGTATGCCTTTAACGCATTCGGTGTAAAGACCGACTTTGAGCAGATCGCGGCGCTTCCTGCCACGGGTTGGAGTAACGGAACCTACGGCACAAAAACTTATGGTACAGGGGCGTCTGGCAGAGAGGCCCGAAGAATCCACAACATGGACAGGGACGCTACCTTCTTCCACGCCCGTGCGTGGTCGAGGGCATGGCCCACCGCAACTCTGCAAGCGGAAGCCAACAAGCGTTTTGCTGCGGTAGACGGTGCGCTGACCGACCGAGTTAAGTCTGATGTCGGCGTATTTGACCAAGACCCGTCCGCAAATCCCAAGCAGTTCTTTGACAAGGCTGCTACGGTTTATTGGAAAACCTTTAAACAGGACGAGGATGATGGAAGTGGCACTGCTAGTGGGGACAAAAACCCTCCCAGCGCTGCCACGACTCAGGTAAAGGGCAGCCCCACCGAATACGACGGTGTAGTAATGACTGACAGCGGTATCCAGGATGTCGAGGCCGCCCAGTACAGGATCTACGCATCTAGCGTAAACAACGGCTCGATCATCGTCAGTACCAACGACGCATCGTTCATCATCGCCAAGAAGCCCTGGGATGACACCTCTCCGGGTACGGTGACGCAGTTGCTTGGCCCTGGTGGTGTGGACATCGACCCGAAGAACTTTAACTGGTTCACTACGACGGTCAACTTCAGCGCCGTCAGCGCCAGTGCCTTGCGACTGACCGTGAATAACCTGTATGTGAACGGCAACAAGTTCTTTGATACGCCACTTAACAGGTACGACACTGACATCGTAATCAACACGCAGAACCTTGTCTGCTACCTTGGCGGCTTTAACTACAGCCCTGCGGCTGTCAACGACGGCGAAGTAAACATCGGTGAGTTCCGCGTCTGGAAAACCGACCGCTACGATGACACCCTGACTGAGGCGTTCGACTACCTGACAGGGCGTGTCGCGGAATCCGAAGTGAGCAATATGTACATCTATGCTCGCTTCCAGCCCTCGGATCTCGACAGCGGGAACAACTACAACTTGCACCCGCTCTGCTTCCTCAACAGCGAAGACTACATCAGCACTAACGCAGAGCTTATCGACACCCGCGCAGGGGAAGGCGGTTCCGAAACCGACCCTGCTCCGGCCATCGGCATCCCCAAGCCGCCGTACCCTTGGATCACCGCAGTGCAAGTCTTCCGCACCGAGGGGTTCATCGTTCAGGATCAAGACAGCAAGCTGGAGATCGAGCAAGCGCTGGAGTTGGTGCAGGGCCAACCCGCGTATTTCCTCGCTCGCATCCCTGCTGGGGACACCTCCTACATCGACATCGTTCCCGACGATACCCTTGGTTACGAAGCCCCCGAGGGCGGCGAAGGGTTTACGGTAGAGAAGCCCAACGGCGTGTGCATCTGGCAGAACCAACTGGCTCTGTTCCGGGGCAACACCCTCTACTTCTCTGAGCGCGGTCCCTACGGTTGGGAGTCGTTCCCGTCGTGGGCATCCTACGCAGTGCCGACCTCCGGCAGCGGCTCCGACATCGTTGGCGCTGTTGAAATCGGGTCGAGCTTGTTGGTCTGCGGCAAGTCGTGGGCGACCATGTTGAGCGGCGCACCGTCGCAGCCCCGCCCGTTCGACCTTGGCCCCGGCACTGGAGCGCAATCTGCCCGGTGCATTGCGGTTCACGGCGGCATCGCATACGCCCTGGGGAACGGCAAACTGTGGCGCGTCGGCCAAGATGGTGGCTACGACGATCAGTTCAGCCAGCCCGTCCACGACATCCTGCCCACCCAGGGCCGTGTCGCGGTGGTCGGTGCGCTGTCGAGCCTGTTGGTCATTGACGAGCAGAGCGACCAAGTGCTGCGCTTCCACTTCCCGACCCAGGCGTGGTCAATCGAGGAGCGTGATGCCCTCGGTGTTGGCGACCAGGGTTCGGACTACTTAGTTGTCCACCAAGTCGGCTCGTACTCCAAGGGTAGCGCGGTTTACGGCGACGATGTTGCGGCCAACACGGTGGCGACTTCCACTGGTACGAAGGCCAGCAACAGCACAATCACCCTTATCCCGGACGACACCAACCCGAACGCGGTGGCCGGAACCCGAGTGCTTGTTGTGGATGACAGTGGCAACGAGGCCGTTGGCGACTTCACTTCATACTCTAGCCCGACCGTCACCGTGACCGCTGACCTTTCAGGGCTGTCCGGTAACTGCACCATCTACTACGGTGTTGGTCAAACGGGCATGATGGTGGACACCGGGTGGTTCGCGGTTGGCTCGCGCAACAGCGACCTGTCCCTGTTCACCGATGTAACTTCCGGCAGCTTCGACTACTCGTTGGCCGGAACCGACACCCCTGGCGACCGTTCAAACCGCACAGGGCTGTCATTCACGGATCTCGGCACTGCCTACGAGTCTACGGGCACGGGCGGTCGGGGTCGATATGTTCGCGCTGTTGTGCGTAACCGTACTGCACAGAGCGCATCCCTTGGACACGCAGAGGTTGAGGTGAAAGTTGAGCAGCAAGCGTCATAGTCCGCCCGACAAGCTCCGCGACGGTCTGCCCTACCACGGGTCGAGCGTCGATGAGGGCGTTGTCCTTCGTGCCCGCTCCAAGGGCGCAGGGGTTCCCGTCGAGGTTGCCCCACCGTTTGGCGGGCCGCCCCGCCGCGTTGTCTCGGGTTCCGGCGATGCTCGCTGGGCCGGGGGCAAGTTGTCCGTTACTCCCACCAGTGCTGCCAAGGGTGAGGAGTTCACTGTTGTTGTTGAGCCGTAAAGATGGTTAGAAAGATTCCTACGATGGCTACTAGCGCTGGGGCGATGCAACTCCAAGCGATGGCAGAGCGCCTAGAAACTCAGGGCGAACTGCGTAACCCGATCATCGAGCAAGCCTTGATGAAGGCTGCCCGCGAGCAGAGCCAAGCTGCCGTCGAAACCACAGAGCAAGCAGCCGGGATGACTGGCGCGGCTCAGGTTGGTATGACGGCGTTGGCCCAGCTTCAGGCGCTAGGGCAAGCCTCGATGCAAGCCCAGGCCCAACGAGTTGAGCGGATGCGGGCGACTATGGAGCTTCAAGCAAGTCTCCGAGGGCAAGTAGCCCAACTTGAAGAGCAGCGTTACCAGACCAACCTCCAACACCAGCAGTTCATGGAGCAACTTCGGATGCAAGAAGAGCAGCAGAAGGGCAATATGTTGGCGAGTGTTGCTGGCGGTGCGTTGGCAGCGTTTGCGGGTGGTCCTGGGTTGGCCGGGTTGCTTGGTGGTGCAGAAGCCGCAGCCACCGAGGGCGGGGAAGCAGCACTTACCGCAGGACAAATGGCCGCTGGATCTGAGGTGCTGGGAGGCTTGAAGACGGCTGTTACAGGAGGCTTCATGGGCACTGAAGGGGTTAGCTCGTTCGCTCCGATGGGCGCGATGCAGTCCCTCTTCATGGGCTTGCAGGGCCAAACTCCCGGCCCGCAAACGACAGACCCTCAACTTTTACGCCAGATGATGGGTAGTCTCCCATTTATGAATCGCGGGGAGGTGTTCTAAGTCATGGCAAATAAAGACAACCTAATCCAGGGCATTGTTGACGCAATCGCTGGTGGCGCACTCGCAGGGCTTTCACTGGAAGCGCAGCAGGATTTCTTGTCGCCGTTCCTCAAGGCTCAACAGACTCGGGAGGCGCAGAAACTTGAAACCCAGCGCCGTGCCGAGGATCTTGCGATTCGGAAAGAGGAACGAGCAGAAGACAAGGCGTTCCAACTTGGGCGGGACGAAGCAACGCGAGAACACCAGCTTGAACTTGAGGGCATTCGTAAAAAGGAATCTAACAGTACAAAGTCTCTAGATACCTTTATGAAGTCTGTGACTAGCCGAGCGCAGTTCGGAAGTGTAGCTGAATACGATGCGTTTGTTAAATCACTTCTTACACAAGCTCAAGACGATCCTGACCTAACCTCAAAGGACTTTACCTTACTTAACAACCATATCGGCTCCAATCGAGAAGTTGCTTCCGCTCGCAACAAAGAGCAATCGATGACCCGATACAACGAGCGCCGTGCTGCTGGGGATTACGGTGATGCGTTTGTCGCAGACTTTAATGCTCAAGAAAACACCAATGTTCGTGGCGCAGTAAGTTACGAAATCCGAGAAGGTAAGGTTGGTAAGGCAGTAAGCGGGCTTTTGGAATCCACTAGAGCCGCGCAGAAGTTTGACGCTGAAAATGGTATTAACTACTCGATTAGTGATGCCGACTTTAACGCTTTGGAAAAAGCCTACGCAGCTTTTGAGGCAAACCCTACAGGAGAAACTGCTGCGGCTGCTATGACGCTGCTGAGGGATGTAGATATGCCCTCTATGCAAGCCAACATTGCCTCCGCTCGGCAAAAGGCTATGGCTGCTAAAACTGCGGCAGATGTCGCTGCCACGATGCCAGCGGATTTTCAGGTTCCAGTTCCTACTAGGGGACTGTTGATGCCTGAACCTGAAGGGCTTGAGGCTATGTTTGTCCCTGAAGAAGGTCCGAGGGCAGATTTCGCTAGGCAGGAGTTGTTTGTCCCTAACGCGAACCCTAACGAGGTCAACCTGGGCATGACTATGATGATCGCTCCAGATCAACGAGCAATCCTAGCATCTCAACTTTACCAAGAGTTTGGATACGAGGGCGCAAAAGCTCAAGTACAGCGTTACCAAGAAGCTGGAGTAAAAGTTCCTGACAGTGTTCTTGATGAGGTTGCAGAGCAAGCTGTACGAGCTTTTGAAGTTACTTCGGAAGTCGAGCCTGTGGATGCCGCAGTAAAGTTTGAAGCGGCTAAATCGTCGGCCAATATCGCTCCGCTCCTTGCGAATAGAGCCACAGCGCGAACCGGCCTCATGGAACTTGTTAAGGCGGGCGCACAGCGTGACCCAGCAACCCTTAGAGCTGAGTTGAAAGAGGCTAGGAGAATCCTTGACATTGTTAATGAGCGGCCTGAGTCTGCTGATGACCTAGGTATAGATGTCGAAGACCTAGAACTAAGCATCAGTACTATGGAGCTTATGCTCTCTGGGGAGGGTGAAGACTCTGCCACTAAAGATGCTGTCTACGGCTACGGAACTGATGTCCTTCAACTGTTGTTAGGTAGGGAAGGTATGGGCGATCCTAGACTGCGTCTTGCGGATGATCTAGCTGCCCAATGGTTTGACGCGGATCAACTGATGGCTGATAAGATCCAAGGTATCCTAGATCGCAAAGGTACGGTAGAGAGTCAGTTTGCGGCTTTGATGCGACTAGGTAATGAAAGTTCTCTGATTGTGCAGCCAAATGCCTTGGCGCAGGAGAAGCAACTTGTGGGGTCGTTTGTTAGCTCGGTGACAAAGGACTTCGGTTTGCAGATTGATGACACCCAAGATCTGCCTACTTTCAGAAAGACTAGCTCGCTTAGAGGTATTGCTATGGCTGCTAAAGACTTTGAGCAGGATATAGCGCAGATGCCTTTGTCTGAGTCTGCGGATCTCGTTGAGGATCTTAGGCAGAAACTGATTGAGAATAGTCGTGTAAAAACTTTCGGGATGTCTCCCGAGGAGAAAGCCGCGTTGAAGGCAGAAAGAGTGCAGTTGCTGAAGGAGTTTAATGCTGCCGAAAAACGGCGTACCGAACTAAAACGAGAGGCAGAAAGAGGACGCTAGTAAAATGTCAAACTGGCTAGAACGAGGAATCAACGCCACCATCGGCCTTCCGTACCAGCTAATCACCAGGGCTTGGTACGCGATGGAAGATGAGGACACGGAGCTATTTAGTGCCCAAGGCATCCTGGCCCCGGAGCTTATCCCTGTGCTTGGCGCGTTCATGGGCGACCACTCCAGGGCTAAGTACGCCTCCGACATCGCTCTAGACATCTACGACAAGCGGCTTTCAGGAACTCAGGGATTTCTCCTTGATACCTTGCTAGACCCAAGTACCTACCTGACCTTTGGTACGAGTGGTGCTTTCAAAGGGCTAGGTTCAGCGGCAAGAAACCTGAACCGCGCTGGTGGTAAAAGTGCGCGTGTGCGAAACCTTATGGTCAAGCACAAGGCCGCAGGGAGTACCTATGACGAGTTCGTTGAAGAACTGAAGACCTTGCCAGAGGCCAAGACCGACCGCAGGATCAAGAAGGTCATCAACATGAACCGTGGCGGTTTTGGTACTACGAAGCAAGCCGAGAAGATCCGCGCTAGGCGGTTGAAGGATGCTGGTAAAGAAGTTCCCACGGATAAGAAGGTAACCCTGAAAGATGTTATCGAGCAGGGCGAAGTCGAAGAGCTTGCTCTCCAGTTCCCTTTCCTAGCATCCAGCCGAGTTGTTATTGGCGCTGGTAAGGTCGGTAAGTTTCTTGATGCCGCAACCCTGGGTCGGCTGAACAAGCAGCGCGGGTGGTTCTCAAACTTTGGCAGGGCTTCTTTGGCCCCTGCTAAGTTTGTGAACGACTACTTTGCCTCACCTATCTTGAAGTCCACAGTCATCCCGGCGATGGATGCCCTGTCGGGTAATCGGGCTTCGTGGATGGGTGCGTTTCTTTCAGGGCTTACCAAGAAGGTAGACCCTGCGGTCAAAACGACTCTACAAGGGGCATCCAAAGCCTACGAAAACTTTGTTTCCGAAAGTTCAAAGTTCTTCCAAGGCGATTTCACCTTCCAGCGGGCGGCAAAGGCGGCAAACGCTCTGCACCCCGAATCTCTAGTTCCTACTACAGTTCTATTTAGCCCTGGGAAAAAGAAGTACCAATCGAAGAAGTTAGCGGATCTCTTGCTTGTTGAAGAGTCCTTTATTCTTGAGGAACTAGCTAGCGGCAAAACTGTTGATGACATTCTAGAAGAGCAGTTTAGCTTTCGGTATGTTGACGAGACCGCGAAGTTCAGAATGCAAGCTAAGGCAGAAGGTGTTGATCTTACAGATCCAGATGCCGTAGCTAAGTTTGACCAAAAACTCCGTAAGATCTTCATTAACGACAGGGATCTAGGCAGTATTCCCGCTCTAGATTACGGAAATATGTCCCGAGTAGATGCCTACATTGCGGCTAGAAAGTCGGGAGTTAAGCCATCAGAGCTTCGCAAACTTGTCAAGAAGCACAACGGCAATATCCAAAGGGCGTTTGAAGATATCTATGGTGCGTTGAACCCGGCTATTGATGCCAACTCTGATATCTACAAGGCTTTTGAAAAAGGTCAGTTGGATATCGGTATTGCCGCACAACTTCCCAAATCTTACGAGAATGCCCCTGGCTCTGTGAGGTTGGGCTGGCTGAAAGGTAAGGAGATCCGAGATTACCTTACTAGGAAGTTTGATCCACTAGGCGGCAAGAGCGTCAACAAGGCCATCAATGAGATGGAGTTTGAAGGTCAACGCCGGTTGGATTCTGCCTCCAGAGCCGTGTTCCAAGATACGCGAGAGATCCACCGGGACATGGAATCTTTGGTGGCTGAGTTGGCTCGCATCGGTAACACTTCCGAAATCCGCACATTTGACGATCTCGACAAAGTGCTTGGTATGCACCAACAGGCTACTCCCCAGGTTGAGGAGGTGTTGGCCGTACTTCGTAGACTTGAAACTTCTGGAACGAAAGCCGCTAAAACTGAGCTAGCGAACCTTGAAGAGCTAGCCCAGCGCATGACCGGCGCGGCGGAGTTGGCAAAGATCGCAAGCCCTAAGATGGAGGATGCTGCCAGAGAGCTTGCTGAACTAGCACAAGAACTTCGGACTGCAATCTACGACAAGGATCTGGTTGCAGGAAAGATTAGACTTACAGACACTTTTGGTAGTCGCCTAGAGTCTGTTGGCGAGTTTATCCGTACTAGCAACCACGAAGCTCTGGAGAAGATGTTTGGTATTAGCGACCAGACACCGAAAGCCAAGCAGCTTCTAGATAAACTTCTGTCCCAGAACGCTAAGTTGGCTCGTTACGCCAGCGGGTTGGGCGCAGACGATCAACTTGCCTACTTCCCTCGACTGTTCGACAAGGATCTGCGAAAGTCCTTGAACCGACTCTTCGACAGGGCAGAGGCTGCGGGAATGGACAACCAGCTAGTCAAAAGCCTGAAGCGTCGTGTTGAAGCTCGCAACCTCACAGTGCAAGAGTACAACGAACTTCTTATTGAGGCTCGTAAAGTAGGTGTTGGCGACGAGGCGTTTGAAGAGACTTCCAAGTTTCTCCGCATTCAGCGCCCTGTGGCTCCTGAAGCACTCAAGGCTGCAAAGTCCATCCTGGGTAGGAAGATCATGAACGATCAACCTTACCTGTCGGATCTTATGGAGGCAGCCAACAAAGCCCAAGATCCTAAGACTAAGAAGTTGTTGGAGAAAGCTGTGCGAGATGCCGCAGCGCCAATGAATGAGTCTTGGCTCTCTGCCTTCGCACACCGATCCAACCTAGCGAAGCGACAGTTGGTAGCGGAAGACTACATCGACGGCATTCTCCGTGAGGGCAACAAACACGCGGATTCCAGACTAACCCTAATGTCTGGCACGGTCAACAAGGTACACCGAGTTGGTGACGATACGGTCATCGAGCTTCAAGTTGCCGATGGGGATATGCGTCTGTTGAATGTCTCCGAGATGGGCCGCTCTGGGATGGGTGTCCGCAATATGGGTAAAGTCAGCAAGGGTAAAACCATAGGCCAACAGGCTGTGCGACACCAAGTGCGCGGAACTTTCCCCAAGGGCAGCCAGAGCCTGGAGAACATCCGTAAGGGTGAGAGCATCATCCTGGGTGACGCGGGTCTGACCAGCCGCCTGTTGGACAACACGATTCCAGCATCTCAGGAGATGTCGGAGTTCTGGAAGTTCTACGACCGAACGAACGCCCTCTACAAGTCTACGCAGACGGTGTTTAACCCTGCGTTCTTCATTCGTAACACCCTTACCAACTTCTTCCAAACCAGGGCAGCCGGGGGCAGTATTCGTAACTTCGGTGCAGCACAACTTGTCGCTGCTCGGATGCTTGGAAACCTCCCTGACAACACTGCAATCGACGGCTCTGGGGTTGTTGGATTCAAAGGTCGCACCAGGGCGTTGGAGAAGTTGAAGGCCGACGCTACTAACGAAGCCGTCGAAGCTCGCCTTGCCGCCCGTTTCGATGACGCAGATGACCTTGTCCCTATCTACCAAGTTGGGGACACCCCAATGGGGGAAGATGAACTCCTCAAGTTTTTCGCAGAGCGCGGTCTGTTCAACGACCTGAAGGTTACTGAAGAACTTCGCGTCGGAGCTATGACTCCTGAAGAGTTTGTAGCTGGTTTGAAGCGAGGCGAGAAGTCGCGCATGGAGGATTTCCGCGACAGTGCATCTGCCGTCGAAATCCACAACCGTCTCTCGGCGGCGATGACCCTCATTCTGGATGGTAAGTCCCCAGAGCTTGCTTTGCAGAAAGCCCTGGATGTCCACGGCGATTACTCCAAGCTGTCGAAGTTTGAGCGTGATGTTGGCCGTCGAGTTGCGGCCTTCTATACCTTCTCCCGTCGAGTGCTTCCACAGATGGCAAAGTCCATCGATAAGGATCCAAGGATGTTGACGGCCATCAACCGCCTGTCCAACAACTCGGACTGGATTGGTGTTGACCAGTATGGCAACCTCAAGATCGAGCATGATGGTCTGGAGGCTAACCTTAGCTCGATTGCACTGCCGGTCGAAGCTGCCGCACTGATCGTCGGAACTATTGACTCGGTTAATAGTTTTGCGGGCCTTGACGAGCAAGCGCCTAGAGGTTTAGGTCAACCCAGAGGTGTCACCAAGTTGGCTGGCGGTGGTACTGCGGGCCTGTTGATGTCTCTCTTCGGTATGGACCCGAACCGAGAGCCTGGACTTGGCTCTGCGGCGGAGTACACAGTGCAAGCTAACACCTTTACTCGGATGGCGATGAAGTACGCCGATGCCGTCTACAACGACAAACCACTGGACGAGAACCTTTGGGCAGCCACTTTCCTCCCGGTCAAGATCCGTAAAGACCCAGCCTACCGCCGCAAACAGCGCGTAAAGATTGGCGATGCGCTGCTCCGAGAAATCAACTTTGAGATCGGTCAAACCAATAACCCCAACAAAATCCGCAAGCTCAAAGAAGAGCAAGCCCGAGTCCTAGAAGCCCGCAACTCGCTGTTGCAGGAACTCCGATGACCATCCCCCTCACCGAAGCCCTCCTCGGCCTGATCGCCGCCATTCTCCTGTGGACAGTCACAGAGCTATGGAAAATCTCTAAGGTTGTCGCTGGTATGCAAGCGCACTCTGAGGACACCAACCGCCGTCTAGAACGCCTTGAAGATCGTACTGCTCTTTAGCCTAATCCTGGCATCATGCGGGCTGCTTCCAACCAACAGCGCCCCAGCAGAGTTGGGAAAGTCTCCGACCACCACCCAAGCCCTAGTGGCCGCAGTGCCGGAAGCGGTGACGGCATTGACGGGGTTGGTGGAGAGCCTGATCATCACGGCAATCATCGCGTCCCTGATGTTCCGCTCAGTGAGGATGGCAGTAGCAGCGATGCTGGTCGCGTTCTACCAACGCATCGAGAACTTCTTCAAGCCCTCAAGTACATCATCCTAGTCCTGATTTTGGTGAGCCTCCTGGTACTATTGAGAGCGCGATGGACTCCCTCTACGACAAACTGCTAGATGCCTGTGTCGAATACGGACCCCTCATCATGGATCTTTGCGTCTGCCGCCAGTGCGGTGTCACCCAGTTTGTTGTCGTGCCCGTCGATCGTGGCTTTGAAGGCGGACTTTGCCCTGAGTGCGGCAAACCCGGACTCGATCAAGTAGAGGTAGAGCCTTGAAAACCCTGGTACTCAACGATGTCCATGTGCCTTTCCACAGTGCCAAGTGGCAGAGGAAGGTGGAGGAGTACATCACCAAAGATCAGCCCGACAAGATCGTCCTAGCCGGGGACATCGCTGACTACCACGCCCTGTCGCAGCACCGCCGCAACCCCAAGTGGGAGGACAACCTTGAAGCCGAGGTGGCCGCGCACGGCAACTGGCTCGATGCCCTCCGCGTCCTAGCTAAGAAGGCCGAGATCGTCTACATCGAGGGCAACCACGAAGCGCGTTGGAACAGTTACATCCAGAACCGCGCCCCCGTGATCCGCAACCTTGGCGTTGACTGGCCTGAGTATGTGGGCATCGCGGACTTCGACATCCGCATGGTCAGGTCAGGCCACAAGGTCGGATGCGGCCAAGGGCAAAAGGTCGCTATCTATCACGGCCACGAAGGGCGGCTCGGGTCGAGCAAGTTCGGTGGCGGGTTGGCCCTGCGGTTCGCGCTCAACCACGGCTGCAACGCGCACATCGGGCATACCCACAAACAGGGCACACTGTTCGGGCAGTGCGGTAAGAAGCTCGTCTACGGTCACGAAGGTGGCTTCGGCGGCGATCTCCGCAAACCGGCCTTCGACTTCGTTCGGGGGCGCAACATCGACTGGGTTCTGGGTTTCACGGTCTACGACTCAGAGCAAACTCATTCACCTCTCCCCAAGTTCATCAAGGTGTGAAGTTCTACCTCCGCCTTGTCTTCACCATCATCCACCTCGCAACGATACTGATGCCTAAGAAACGCACTCAGAAGATGCCGAAGAACTTCTCCGTCAAGAGCGGGGACAAGTCTCCTTCCGGGGGACTGACCAAGAAGGGGGCTGCCCGCTACCGCAAGGCAAACCCTGGATCGAAACTCCAAACGGCTGTCACGACCAAGCCGTCCAAACTGAAGAAGGGTTCCAAAGCCGCCAAACGACGCAAGAGCTTTTGCGCTCGGATGGAGGGTATGAAGAAGAAGCTGACTTCAGAGAAGACCAAGCGCGATCCGAACAGCCGCATCAACAAAGCACTCCGTAAGTGGAACTGCTGATGCCCAAAAAGCGTAACTACAAGAAGGAGTATTCGTCCTTCCATGGCAAACCCACCCAGCGCAAACGCCGCTCGGAGCGCAACAAGGCCCGCCGCAAGTTGGGTCTGAAGAAAGGCGACCCGCGTGAAGTGGATCACAAGAAGCCGCTCAGTAAGGGCGGAACCAACGGACGCAAAAACTTGCGAGCCGTCTCCCGTAAAACCAACCGCCGTAAAGGATCCAAGTAATGCCTGGACACTACCCCAAGGGCAAAATGAAGACCGCCAAGAAAGCCCCCATGAAGAAGCCGCGTGTCACGAAAAAGAAAAAGTGACCGCGCAAGTAAACTTCCAGGGCCGTTGACCCGAGGCCGGGTGCGCCGTAAGCAGCGTACTCGGCCACCCCGACCATGTTAATCCTAGGAATCGACCCCGGCTACCGCTCTCTCGGACTCGCCCTTGTGGACACCGAGAATGGGGACATCGTTTGCTCCAAGACGATTGACTGCGGAACCAACCCGATGACGCAGCACAAGCTCCTCAACCTAGCGCTGGATGATCTGTTGGATGATCACCCCGGCATCGAGTTAGTCGCCACAGAGCGTCCGCCGTTCGGCTTCTCTGGGGCAACCGGAGGTAAGACCGCTTGCCTAATGTGGTGGGTGCTAGGAGGGCTGGGATCGTGGGCCGCCCGCCGGAAGATCCCGTTGCGCGACATCACCCCGACCGCACTCAAGAACTTCGCCGTTGCCACAATCGGCAAAAGGTACGAGGATTGGCCTCAAAAGGGAAAGTACAAGACTCGCAGCGAAAAGAAGTGGGGTATGGCCGAGGCTGTCAAAAAGTTGACCGGGGCCAACGAACATTCCTCAGACCACGAAGCCGACGCTGTGTTGGCCGCATTTGCATTGAAACCATGAGCCTACCCAACCCCTCCGAAGAGATCCAGAAAGGCCCGCGTCCCGACCCAGTGCGGGAACGCCTCGGGCACGACCCCGACATCATGCGCTACTCCCTGGCAGAGCTTGCCGGGGACATCTGTGATCGCACGGGCGCAAGCACTGAGTGGCCCGATGTCCAGGTGATGGCGATGGGCTGGGCCGCCGCTGCCCGCGAAGCCGCCTCGTTGCTGCGCCAGAAGGTGATCGAGACCCAGGAGTACGCGATCCTCTGGTGCGACGGCAACCACGACAAAGCCAACTTTGAGATCGTGCAGTCGGGCAAGTTCCGACGCTTGGACTCCCGAGTGCGTACGCTGACTAACGAGATGAAAGCCTACGAAGAGCGGCTGCGCGAACTAGCCCAAGCCCTGGAAGGTTAGCACTTACAGCCCAACTTGTAACTCCGCCACTCGTTGCAGTTTTCGCATCGGTAGAGTGGTCGGATTCTTTGCGAGGTGTAGCTGCCCACAGGAGAAATGCAGTCGAGGCAGATGTCCAAGTGCTGGTCGATGCCGCAGCCCTCGCATATCTTGACAGGCATCTCGACCCAAGCCTGTCTCTCTTCGTCGGGCACAAGGGCCACGCCGTCGCGCACGATGCAGCCGGGCCGACCCAGCCTGTAATCGGCTCTAGTGCGTCCTGCAAGGTTAGCGGATCTTTGGATCGCACAGTAGTAGCAGAGTTTAGCTGCGGTCTCCTCTTTATCCCCTGGGTCGATGGTCTCGTAGCAACTTTTGCAACGCGCCTTCTTGGCTCTGCTGACCCTCTTACTTGCGTTCGTACAGTCTTTGCAAGAAGGGCGGAGCTTGCCCTTATTGCTATCCATTAAGAAGTCGTGCAACTCCTTAGTTACACCGCAGCTTGCACAAGTCTTAGTCTTCATACAGGGCTTGGTAGCACTCGCTATATGCTACGCCGAAGTATGGGGAGTGGTCATCCACATTGTCGAGCCATGCCCTAGCGTGTGCCCACTCATGGGCCAGGGTCTCGATGGCCTCGTCATCCGTGATGGCCTTGTCGATTCGGATGATGAACCTGTCGGGGTTGGACTTCTTCTCGCAAGTGCCCCAGCAATCCTTCAGGGCGCAGCGGATGATCTTGACCGGGTGAGCAAGAGGGACGAGAACCCGCAGGGTATGCACTGCGTCGTTGAACTCTTTACTGGACCGCCTGTGTACCTTCATCAGCCTCGCGCTCGGAAACGAAAGTGCCCCTCCGCGACTTCCTTGAGGGCTTTAACGAGTCCTTCAACATGGCAGACATCAATGGAAACAGTCTGCCCAGTCTCGTCCTTCATCACTAGTAAGTCTTCATCTGAATCGACCCAGATGGTAAGTTCAGTTCCACGCTCGGTGTCCGTTAGCACTAGTTTGTGTTCCTCGATTAGGCTCATACCTCCCACCCCTCCCGACGCGCCTCGCACTCGGCTTGCACGGAGCAGTAGCCCTGACAGGGCATGAAGTTCTTGTCGCCCTTCTGCTTGCGGTCCCAAAGCTCCGGGTAGAACGGGCCATCCCACGCACCGACACGGCGCTTGACATTCACCAGTGCCTCTTGCAGATGCTCGGGGAGAACATACTGCGCCTTGACACGCTTGTATCGCTCCTTGGGAGTCTCGCGGTTGAGGTAAATCAACAACGCGCCAGCATCCATAGTGCCCTTGAGGTCCGAGTACACGGCAAGCTGATCCAGGTTGCCCCAGATGTCGCTCGCTGGCTCGATGATGTCCTTGGTCTTGGTCATCCCCAGTGCGTGTTTGGTCTTGATGTCCGCCATGATGTAGTGCGGAACACCAGGGATCAACCACTCCGGATCGAGGCAGCGCAACTGTAGGTCGATGTGGCCCTGCTGCTTGAAGCCGTCAGCCTTGGGCCACCAGTCCATCGTCAGGTCAACCTCCTCCTCGATCTCAAGGTGGAACGCCTCCTTGGGCAGCGCACTCAGCAGGGCTGCGTAGGTGAGGTTGTGATGGAAGTGCCCCGTGGCGAACAACATTCGCGGCAGATCGTCCCCCTCAGAACGACCGTATCCCTGCGCGATCAGTTGCGTCATTGCCGCGCAGTTGATGCCACCCGAAGGTCGCACACAGGGCTTCTCCTCCCCTCGCAGGAAGGAGCTTTCAAGGTCATCCATCAGGAGTTCCTTGGCTTTGTCGAGGTGCGCCTTGTCCATGTTCGCCATACCGTGGTGGTAGGCTTCAACGATCAGGTGCGACCACGAAGAGTATTCTTTCTTTTCTAAAACCATAGTGCTGGCAGGAAAAAGGGTGCAGCCCCTGGAGGAAGACTGCACCCAAACCCTAATGAGTAACCTACTTGACGGGACGGAAGTTGTACTTAGCCCAGGGATCGCCGTTCTGGTTGGGTTGGTGAACGACCATGATGTTGATCTTTTCACCCACCCAATCGTTGATCGACTTATTGGCTCGCTCCTTCGCGTCCGGCCAGATCGCCGCAATCAGTTGGAAGTGCGCCGACATCGGGTGCGGGTCAGTCGGGTTGCTGACATTGACATAGCTCTGGAGAGGCTCTGCGTGATCCGGGCACTCGTAGCGCACCTGGAGGCGGGCCTTGACACCCTCTTGATCCTCAAAAGGTTCAAAGGCTTGAACGCTAGTGATGACGCAGTTGTTGTAGCTACCTTCAGGAGTGATCGGTCGCTTACCCTTGGCAGCGTCCTCACTCACCTGTGCAGACAGGATTTCTTCGGCATTGAAGCTCATTTTTCTGATGCTTGGTTAAGTTTTTCGATGATGGAGCGCAGCCCACTTGGTGTGTCGCCGCCCCCCGAGAGTTCTGCGAGTGATCCAGCGAGATTCTTGACCGCCGCAGAGTAGCGGACGGCATCGCTAGGATCGGCAGCCCGCATCTGCTCAAGCATATAGCGGGCGTTCTGTTCGATCAACCTTTGGATCGGGATTTCTTCGGTCATCGCAGTAGGGGGTGGGCCAGCTTGCGCCAACAAGCCAGCCCTTTCGATCTGTTCCTCGGTGACACCACATGCACACACCGAAGAACAGTCCGAAGGTTTTGTGGCGGGCCAGTTTCAACTCATGGCCCAGGAGCTTCCTCATGTTGAAGAACTTAGGGAGTCTTGGTCGAACACACGAATGCGTATCGGTAGCTACACATCCGCCCAAGTCTCCCCATGTCCCCCGTCTGCAACGAAGTCTACTTGGTTGAGTCGGGAGTCAGGGAAGGCAGCGTTGGCCGCCTCTCGCATGATTGTAGCGTACTCGTCGCCCTTGTCCAGTACATCCCCAACAAGCTCGTCGTGGACGCTCAGGATCGGGCGCAACCCCGCCTCCTCACAGGCAACCAGGGCGTGTTTCATCAGCGCAGCCGCCGTCCCCTGCACCTCCTGCGACACAGCACTGGTGAGTCGGTCGAGTTCCCACCGCTGGTAGACCCGGCGCGTACCATCCAGGGCACTGGCCGAACTGCTCCCCTTGGTGATCTTGCTGACCAGATTCATCCAGTTGTGTAGCTCCGGGTGGGCCTTGCGGTGTTGGTCGATGAACCTCCGTGCCTCGTCAACCGAGGTGTTGATCTGGAGGGCCAACCGCCCAGCACCCATGCCGTTGAGGATGCCGAAGTTGACAGCCTTGGCCTTGAAGCGTTCGCCGTCTGGAAGGTTGTCGATACTACAACCACTGGTGGCAGCGGCGGTCGCTGCGTGGGGGTCGGCCCCCTCCGCAAACGCCTGAAGCATCCGCTCGTCATTCGACAGGGCAGCGGCCACCCGCAGTTCCACCTGTGAAAAGTCCGCCCCGGAGCAACCACCCGACGCGCCCTGGAAGCAACCCCGGAAACGCTTGGCGATCTTACGCTCTTGGTCGGTCTTGCCCTGCTTGGGGATCTGCCCCAGGTTCGGCTCGGCGTGGGCGAATCTCCCAGTGCCTGTCCGGGCAGTCTTGATGCCGCCATGGATCAGGCCGTCAGGCTGCACGAACTTGGGCAGGGTCTGGCAGAAGTCCCTGTCCTTCTTGTTCCACGCCCGGTACATGAGGATGGCCCCGATCAACTCGTCGCCCGTGCGGTCGAAGTGGGGGCGCAGCACTGTTTGGGTGTTGGTTCCCCTGAACTTGTACCCCTTCGACTGCAAGAACTCCAGCACTTGCTTGGGCGAGTTGAGGTTGCCCGTGAACCCGTGCCGCTCGATGACTGCCCACGACTCGGCCACCAACGGGCGGATCTCCAGGGCCAACTGATGAAGCCGATCCTCCAACAGACGAACGCCCCGATCCTCCATGCGCTGCACGGCCCACTCGACCTTGCCTGACAGGGGGTGGTGCGCTCGCTTGTACTTCTCCCACAACTGCGAGGTCACGATGAGGTCATCGGCAAGATACTCCAAGAGCTTTGGATTCCACCTGTGCAGCCCT
>Ga0208645_1000855_pt1 | contig 30018 bp, 27 predicted proteins | sample VirMetDEL_Sep_01_FD_184519 | JGI IMG/M metagenome (GOLD analysis project Ga0208645, IMG submission 184519) | Aqueous microbial communities from the Delaware River and Bay under freshwater to marine salinity gradient to study organic matter... | ecosystem: Environmental > Aquatic > Marine >... | reverse complement strand
TCGGCGGCTTCGCCGCGCTCGGACTTCACTCCAATATTCTCGCCGCTCTGACCGCCGTTGGTTACGAAGAGCCGTCTCCGATCCAGTCGCAGGCCATTCCGGTGATCCTCGCCGGCCACGATATGATCGGTCAGGCGCAGACCGGCACCGGCAAGACCGCGGCCTTCGCATTGCCGATCCTGTCGAAGATCGACCCGGCCAAGCGCGAGCCGCAGGCGCTGATTCTCGCGCCGACTCGCGAACTCGCGCTGCAGGTGGCCACCGCCTTCGAAACCTATTCCAAGCAGATGCCGGGCCTGAACGTGGTCGCCGTATACGGCGGCGCGCCGATGGGCCCGCAGCTCAAGGCCATTCGTCAGGGTGCACAGGTCATCGTGGCTACGCCGGGCCGCCTGGTCGACCACCTGCGCCGCGACGAGAAAGTACTGTCGACCATCCAGTACCTGGTACTCGACGAAGCTGACGAAATGCTCAAACTGGGCTTCATGGACGATCTGGAGATCATCTTCGAAGCCATGCCGGAAAGCCGCCAGAGCGTGCTGTTCTCCGCGACCCTGCCGCATTCGATCCGCGCCATCGCCGAGAAGCACCTGCGCGAGCCGCAGCACATCAAGATCGCCGCCAAGACCCAGACCGTCTCGCGTATCGAGCAGGCGCACCTGATGATCCATGCCGATCAGAAGACCAACGCCGTGCTGCGTCTGCTGGAAGTCGAAGATTTTGACGCGCTGATCGCCTTCGTACGCACCAAGCAGGCCACTCTGGATCTGGCTGCCGCTCTGGAAGCCAAGGGTTTCAAGGCCGCCGCGCTGAACGGCGACATCGCCCAGAACCAGCGTGAACGCGTGATCGAATCGCTCAAGGACGGTCGCCTGGACATCGTCGTGGCCACCGACGTCGCCGCTCGTGGTATCGACGTGCCGCGCATCACCCACGTATTCAACGTCGACATGCCGTACGACCCGGAGTCCTACGTGCACCGTATCGGCCGTACCGGCCGTGCCGGTCGCGATGGCCGCGCGCTGCTGCTGGTAACCCCGCGTGAGCGCCGCATGCTGCAGGTGATCGAGCGTGTCACCGGGCAGAAGGTCGGTGAGGTCAAACTGCCGAACGCCCAGCAAGTGCTGGATGCGCGTATCAAGAAGCTGACCAGCAGCCTGGCGCCGCTGGTGGCCGATGCCGAAGCCAGCCATGGCGACCTGCTCGACCGCCTGACCGCCGATATCGGTTGCAGCCCGCGCGCCCTGGCCGCTGCGCTGCTGAAGAAGGCCACCAACGGCCAGGCCCTGGATCTGGCCACCGTCGAGCGCGAGCAGCCGCTGGTGCCGGGTGTCGGTGGTGCGCCGCGTGAACGTCGCGAGCGTGACGGTGAGCGCAGCGAGCGTGGTGGCGAACGTGGTGAATACCGCGAGCGTCGTGCGCCGCTGCCGCTGGCCGAAGGTCGTGTGCGCTGCCGCACTGCACTGGGTACTCGCGACGGTATTGCCGCGAAGAACCTGCTGGGCGCCATCCTCAACGAAGGCGGCCTGGCGCGCGAAGCCATCGGTCGTATCCAGATCCGCGAGACTTTCAGTCTGGTCGAGCTGCCGGAAGACGGTCTGGATCGCCTGCTGGGCAAGCTGAAAGATACCCGCGTTGCCGGCAAGGCGCTGAAGCTGCGCCGCTACCGCGAGGATTGATCCGCCAGGCTTGATGCCTTGTCACAGGATCAACGAAGCGCCGCAACCCTTAAGGGGTTGCGGCGTTTTTGTTTGTATAAGAGCAGATGAACAGGCCGTTGAAAAACGTAGGCGAGGCAGCAATGGCAACGCAGGTCGTTTTTCAGCAGCCTGTCAGCCGGTTTCGCTGAGATTTGCCCTGGGCGCCAGGCGGTCGAACACTTCGGGCGTCAGCGCCGCTTCGCCTGCCTCGTTCAGCACCTCACGCGGGTGTTCGCTGCCGGGAATGCTGCTGTCGAGCATGCTCAGCAGCTGTGCGCCGCGAGCCGTGAGCACGAAATTCTCACCGTTGCCGCCTTCGTCTTCCGGGCGCGGCTCGATGAAGCCGTTCTCCAGCAGGCGCGCCTCGTAGCGAGTCGCTTCGGCACGCAGGTGGTCGAGGTCATGCACGGGGTCGCCCGCGTTTTCCCGTTCTGCGGCCAGGTCTTCGGCGTAGCGCCGCGGCGCGAATGGCTTGCCTGCGGAGTTCTGCGCCTCACGCAGGAGGCGTTCGATCAGATCCCAGTCGAGGTTCATGGCTGTCTCTCCCAATGCAATGGACTCATAAGGTCCGACTTCAGCAACGGGGAGCGGTTCGAACTGAATGGCGCGAGCTCGGATGCACAATGCAAAACGCCCCGAACCAGTCGGGGCGTTTTGCGTGCTCAGCTGACCGCGATCAGGCGCGGCGGCGGAACAGCGGCTGCGACTGGTCAGCCGACGCCTGATAGACCTCGCTGTATTCCTCGAAAGCCTTCAGAGCGTCGAACGGATCCTTGTCTGCACGCAGGGCAAAGGCGTCGAAGCCGACACGCTTGAGGGCGAACAGCTGATCACGCAGCACGTCACCAATGGCGCGGACTTCGCCGGTGTAGCCGTAGCGGGTGCGCAGCAGGTAGGCCGTGGAGGAGTGGCGGCCATCGGTGAAGGCCGGGAACTCCAGGGCGATGACCTGGAAGTGGGCGAGGTCATCGGCGATTTCCTCGACCTCGTCGCCCGCTTCCAGCCACACGCCCAGGCCGCCGTCGCGCGCCTTGAGGGCATGAGCATGCTCGACCCACAGCGCCAGCGGCACGATGATGTCGTCGCAGTTGGGGATGGCGTCCAGGGTCACGTCCTTGGCCAGCAGGTGCCAGGTTTCGTCGACCACCTGACCGTTCTTAATGATTCGCTGCATAGACGCGCTCCTTGAACGGGTCGATACCGATGCGGCGGTAGGTATCGAGGAAGCTTTCTTCTTCGGTGCGTTGTTCGACGTAGACCTTGATGATCTTGTCGATCACGTCGGCCATGTCCGCTTCGGCGAAGGACGGGCCGAGGATCTGCGCCAGGCTGGCGTCGCGGCCAGCGCTGCCGCCGAGCGATACCTGATAGAACTCCTGGCCTTTCTTGTCGACGCCGAGAATGCCGATATGGCCGACGTGGTGGTGACCACAGGCGTTCATGCAGCCGGAGATGTTCAGGTCGATGTCGCCGATGTCGAACAGGTAGTCGAGATCGTCGAAGCGACGCTGAATGGCTTCGGCAATCGGGATCGACTTGGCGTTGGCCAGCGAGCAGAAGTCGCCACCCGGGCAGCAGATGATGTCGGTCAGCAGGCCGACGTTCGGCGTAGCGAAGCCTTGCTCGCGCAGCTCGCCCCACAGGGCCAGCAGCTGACGCTGCTCGACGTCGGCGAGGATGATGTTCTGGTTGTGGCTGTTGCGCACTTCACCGAAGCAGTAACGGTCGGCCAGGTCGGCGATGGCATCGAGCTGCTTGTCGGTGACGTCGCCTGGCGCCACACCGGTCGGCTTGAGCGACAGGGTCACGGCAACGTAGCCAGGCTTCTTGTGGGCGAAGGTGTTGCGCTGGCGCCAGCGGGCGAAGCCCGGATGCTCGGCATCCTGCTGGGCGAGCAGGGCGTCTTCGTCGTTCAGGGCCTGATAGGCCGGGTCGACGAAATGCGCAGCGACGCGGGCGACTTCCGCTTCGGTCAGGGTGGTCGGGCCATCCTTCAGGTGCGCCCATTCGGCATCCACGCGCTGTGCGAAGACTTCCGGGGTCAGCGCCTTGACCAGAATCTTGATGCGCGCCTTGTATTTGTTATCGCGACGGCCATAGCGGTTGTACACGCGCAGGATGGCATCGAGATAACTGATCAGGTGCTGCCAGGGCAGGAATTCGTTGATGAAGCTGCCGACGATCGGGGTACGGCCCAGGCCGCCGCCGACGGAAACGCGGAAACCCAGCTCACCGGCTTCGTTCTTGACCGCTTCCAGGCCGATGTCATGCACTTCGATGGCCGCGCGGTCGCTGACAGCGCCGTTGACGGCGATCTTGAACTTGCGCGGCAGGTGCGAAAATTCGGGGTGGAAGGTCGACCACTGGCGGATGATTTCGCACCAGGGGCGCGGATCGACGATCTCGTCCTTGGCCACGCCCGCGAACTGATCGGTGGTGGTGTTGCGGATGCAGTTGCCGCTGGTCTGGATGGCGTGCATCTGCACGGTGGCCAGCTCGGCGAGAATCTCCGGCACGTCTTCCAGTTCCGGCCAGTTGTACTGGACGTTCTGGCGGGTGCTGATGTGGGCATAGCCTTTGTCGTAGTCACGGGCGATGCGCGCTAGCACGCGAACCTGGGCGGACGACAACAGGCCGTAAGGCACGGCGACGCGCAGCATGGGCGCGAAGCGCTGGATATACAGACCGTTCTGCAGGCGCAGCGGACGGAATTCCTCGCCGCTCAGCTCACCGGCGAGATAGCGGTGGGTTTGATCGCGGAACTGCTTGACGCGATCCTCGACGATCTTTTGATCGTACTGGTCATATACGTACATGAAGGGTCCTGTTTTCAGGCTACTTACTGCCAATCAGCGCGCACGGCCGCGCACTCCCCAAGGAGCCGGGGCACGATACCAGCTCAGGTTTATGCGTAAAAGTGATGTTTGAATATATAAACCTGAGTTTAAGGAATAAGACTGCTCCAGAGCATAACCATATGGTTTGAGCGATGGCCAAGGCTGGTCTTAAATGCAGTGTGCGTCACCCAAAAGCACAAGAAGAGGGGGAGCCATGAGCGAGCACACCGAGATAGAAAATTCCGACAGCGTCATCGATGCCTGGGCGATTTTCTGCCTGATTCTGATTGCAGTGGGCACGGCGGTTTTCTGGGTTAGCGGCCAGTGACAGCAAAGGCCGGCGCGCATTAGCGGTCGGCCTTTTTTCATTTGCGCCTTATACTGCGCCCCGATGACTAGGGAGGGGTGCTGTGATCAGGTGGGTACTGGGCCTGGGGCTATTGTTTTGCTGCGCATTGGCGCTGGCGGAACCGCGTGCACCGACGATGGTGTTCCTCAACCCAGGCTACTCCAGTGAAACCTTCTGGGCCGATTACAGCCGCTATATGCACGACGCCGCCGGCGACCTCGGCATCGAGCTGAAAGTGCTGTATGGCGAGCGTGACCCCCTGCGCATGCTGGGCAATGCGCGCCAGGTGCTCGACGGTGAGCATCCCGACTATCTGATCTTTACCAACGAACAGTTCCAGGGACCGGCGGTGTTGCGCCTGTTCGAAAACAGCGCGGTCAAGCTGTTTGCCTTGCACAGCACCCTGACCGAGGAACAGCAGGCCCTGATCGGCGGCAGCCGCGAGCGTCACCACAACTGGCTGGGCAGCCTGGTGCCCAACGACGAGGAGGCCGGCTATCTGATGGGGCGCGACCTGATCGCCCTGACCAGGGGGCGGCCGACCGAGATGCTCGCGTTTTCCGGAGTCAAGCAAACGCCTTCCTCGATCCTGCGCCTGGCGGGCCTGCAGCGCGCCTTGGATGAAGCGCCGCACATCAAACTGGTGCAGGCCGTGCACGGTGAATGGCAGGAACAACGCGCCTACGAGCAGGCGCAGGGCCTGTTGTCGCGCTATCCGCAGGTCAGCCTGATCTGGTCCGCCAATGATGAAATGGCCTTTGGCGTGATGCGCGCGGCGGCAGAGTCTGGCCGAGCGCTGCACTACGCGGCGCTGAACAACTCGGCTCGGGTGCTGCAGACGCGCATCGATGGGCGCATCGAGGTTCTGGCGAGTGGTCACTTCCTGCTGGGCGCCTGCGCCCTGGTGATGCTCAATGACCATGCCCGAGGGCTGGACTTCATCGAGCGCGGCGGCAAGGACCAGGTGGCCCAATTGCTGCGGACGGTGGACAGGGCGCAATCGCAGAAACTGCTGAAACGCCTTGCCCGGCCGGATATCGGTATGGACTTTCGCCAGTTCAGTCTGTTGAAACACCCAGAGCAGCCGCGCTACGACTGCTCGATCGCCTCCCTGCTGGACTGATCAGCCGGTCGCCAGGTGCAGGACCAGTTTCACCGCTACCAGCAGCACGATCACGAACAAGGCGGTGAACAGTACGCCAAGCAGAATGAAGTGACTGGGCTTGCCGCGACTGAAGTCGCGGCTACGGTTCTTCCCGCTCTGCACGCCAAGGGCGGCGGCCAGTACGCTCTGCAGCATCTCGCGCAGGGTCAGCGGGGCCTGCTGGGGGTCTTTGTCCTGATCGCTCATGGTCAGCCTCTCCGTCGGTCCTGCAAGCATAGTCGGCAACCGACAAGGCAGCACGTGGGGCTAGGCTGGTCTTGGTGAATCAGGCAATCTGCCAGCGCACCGACCACTGACCTCGACCATGACTGACGATCATTTTCCCGACGATGCCGCGCAGACAGCGCGCACCCGCGACACCATCCTGCGCTACCACCTGAGCTGGAAGCATCGCGACCTCGACGCGGTGATGGCGCTGTATCACCCAGATATCGAGTACAACGATTTCTATCAGCAGCGTCGCATGCGCTTGGTCGATCTGCACGAGTACGTCGCGAACAACCTGCCGCGCCGCCCCGGCGAACTGCTGGAGCATGTCGACCGTATCCGCATCGACGGTCACACTGCGTTCATTCAGTACTGCACCAGCCTGCAGGGCGGTGAAGGGCTGGTGTCCTTCCGTACCGGCGAGGCCATCACCGTGCGTGATGGCCTGATCTGGCGCATCAACGAATATGCCACGCTGGTACGTGAGGCCCGTGGCGTCGGTGAAAGCGCCAGTTCGCGCCCGGCCATCAGCCGCCTGGGGCTGTCGACCCGGCAGCTGGGCCAACTGGCTCAGGACCTGCAGGAATACTTCCAGCGCAGCCAGCCCTTTCTCGACCCCGAACTGGATCTGCAGCAGGTCGCAGCGGCGACAGGTTACAGCCGCAACCAGATTTCCCATCTGCTCAACCAGGTGCTGGGCGAGAGCTTCTACCGCTACGTCAATCGTGCGCGGCTACAGTACCTGCTTGCTGGCCTGCAGGCGGGTAGCGACCTAAAACGTATCGACGAGCTGGCCTTTGCTGCCGGGTTCAATTCACTGTCAGCCTTCTACACCAGCTTCAAGCGGCATACCGGGCTGTCGCCCAAAGCCTACCTCAAGCAAATTTCCTCGCGGGCCCGCACGCAAGACAGCGACTGATCGCGCCCACTAGCCTTGCGTCATCGATTGATGACGGAGGCGTGAATGAACCCCTGGCGCAACATCAGCCTGTGGATGGATCAGCTCGAGGATCCACTACAGGCGCGGCCCAGTCTGCAAACCGATGTGCACGCCGACGTGGCGATCATCGGTGCCGGTTACACCGGTCTGTGGACCGCCTATTACCTCAAGCGCCAGGCACCGCAGCTGCGCGTGGTGATTCTGGAGGCCGAGACTGCCGGCTTCGGTGCTTCCGGGCGCAATGGCGGCTGGTTGATGGGCAACCTGCTCGGCGAGGATCGCCTGCTGGCCGGTCTGCCTGCAGTTGAGCGCAAGGCGGCCTTCGACCTGCTGCACGGAATTCCCGATGAGGTGGCCGCGGTGATCGCGCGCGAGGGCATCGATTGCGATCTACGCAAGGGTGGCGTGCTGTATTGCGCGGCGCGCTATCCCGAGCAGGAAGTGCGTCTGCGTGAGTACCTCAAAGAGCTGCGGGCGCTGGGCCTGAGCGAAGACGATTACCGCTGGCTGACACCGGGCGAGCTGGCCACCCAGTTGCGCATGGCCAATGCCTATGGCGCGCTGTACAGCCCGCATTGCGCGACCATTCAGCCGGCCAAGCTGGCACGTGGCCTGGCACGCTGCGTAGAAGGCCTGGGCGTCGAACTCTACGAGCGCAGCCCGGTGATCGACTGGCAGCCCGGCCTGCTGCGCACCGCTCAGAGTCGGGTCACGGCTGACTGGGTCGTGCCGGCCATCGAAGGCTATGCCGTTACCTTGCCGCCGCTGGGCAATCACCAGTTGCCGGTGCAGAGCCTGATTGTGGCCACCGAGCCATTACCGGCGGATGTCTGGGCTGATATCGGCCTGGAGCGCGGGCAGGCCTTCAGTGAATTCAGCCGCCAGGTCACCTACGGCCAGCGCAGCCTCGATGACCGTCTGATCTTCGGCGCACGCGGCGGTTATCGCTTCGGCGGGCGTCTGCGTAGCGACTTCAACCTCACCGACGATGAACTCGGCCTGCGCCGCTACTTGATGGGGGAAATCTTCCCGCAGTTGCGCAACGTACGCTTCAGTCACTCCTGGGGCGGCAACCTGGGCATGGCGCGGCGTTTCCAGCCGCACATGCTGCGCGACACGCGCAACCGGATCGCGCTGTCCGGCGGGTATGGCGGCGAGGGCGTAGGCGCCAGCAATCTCGGCGGACGTACCCTGGCCGATCTGATTCTGGGCCGCGACAGCGAACTGCTACGCCAGCCCTGGGTGTTGAGTGACAGCCCGATTTCCAGGCTGAGTCGCTGGGAGCCCGAACCCTGCCGCTGGCTGGGCTACAACGCCATCATCCGCAGTTTCGTCCATGAGGACGAAACTCTCGCCAACCCGCGCAGCCCAGCCTGGCGTCGCCGCCTGGCGCAGGCCCTGGCGGCGCGCATGGAAAGCCTGATGGGCTAAGTGGGCGCCCCTGCTCGCCGATCTTTCACCTGGAGTCCCTATGAACATCACCCATTTTCGCAACACCCACAGTGTCGCCCTGGACGAGTCCAACCCGGTCGCTGTGCCCTTGAGTGAGCCGGCGGCGGTTACCTCGACCACCAGCGTCGAGCGCAGCGATGGCGTCGAGACCGGAGTCTGGGAATGCACACCAGGGCGCTGGCGCCGGCAGATCGTGCAGCAGGAGTTCTGCCACTTCGTTGCCGGGCGTTGCACCTTTACCCCGGACGGCGGCGAACCCATCGAGATTCGTGCCGGTGACGCACTGATGATGCCGGCCAACACCGTCGGCATCTGGGACATACAAGAAACGGTGCGCAAGACCTATGTGCTGATCTTCTGAATCAGCACCTTTTCAGTACTGCCTAGAACAACAACTCACGAGGTATTCCATGCTGAAGAAACTCCTGCCGTGCCTGATTCTGGCCGGTACCGCCCACGCAGCCGACAGCGTGCGCATCTACAACTGGACCGACTACATTGGCCCGAACACCCTCAAGCAGTTCGAGAAGAGCAGCGGCCTGGGCACCCATTACGACGTCTACGACAGCAACGAAACACTGGACGCCAAGCTCATGGCTGGGCGCTCCGGCTACGATGTGGTAGTTCCCTCCAACCACTTCATGGCCCGCCAGATTCAGGGCGGCGCACTGAAGAAGCTCGACCGCAGCAAGCTGCCGAACTGGAACAACCTCAACCCGGTGCTGATGAAGGCGCTGGAGGTGAATGACCCCGGCAACGAGCATGGCTTTCCTTATCTCTGGGGCAGCACCGGTATCGGCTACAACGTCGACAAGGTGCGTGCGGTGCTGGGTGATGAGGTGAAGATGGACAGCTGGGACGTCCTGTTCGACCCGGACAAGCTGGCCAAGCTCAACGAGTGCGGCGTGGCGATCCTGGACAACGGCCCGGAAATGCTGCCCATCGCCCTGCATCATCTGGGCTTGCCGCACCACAGCAAGAACCCCGAGGACTACAAACGCGCCGAAGCGCTGCTGATGCAAATGCGCAAGAACGTGCGCTACTTTCATTCATCCAAGTACGTTGGTGACCTGGCCAACGGCGAGATCTGCATGGCGGTCGGCTTCTCCGGCGACATCATGCAGGCCGGCGCGCGTGCCGCCGAGGCTGGCAACGGGGTGAAGATCCAGTACGAGATTCCCAAGGAAGGCGCGCCAATCTGGTTCGACATGGTAGCCATGCCGGTCGATGCGGGTAACGAGGAGGGCGCCTACGCCTTCATGAACTACCTGCTGCAGCCCGAGGTGATGGCGGCCATCAGCAATTACGTCAAGTACGCCAACGGTAACGCCAAGGCCGACGCTTTGGTCGAGCCGGCGCTCAGGGCTGACCCGACCGTTTATCCGCCTGAGGCGGTGATGGACAAGCTGTATACCCTGGAGGCCATGCCGCTGAAGATCGACCGGATTCGCACGCGTATCTGGAGCAAGGTCAAGAGCGGCGTGTAAAGGGCGCTGGGCCTGTCTCAGGGCAGGCCCAACGTGTGCAGAAACGCATCGACGCGAGCGGTGTAGGCTGGATCGGCGCCGAGGTCCACATTGATCTCGCGGTGCGAGCGATCCTCGCGTACCACGCTGACCGTCACGCCCAGCTGACGAGCCTTGGCGGCGTAGGCCTCGGCCTGCGGGCAGGCGTCGCTACGCCGGCTCGAGCACAGCGCCAAAAGCGGATGCGCGCCGCTGCGCAGGACATGCAAGGGCGAAGCTTTTTGCCAATAGCTGTTGTCCTTGCCGAAGGCGCGGTCGTATAGCGGCAGATGACGCCCTTGCATCACGGCCGGGACATCGAAGGCGGCACTGTCGAGGGCGACGGTGCCCAGCCACGACGGCGAAACCCCTGGCGCCAGCTGCGGTTCGCTGTGCAGCAATGAGACCAGATGAGCACCGGCGGAATGCCCCATCAGCACCAATCGCGCCGGGTCACCACCCCATCCGTTTGCCTGGCGTTGCACGGCCGTTATGGCTTGTGCCACGTCACTCGCCTGGGTCAGCGGGTCGGCGTCGGGTAGCAGGCGGTAGTTGCTCGATACCAGGATGTAGCCCTTGCCCAGCCAGTGCCTGGCCTTGTTCTCGACCACCTCTTCACGGGCCTTGTCGCCGGTGTGCCAGCCACCGCCGTGGACCATGAACAGGATGGGCGCTGCGTGCGCATTGGGTGGCAGGTAGACGTCGAAGACCTGGCGTGGATGCACGCCGTAGGTCTGGTCGTGGAGGATGCGGCTGCCGACCGGCAGCTCGTCGAGCAGGTGCCGTTCGGCACGCGCCTCTCGGCGTTCCTGGAGTTTTTCGCGCAGTGCTCCGGCCTGCGCCGCGATGGGCAGGCAGAGCGCTATCAGGATGAATGCAGCAGCGAGGCGGCGGGGCATAGAGCACTCCTTCAGGGAACGCCAGGCCTCATGTTAGTGCAGGTCGGCTCGGCGATGTGCGATCCAGGTTGCGAACCTTGATCAATTCGCTGGCGCGGGCACGCAACTGTCCACAGCCGCCATCGACATCCTGGCCCGCCGAGTTACGCACCTTGGTCAGTACCCCGCGGCTGTGCAAGTAGCGCACCATCTCGACGATGCGCTCGCCATCCGGGCGCTGGTAGTCGTCCGCTTCCAGGCTGTTGTAGGGGATCAGGTTGAGCACGGCGAACTTGCCCTTGAACAGGCGCAGGATGTTGTCCATCTCCTCCTGGCTGTCGTTGATGCCCTTGAGCAGCGTCCACTGGTACTGGATCGGGTAGTCGATGGTGCGGGCGTAGGCTTCGCCCAGGGCCACCAGCTCTTCGGGGTCGATGCGCGGCGCCTTGGGCAGCAGGCGCTGACGCAGTTCGGCATCGGTGGTGTGCAGCGACAGGGCCAGGGCCGGGCGCACGCGTTGCTGCGGCAGGCGCTCGAACACGCGCGGGTCGCCGACCGTGGAGAACACCAGATTGCGCTGGCCGATACCGCCCTCGGTGCCAAGCAGGTCGATGGCCTCCAGCACGTTGTCGAGGTTGTGCGCCGGCTCACCCATGCCCATGAACACCACCTTCTTCACCGGGCGAAAACGTCGGCCGAGTGCCACCTGGGCAACCATTTCGGCGCTGCTGAGCTGGCGCAGCAGGCCGCTCTTGCCGGTCATGCAGAACACGCAGCCGACGGCGCAGCCGACCTGGCTGGAGATGCACAGCCCGTCGCGCGGCAGCAGCACGCTCTCGACCATCTGCTTGTCGGCCAGCTCCACCAGCAGGCGGGCCGAACCGTCGGCGCCGGGATGTTCGGAGCGCAGGCGTGCGAGGCCATCGAGGTCGGCTGCCAGGGCGGGCAGTGCTTCGCGCACTGTCAGTGGCAGGAAGTTCTCGGTCTTCTGGTGCTTGGTGCCGGTGTCCAGCGCCTTGCCCTGCAGCCAGGCACGGGTAATGCGCCCGATATGCTGGGGTTTGGCGCCAAGGTCGGCGAGGCGTTGGTTGAGTTCGGAGAGCTGCATGGGGCGCGCATGCTACCACCGCCGTGCGTGCATGCGTAGGGCGTTTCAGCGTACCCCGAGGGCGTGGCCGCAACCGCGCGTCTGCGCGCCGCGTCAGAAGGGCGGCGCGGTCGTCTCTGCGGCCGAAGATACGGGGCTGGAGACGACTTCGAAGCGCAGTACACCGATCATCTGGCCCGCCTCGGTACGCACCTGCACCTGCCAGTTGCCGAGCGGATCCTGCGGGAAACGCAGCTTGTGCGTCCAGGCGCGATAGCCTTTCTTGCGCCCGCCATGGATGTCCAGCGCAATGCGGTCGACCTCGCGGCCGTCCTGCAGCCATATGTGATAGATGCGCTCGTCGAGGCCGCGGGGTGCGTTGATCGAGGTGTAGGCGTAAAGGCCATGATCACGCAGTTGCTCCAGGGTGATCAGCTTCAGGCTTTCGCCCGGCGTGCGCTGGTCGCCATCGAAGCGGTCGCTGACGGCCACCTCGGTCAGCCACAGCGTCGCCGGTGGTACCCAGACGCGCGCCATCCAGCCCGCCCCAGCCATTGCCAGTGGCAGAATCGCCAGCAGCAGGGTGCGTCGCCAGCCAGCGAAACCGATCAGCCCGGGCAGGCTCGGCAGCGCCAGCACCGTGGCCGTGGCCAGGGCTATGCGATAGCTCTGCGTTGTGGTCAGGTGGAAGATGATCGGCAATGCGGTGAGCATTACCGCGAACAGGGCCAGGCTGTGGAACATCAGCAGCAACCAGCGCCTGGGTGCCAGCCAGCGGTAGTAGATCGGGTCGGTGATCGAGGCCAGCGCCGCAGCCGCCAGCAGACCGCTGAACAGCAATTGCCCGCTGTTCCAGGTGGTGGTGATGAAGAAGAACGGCAGGACGAAGAACAGGCTTTCCTGATGGATCATCTGCGTGCCATAGCGCAGCAGCGGCAATGGCAGCTCGAAGCCGAAGCGCTGGGCAATGCGCTCGCGCAGCAGGTTTTCCAGAATCAGCCAGATCCAGCTGATCAGCAGCACCACGCCCAGCACCTTGGCCAGGTAGGCCTGCCGGTCGACCAGCAGAAAGCTGGCGACGCCCGAGCAGAAGCCGAACAGAGCGACCAGGCCGGGATAACGGCGCAGCAGGGCGAGCAGGGTGGGAATACGATCGAGCAAAGCTTTCATGGGCGCGCATCCTAGGCAGCGCGAGGCTCGGGCGCAAGCGAGTCGTCAGCCGCGCTGGCGATGGCGGGCCGCTTGCGGCACTATTGCGCCCCCGTTTCACCACCGAGTCCGAAAACGATGAAATTCATCCATCAACGCGAGCACCTGGAAGAGGGCGATCTGGTGGTCATCCAGTGTTCCCAGCCGTGCAACATCCGCCTGATGAACGATGCCAACTTCCGCGCCTTCAGAAATCGTGGTCGTCACAGCTACCACGGCGGTGCTTTCATCAAGTTTCCGGCGAAGATCCGCGTGCCATCCAGTGGTTTCTGGAACATCACGCTGGACACCGTCAGCCGTCGCGCCGTGAGCGTGACGCGCAAGCCGCAAATGGAATACAGCATCAAGATCGTCCGCCGCCCGGGCGCCTGATCCTCGTCGCCGCAGTTGGAAGAAAAAAGCTAAACGCTGACGCCTGGACCGAGGTCACAACGATGAACCTCGTAAAAGGAGAGTCAGCATGCTGAAGTTTCTCGGCGGTACCGTCGGTATCATTTTCATCATCGGCCTGATTGTGGTCATCGGCCTGCTGAAACTGATCTTCTAGTCGATCAACGGCCCCGCTGCAGGCAGCGGGGCCGATTCGGTCATAGGCGGCGCTGGTTGTCCTGGTGCTGCTCGCAGCTCATGAAGCCCTTGCTGTCGACCCGGCCGTTGACGTCGAAGTCCACGTAATAGGGCTGTTCCACGCCCTCGACATTGAGCACGTAGTTATTGCAGGTGCCGCCGGTCACGCTGTTCCGCACTTCTGAAGAGGGCGGGCCGCCAAGGGTGAGTACCTGATCCCTGGTCATGCCGTGATCAACCTGCTTGACCAGTGGCTCATTGCGAAAGGTCACGTAGTCGGTCGGGTTCTCGAACGTCGAGCAACCGCTCATCACGGCTGCCACGGTCAGTAGTGCAAGGCTGTGCTTGTGCATGTCATCGCTCCGTCGAATGAGCCGAGATGGCTCGACATCAGTTGGAGCATCCGTCGCTCGTCGGAGTTCGTGTTTTTCGATGATCGGCGCGAGTCACACCTGGTTTGTCGCTGAATGAATGAAAAGAGCCCGCTATTGCGGGCTCTTTCATCTTGGGCGGGTGATAGTTCGACTGCTTCTCGAGCGGATGGCAATCAGCGCGCGAGGTAGTCGAGGACCCGCTGGTCCTTGTAGAGCGCCACCACTCCGTCGGCGATCGAGCCGCTGAGGTCCTGCTGGGCATTGGCGCCGGTGGCGTGGTTGACGGTCATGTCGAAGCGTTGCCCGTCTCCCAGGCTGACCGTGAAGGTCATGGTGCCTTTCCAGTAGAAGAAGATGTAGCGACTTTCCAGGTGCGTGACCTTCAGATCGATCTTCTTGTCATTTCCGGAGCCGACTTTGCCGTGGCGCGCCAACTCGGAACGGGCCTGAGTCACCATGGTATTGGTGACTTCGTGGTAGTTCGATTGCAGACGAATACCGCTCTGCGAATGCAGGATCACGGGTTCGGTAGCGGGCTGTGCGTTTTCGATGGTCACCGTTCCGCGAACCGGGAAGTCGGCGATCTTGGATGGGGCGAGCTCGAACACGGGTGGGTCGAACGCGATGGTGCCGCAGCCGGTCAACAGGGCGAACAGCAAGAGGGCGGGAAGTCGGTAGTACATCAATACGTCCTTGCAGAGAAAGAACCCGGCGGCTGTTGCCGCACGGGTTAGGAAAGTCCGGGTGCTGGATCAGTCGTCGTAGCCCAGGTTGGGCATCAGCCAGCGTTCGCTGACGGCGAGGTCCTGACCCTTGCGCTCGCTGTAGCGCTCGATCTGATCCTTGTCCACCTTGCCCACGGCGAAGTACTGCGCCTCGGGGTGGGCGAAGTACCAGCCCGATACCGCCGCTGCGGGGAACATGGCGTAGTGCTCGGTGAGGAACACACCGCTGCGTCCGGCCTTGTTGTAATCGGCCTCGGGGTCGAGCAGCTTGAACAGCGTGGCCTTTTCGGTGTGGTCCGGGCAGGCCGGATAACCGGGAGCAGGGCGAATGCCCTTGTACTGCTCGCGGATCAGCGCCTCATTGTCCAGTTGCTCGCCGGCGGCATAACCCCAGTAGTGCGTGCGCACGCGCTGGTGCAGCCACTCGGCGCAGGCTTCGGCCAGGCGGTCGGCCAGCGCCTTGACCATGATCGAGTTGTAGTCGTCGCCCTTGTCCTGGTAGGCCTTGGCCACTTCCTCGGCACCGATGCCGGCGGTGGTGATGAAGCCACCCACGTAGTCAGTGACGCCGCTGTCCTTGGGCGCGACGAAGTCGGCCAGCGACAGGTTCGGCTTGCCGTCTGGCTTGATGGTTTGCTGGCGCAGGTGATGCAGGGTGGCAAGCTGCTCGCCGTCGTCGCCGTAGACTTCGATGTCGTCGTCATGCACCTGGTTGGCCGGCCAGAAACCGAACACGGCACGGGCCTTGATCAGTTTTTCGTCGATCAGCTTCTTCAGCATCGCCTGGGCGTCATTGAACAGGCTGGTGGCCGCCTCGCCGACGATCTCGTCGGTGAGGATGCGCGGGTACTTGCCGGCCAGATCCCAGGAGATGAAGAAGGGCGTCCAGTCGATGTACTCGGCCAGCACGTTGAGGTCGATATCGTCCAGCAACTGTGCGCCGGTGAAGCTCGGCTTGGGCGCGACATAACCGTTCCAGTCGAAGGCCGGCTTGTTGGCGATGGCGCTGTCGTAGCTCAGGCGCTCGGTGCGGGTCGCACGGGCAGCGGTGCGCTCACGTACCACCACGTACTCGTCGCGGGTCTTCTGCACGAAGTCGGGCTTCAGCTCCTTGGACAGCAACTGGGTGGCCACGCCGACGGCGCGCGAGGCGTCGGTGACGTAGACCACGGCATCGTTGCTGTACTGCGGGTCGATTTTCACCGCCGTGTGCGCTTTGGAGGTGGTCGCGCCGCCGATCATCAGCGGCAGTTTGAAGCCCTGGCGCTGCATCTCCTTGGCCACGTGCACCATTTCGTCCAGCGACGGCGTGATCAGCCCGGACAGGCCGATGATGTCGCATTTCTCGGCGATGGCGGTCTGCAGGATCTTCTCTGCCGGCACCATCACGCCGAGGTCGACGATGTCGTAACCGTTACAGCCCAGCACCACGCCGACGATGTTCTTGCCGATATCGTGCACGTCGCCCTTGACCGTGGCCATGAGGATCTTGCCCTTGGCTTCCGGCTTGTCGCCTTTCTCGGCTTCGATGAAGGGGATCAAATGCGCCACGGCCTGCTTCATCACCCGGGCGGACTTGACCACCTGGGGCAGGAACATCTTGCCCGAGCCGAACAGGTCGCCGACCACGTTCATGCCGCTCATCAGCGGGCCTTCGATGACCTCGATGGGACGCGCGCACTGCTGGCGGCATTCTTCGGTGTCTTCGACGATAAAGGCGGTGATGCCCTTGACCAGTGCGTGCTCCAGGCGTTTGCCCACCGGCAGCGAACGCCACTCTTCGTTCTCGACTTCCTTGGCGGCGCCGTCGCCCTTGTATTTGTCGGCGATGGCCAGCAGCGCTTCGGTGGCGCCGTCGTTGCGGTTGAGCACCACGTCCTCGACCGCGTCGCGCAGCTCTTTCGGGATCTCGTCGTAGATCTCCAGCTGGCCGGCGTTGACGATGCCCATGGTCAGGCCGTTCTGGATCGCGTAGTAGAGGAACACCGAGTGGATCGCTTCGCGCACCGGGTTGTTACCCCGGAAGGAGAACGACACGTTGGACACGCCGCCGCTGGACAGGGCGAACGGCAGGTTGTCGCGGATATAGGCGCAGGCTTCGATGAAGTCGACGGCGTAGTTGTTGTGTTCCTCGATGCCGGTGGCGACAGCGAAGATGTTCGGGTCGAAGATGATGTCTTCCGGCGGGAAGCCCACTTCGTTGACCAGAATGTCGTAGCTGCGCTGGCAGATTTCCTTCTTGCGCGCGGCGGTGTCGGCCTGGCCGGCCTCGTCGAAGGCCATCACCACCACGGCGGCGCCATAGCGCTTGCACAGCTTGGCGTGATGCTTGAACTGCTCGACGCCTTCCTTCATGGAAATCGAGTTTACGATGCCTTTGCCCTGGATGCACTTGAGGCCGGCCTCGATCACTTCCCACTTGGAGGAGTCGATCATGATCGGTACGCGGGAGATGTCCGGCTCGCCGGCGATCAGGTTGAGGAACCTGACCATGGCGGCCTTGGAGTCGAGCATCCCTTCGTCCATGTTGATGTCGATCACCTGGGCGCCGGCTTCGACCTGCTGCAGGGCGACTTCCAGCGCTTCGGTGTAGTTCTCCTCGCGGATCAGGCGGGCGAACTTGGCCGAACCGGTGATGTTGGTGCGCTCGCCGACGTTGACGAACAACGAGTTGCGGTCGATGGTGAAGGGCTCAAGGCCCGACAGGCGACAGGCTTTCGGAATGTCCGGAATCGGGCGCGGTTGGTACTTGGCGACCGCCTCGGCGATTGCCTGAATGTGCCCCGGCGTGGTGCCGCAGCAACCGCCGATGATGTTCAAGAAGCCACTGGCGGCGAACTCCTCGACAACGGCGGCCATTTCCGCTGGGGTCTCGTCGTATTCACCGAAGGCGTTGGGCAAGCCAGCGTTGGGGTGCGCGGAAACGTGGGTGCCGGCCTTGTTCGACAGCTCCTCCAGATACGGGCGCAGGTCCTTGGCGCCGAGGGCGCAGTTCAGGCCCACGGAGATCGGCTTGGCGTGCGCCACCGAGTTCCAGAACGCTTCGGTGGTCTGCCCGGACAGGGTGCGACCGGAGGCGTCAGTGATGGTGCCGGAGATCATGATCGGCAGCTCGACGCCGTCTTCCTCGAACACCTGCTGTACGGCGAAGATTGCCGCCTTGGCGTTGAGGGTGTCGAAGATGGTCTCGATCAGGATCAGGTCGGCGCCGCCCTCGATCAGGCCACGGGTCGCTTCGGTGTAGTTCTCCACCAGCGCGTCGAAGGTGACGTTGCGGTAGCCGGGGTCGTTGACGTCCGGGGAGATCGAGCAGGTGCGGCTGGTCGGGCCGAGCACGCCGGCAACGAAGCGCGGGCGATCCGGGGTTTCCAGGGTCTTGGCGTCGCAGACTTCGCGGGCGACGCGGGCGCCGGCCACGTTCAGCTCGTAGACCAGTTCCTCCATGTCGTAGTCGGCCTGCGACACGCGCGTGGCGTTGAAGGTGTTGGTTTCCAGGATGTCGGCGCCGGCATCCAGGTAGGCCTTCTCGATCTCGGCGATGATCTTCGGCTGGGTCAGCAGCAGCAGGTCGTTGTTGCCCTTGACGTCACTTGGCCAGTCGGCGAAGCGCTCGCCGCGGTAGTCGGCTTCTTCGAACTTGTAGCTCTGGATCATGGTGCCCATGCCGCCGTCGAGGATCAGGATGCGCTCCTTCAGGGCTTGCTGGAGGGCGTGGAGGCGGGCGCTGCGATCGGACATGAGAACTACCTGAGCAAAGCGGAAACAAAGGTGCGCGATGATAGCAAAGCTGCAGGGTTCTGGAGCGATGACGACCTTTTCATGAATTTCATTCATGTTGTTGCTGGCGCCGTCTCGTTAGAATTGCCCGCATCGCAATCAAGGATGTGGCCATGCTCAAGCCTGCTGCTCTTTTTCTACTTTCTTTCGCAGCCGGCCTGGCCCGTGCGCAAGAGATTTCCTATATCGACGACGTGCAACCCATCCTCACCCACAAGTGCATAGCCTGCCATACCTGCTATGACGCCCCGTGCCAGCTGAACCTCGGCAGTGGCGAGGGCATCCTCCGGGGCGCCAGCAAGCAACCGGTGTATGACGGCACGCGTACCCAGGCACAAGCGACCACTCGCCTGTATCTGGACGCCCAGGGCGAGGCGGCCTGGCGTAAACGCGATTTTCATTCGGTGCTCGATGGCGAGAACGGCCAGGCCGCGCTGATCAAGCGCATGCTCGAGCTGGGCCGCAGTCAGCCCCTCGAACCCAATGCCAAGTTGCCCGACAACCTGGACATCGCCATTACCCGTAGCAACAGCTGCCCATTGCCGGGAGAGTTCGCTGCCTATGCGCAGAAGAATCCTCACGGTGGCATGCCGTTCGCGGTGACCGGCCTGACCGATGACGAGTACGCCACGCTGGAGCAATGGCTGGCGCAGGGTGCGCCGGTCGCCGAGCAGGCGCTCAAGCCCAGCGCGGTCGAGTTGCGCCAGGTGGCGCAGTGGGAAGACTTCATGAACGCGCCAGGTGCGCGGCAGGATCTGGTTTCGCGCTGGTTGTACGAGCACCTGTTTCTCGCCCACCTGTACGTCGAGGGCGGTGAGCCTGGCCACTTCTTCCAGATGGTGCGCTCGCGCACCCCCAGCGGCGAGCCGATCGACCCGATCGCCACCCGCCGTCCGAACGATGATCCGGGCACCGAGTTCTATTACCGCCTGTGGCCGATCCAGGGCGTGATCGTGCACAAGACGCACATCACTTATCCGCTGGGCGAAGACAAGCTGGCACGGATCAAGGCACTGTTCTTCGGCGAAGACTGGACGCTGGACGCCGTGCCGGGCTACGGCGCGCAACGCCGCGCCAACCCCTTCGAAACCTTCGCGGCGATTCCGGCGCGGGCCCGCTACCAGTTCATGCTGGATAACGCCGAGTACTTCGTGCGCACCTTCATCCGTGGCCCGGTGTGCCGTGGACAGATCGCCACCGACGTGATTCGCGACAACTTCTGGGCGCTGTTCCAGGCGCCAGAGCACGATCTCTACATCACCGACGCCGACTACCGGCGCGAGGCTACGCCGTTGCTGGCCATGCCTGGCCAGTTCGACGACATCGGCGATCTGCTGGGGCTGTGGCGCAACTACCGCGACAAGCGCAACGACTACGAGAACCTGCGCAAGGACGCCTATGCCGATGCACCACCGGCGGATTGGACGCATATCTGGAGCGGCAGCGACAACGCGCTGCTGTCGATCTTCCGTCAGCACGACAGCGCCTCGGTGCGCAAAGGCCTGCTCGGCGAGATCCCGCAGACCCTCTGGTGGATGGACTATCCGCTGCTGGAGCGCACCTATTACCAGCTGGTGGTCAATTTCGACGTGTTCGGCAACGTCTCGCACCAGGCGCAGACGCGCCTGTACTTCGACCTGATTCGCAACGGTGCCGAGGTTAACTTCCTGCGTCTGTTGCCGGCTCGTTCGCGTGAGGCCTATCTGGATGACTGGTATCAGAACAGCGGCAAGTTGAAGATGCTGCTGGACTACACCTCGGTCGATCATCGCTCGCCCAGCGCCATTGGCCTGAGCGGCAATGACCCGAAGAAACAGTTCGCCGAACAACTGCTGCAGCGCTATGCCACGCTCAATGCGCGCCCGGACCCGATCAACCGCTGCACGGGCGCACGCTGCTACCGTGAAGACGTGCCCAAGGAGCTGCAGCACGCTGAACAGGCGCTGGCGCGCTTGGCCAGTCGCCCAGCCGGCGGTTTGCCGGTGATTGATCAACTGCCGGAGGCGACGATGCTGCGCGTGGAGCTGGGTGACGGCCAGCGCGAGATCTACAGCATGCTGCGCAACCGCGCGCACAGCAACGTGGCGTTCATGCTGGGCGAGGAGCTGCGCTATCAGCCGCGGCTGGACACTCTGACCATCTACCCGGAAGTGTTGAGCAGCTACCCGAACTTCCTGTTCAACGTCAAAGTCGGTGAGGTGGATGCCTTCGTCAAGCAAATGGAAGCTGTCCGCGACGGCAAATCCTTCGAGCGTATCGTCGAGCGCTGGGGCGTGCGCCGCAGTCATCCGGAGTTCTGGCGCTACTTCCATGACCTGGGCGAGCGTATCCGTGAGACCCAGCCGATCGAGGCGGGAGTGCTGGATATGAATCGCTACGAGAATCTCTAGCAGGCCTGAAGCCCCTGGCGCGGCAGACACCGGTAGCTCTGCCGCGCAGGTTACAGCCCGTCGCTGCGCCTTGGGTGTTACCGATCTTTCTCGAGTCGCCGCGGTCGGACCTTGTGGTTGCCTGTTTGCGGGCACCCGGGTTTCGATTTCGGTATCAGGGGGATGGCGGTTCAATGCTGGTTTCAGTGCAGGCTTTACGGGCGTTGGCAGCCTGGGTTGTGGTCTTTCATCACGTCATGCAGGTGTTCTTCAATTTTCAGGCCGACAGCTTTATCGGCCGTCTTTTTGCTGAGCGGGGTGCGGTTGGCGTCGACATCTTCTTCGTCATCAGCGGCCTGGTGATCTATCTCTCCACGCAGGGCAAATGCATCACGCCCTGGCGCTTCATGCTCAATCGCGTGCTACGCATCGCCCCGGTCTATTGGCTCTATTCGCTGATCGCGGCGCTGATCATCGCCTTCGCCAATCCGGTGATGCCCGTGCAGGAGTTCGACCTGCATCATCTGTTGCTCTCGTTGTTCTTCATCCCGGCCGAGAATCCAGGAGGCTTCGGCCTCTATCCGACGCTCAATGTCGGCTGGACGCTGAACTACGAGATGTTCTTCTATCTGCTGTTCGCGTTGGCCTTCGTCGTGACCGAACGGTTGCGTCTGCTGTTCATCGTCGTTGCCCTGGCCGCGTTCAGCCTGCTGGCAACCCAGCCGTGGATGAGCGACTTCTACCGCAACAGCATCGTCTACGAGTTCATCTTCGGCATGCTGCTGGGCGTGCTTTACAAGCGGGGCTGGATTCGCCATGGCCTGTGGCTGCCGCTGCTGGTCATCGCTGCCTCGCTGCTGACCATCTTCCATTTCGACAACTCCATGCGACTGCTGCACTGGGGCGTGCCCAGCGCGTTGATCGTCGCCGCCTGCATTGCCATGGAGCCCTGGTTCAAGGGCAATCGTGTGCTCGCTCATATGGGCGACTGCTCGTATTCGGTCTATCTGCTGCACGTGATCGTGCTATCGCTGGGCTGGTACCTGCAGGCCAGCCTCGACCTCGCACCGGCACCCGTCATCGCCGCCTGCATAGCGGTGATCGCGCTGGCAGGCTGGGCCAGTTACGAGCTGCTCGAAAAGCGCCTCGTCGTTCGTGCCAAAGTATGGGTCGGGGAGCGAGCAGAGCGGAGAGGGTTGCAGTCGTTATCCTGAGTAAATTAGTAGGACTATATTCAGGTCCTCAGTTGGCGTACAATCCGCCGCATGACCGTGAGGAGTTGCCATGAGTGCCATCACCATTACCCAAGCTGCCGAAGACTACCTGGCCGAGCTGCTGAGCAAGCAGGACACCCCGGGGATCGGTATCCGAGTTTTCATCACCCAGCCAGGTACGTCCTATGCTGAAACCTGCATTGCCTACTGCAAGCCGGGTGAGCAGAAGCCTGAAGACACCGCGGTTGGCTTGGCCAGCTTCACTGCCTGGATCGACGGTATCAGTGAGCCTTTCCTGGAAGACGCAGTCGTCGACTACGCGACTGACCGCATGGGCGGCCAGCTGACCATCAAGGCGCCGAATGCCAAGGTACCGATGGTCAATGAAGACAGCCCGCTGAACGAGCGTATCAACTACTACCTGCAGACCGAAATCAACCCCGGTCTGGCCAGCCATGGCGGCCAGGTCACCCTGGTCGACGTGGTCGATGAAGGCATTGCCGTGCTGCAGTTCGGCGGTGGTTGCCAGGGCTGTGGTCAGGCTGACTACACCCTCAAGGAAGGCATCGAGAAAACCCTGCTCGAGCGCATCCCTGAACTCAAGGGCGTGCGCGACGTGACCGATCACAGCAACCGCGAGAACGCCTACTACTGATAGGCGACTTGAATATGAAAAAGGGGCGACGGAAGTCGCCCCTTTTTCATTTCAGGCCTTGAGGATGCGCTTGCTGGAGGCGGGGAAGCGTTCGAGCTTTTCGGCTGGACGAATAGGCCGTCTTACCAGTTCGCCGCCACAGTTCGGGCAGCGCAGCGCCAGCACGGATTCCGCGCAGGAGCGGCAGAAGGTGCACTCGAAGGAGCAGATCAGCGCATCGCTGCTGGCTGCAGGCAGGTCGCAGTCGCAGTTCTCGCAGTTGGGGCGCAGCTCAAGCATGGCGCTAACTCGGCACAGGGGTTGATCGCAGCAGTCTGCCGCTTCCGCAGGGCCAGGCGCAACGGGGTAAATCAGGGGGCGCACAAGGCGCCCCGAAAAACACTTACTCCGGCATGCTCCACGGCGCCAGGTCGAAGCCCTGGCTGCGCAGCTCATCGCGGGAGTGCTGCAGCGCATTTTCCAGCTGTTGCGGGTCGGTGTAGGTCGCGCTGGACAGTTGGCGACCAAGCAAGCGGGTGTTGGTGCGGTCGATGACGCTGATGCTGACAAGGCCGGTGCCGTCCTGCGGAGCCCAGGCCACGCACTGGAACGGGCGGAAGGCGCGATCGGCAATCAGCAAGGCTTCGTTGAAACGCAGCGGAGTGTTCATGGGTTCGGTTTCTCCGAGTTGATCCCAGCAATTAGTTGCGGCCAACAAGTTATCGATGCTGGCCTTACATTGCAGTTGATGAACTCAGCGAACCCATAAGTCACACAATGCCGAAAAAAGTTTTTATTGCTGCCGTAAAGTGTCTTGGCAGGAACTTTATGCGTCGTGCGGGTTACAACTTTTTACTGCGAAAGTTCCACCTCCGCGTCTTCTTCGATCGGCTGCGGGGCAACGACCACGGGGGCTGGGGCGTTGCGCTCATGGCGGTAAGCGCTGACCGCTTCATATACCGATTTGCGTAAACGGTTTATGCCGCCGATAGGACGGTGTTCCGGCAGTGCATGCCAAGGGTTGAAGGACAAATTGTCGCAGAACAGGTTTTGCTCGCGGCTATCGAAGTCCTGAGGTTGCACGGTAATACGGGCAACGCTTTCGAAAGGCGATATCTTTTCGCTCCACTCGACACTCGGGTCTTCGATGGGCATGTAGTACTGCGCGTTCTGCTTTTGCACCTGCAATTCGAAGCAGGCCGGGGCACGATCGAGTGACAGTTGCTGGTAGAGCGCATTGCGCAGGAAGTTGGGCAGGGCGGTGTTCTGCTCCGGCAGCTCATAAGGCGCGCAGTTCTGTGGTGCAGGTATCACGCGATACTTGATGTTCAGGTCGCCGAGCTTGAACGGGGCAATGGAGTTGTAGGTAGTGGCCACAGGGCTTTCTGGCGCTGGAGCCAGGGTTTTGAGGGCGATGACCAAGTGGCGCACCTCCCAGGTGCGTGGGTCCCAGCTGGGAAAGAAGGCCTGTACCTTCTTTCCGTCGGCCTGCGCGGCGAAATTGCTGCGGTATTCGGCCACGTCGCGGACGAAGAAGGCGGGGTGGTTGAACATCACGAAGTCTTGTTCGCCGGCGTGTGCCGGGCTCTTCATGAGTTTCTCGCCGGGTACGTCGAGCAGTTTGATGGCCATGCCACGCGCATCACGGGCGCGGTCGAACTGCGGATAGGCATTGCCGTTGGACAGGCGCATCCAGGCTTGCCAGACGTGCCCAGGCTCGCTGAACACTCCGTGGCGCAGTGATTCGTCCAGCGCATCGAGCACCTGTACTTCGGCTTTCACACAACCGTGGGCCTTGGCGTGGGCGTCCCGCAGCACGCGGGTGTTATCGCGGTGCTGTTCGACGATACGCACCGCGTCCTCGATGATCAGCCGGGTCAGCAGCGCTTCATCGGGGGCAATCTGCTCTTGCGTGGAGACCGGGCCGGAAAATTTCCAGGCGTAATAGGCTTCGCCCAAGCCCCAACCCACCAGACCGACCAGGGCGACGGTGAGCAGCAGTTTGCCGAGCAGGCGACCGAGCCAGAGCCAGAAGCGTTTCAACATCGTTGTAATCCTTGTTCTAGGTATCGGTTGAAATCAGCCTTCGCAGCTCGGGCCGGGTGTCCAGGGGCGCACCGGCACTTCACTGAGCTGGACCTCCAGGTCGGCGTTACCAAGCACTTTCAGGTATTCGATCAGGGCCAGGCGCTCGTCCGGCGCCAGTGCCCGGCCGATGACGCCTTCCTGGCGACAGCCATCGCGGAACTCATGACCACCATTGCCGTTACCGGTGATGCGGGTATCGAGCAGGAAACCGCCTGGGAACTTGTCGCTGCGATAGCCAACGCGCACCGGGTCGAACTCGAAGTCGCCAACCCAGAACTGGGCCTGCCGCTCGTATACCGGCGACAGCAGCTCGAACAGGTTGGGCACCGAACCGTTGTGCAGGAAGGGCGGGGTAGCCCAGATGCCGTCGAGGGGGCGAGCCTTGTAGCCGCGTTTTTCCTGAACGCCGATGGGCAGGCCATAACCGTCCATTTCCTCGCGCTGGCGCGGTCCGATGCCGGCGTCCTGATAGGCGCGGTTCTCCACGTAGGCGGTGATGTAGGCCAGGCCCTTGGCACTGGAAATGCTCTTGAAATCGACCTCTTCGAGGCTGGCGCCGAATAGTTTCACGTCCAGGCGGGACAGTTCAGCCTTGGTCCAGCCCAGGCGGCTGATATCGAAACGATGATCGGCGATGTTGTCGGCGGTGGTGGGGTCGGTGCCGACGATGCTGATCGGTACGACACGCATCTTCCATTCGGGATCGCGCGAAGGCGCCAGGCGCTGGTCGCGAGGCTTGGGATCAGGGGCGTGGCAATAGGCGCAGTTCTCGGTGTAGAGCGCTTTGCCACGGCTGGCCAGTGGCAAATCCACCTTGCCGAAGATGGCCTCCGGCCACTTGGGTGGCTGCAGACGCTTCAGGGTTTCCTCGAGGGTGTAGAGGTCATGCAGGCGTACGCTGGAGGCGTAGCGATCCGCTTCGGCGACGCCTTTGCCGTGATCATCGAGCAGATGCAGGCTGGCGCCGACGCCGAGGGCCTCGCCGACGTTACGAGCCATGGGCTGCATGGCCGAGCCATTCCATTGCACCCAGTCGAATTTCCAGATGTCCCAGAGTTGCGGATAGCTGACCGGAGCATTGGCGACGCGGTAGTTGGCCTCGTCGAGTACATCGCCGAACACGGTGTTGGCGATACGACCGAAGGCATCGGTGCGGCCGAAACCCTCCTCGGTGGGGTAAAGACCGCGGTGCCAATCGTTGTATGCAGTGGCGAGCAGTCTGTCGAGAACTTGCTTGAAGTCTTCACGCAGTTGATCGCGGCCTTGTGGGTACTGGTCGCCCAGTACCGCCTGGGCGAATCGGCGGAATTTCAGCGGGTTGTAATAGGTGAAGGCCATGCTCATGCCCAGCGCCTGACCGAAGCCTCCGCCGCGCAAGGTAGGGACGGTGGAGGCGAGGGAGTGCAGGGCGGCACCACCGTCAATGCGCACGGCCTGGCCTTTGTAGCGCAATTCGCCGGTGTGACAGGCCGCGCAACTGATATCGAGGAAGTGTTCGCCGCTCTCGCCGTCCTGGTGGCGGGTAAAACCGACCGGAAGATTGCCGGGGTTCAGATCGCTGGGCTGTTGCTTGGGATCGGTGAGAAAACCAAAACGGGCGAGGTAGTCGAGGCGGGCGAACTTTTCTGTGCCGAACGGCATTTCCAATGCGTTGAACCAGTCATAGCGCAGGCCTTTAACCGTGGTTCCCTGAGGCGTGTAGTAGTAAGTCTGGCGCTGCTCATCGGTCCACTGCTGCAAATAATGCAACTGGTTCGGCTGCTGATAAGCCGGGAGATTGGGATTGGCCACGTAATACAGCGCTAACGCCACACCGAGCAGTGCCAGCACAAGGATGAGCTTCAGGGTACGACGGAGCAGACGCATCAGTTACATCCTTGTGGCGTTCTTATGAAGTTGCCTGTTATGCCAATACTGCACGGCGTTGGCAAGGTGCCATCGCGGCAATCGGGAGCATTGCGCAATAACCAACAGGAACAACGGATATAGAGAAATGATCCATGGGGCGTCAAAGTTCTTGCTAGCGTTACATCTGTGCGCGCCAAAGTGTTGTTTTTATTGGAATTACAAAATAATGGCGCCAAGGATGGAATATGTTCGAGGCTGTTTCCGTCGCATCCCTCCAAGTATTGGTGCTCGAGCCATTCGATGTATTAGACACGCTCCTCCAGCCACTTCAGGCCGCGGGCTGGGGCTTGAAGCCTTGCCCCCCTGAAAGGTTGGTCAGTGAAGCGGGAGATGTGCTTCTGCTGTCTCTCGAACGGCCTCCCAGCCTTGCCTTGCTCAAGCTGGTGCAGCGTTCAGGGCTGAGTTGCGTCGCCGTGACGCAAAACCAGCGTTTGAGGCAGTTCTGCAGCGAACAACTGGTGGGGGAGTGGCTGTTCGCGGCGCTACCCTGTCCGCTGGACATACCTGTTTTGCTGGAAACCTTGCAACAGGCTCAGGTGGCATCTCGATTACTGCAATTGAAAGGCGCACGGCAGGCCGCGCAATTTCTCGGTAATAGCGGCCCAGCGCGCAGCGTGCGCAAGTCGCTCGATAGCCTGGCGCGTTGTGATGGCCCGCTGCTGCTTTGCGGAGAGCGGGGCAGCGGCAAGCATCTGCTGGCGCACCTGCTGCACCAGCGGTCACCCCGTGCACGGCAAGACCTGCACTGTATCGATTGCGCCGTGGGGTTCGATATCAGCCTGCTCAGCGCCGCGCAGGCAGGCACTGTGCTGCTGGAAAACGTCGAGCAACTGTCCGAGGTCGATCAGCAACGCCTGCTCGAACACCTGCAACGCCATCCTCATGCAGCGCTGTTGACCCTGGACCAAGGCGAGTTGATGCAGGCAGTGCAGCGCAGGCGCTTCACGCCGGAGCTGTTTCAATCACTGGCGCCGCGGCAGCTGCACACGCCGAATCTACGAGAGCATCCTGGCGACCTGTTGCTGCTGGCCGAGCACTTTGCCCAGCAGCATGGCACCACGATCGCCCGACATCACCGCCGTTTCAGTGATGAGGCACTGGAAGCCATGACCGGCCACCCCTGGCCAGGCAATGTGCGTGAGTTGCGCAATCGCATGGTGCGTGCACTGGTACTGGCGCAGGGGCGACAGATTGTTGCCGTTGACCTCGGCTTGCAGCCGGTACAGCCCGGCGTCGATGCTCCGGTGACCTTGGAGGACTACATCCTGCGCGCCGAGCGTCAGGCGCTGAACGACGTACTCGGTCGCTATACCCACAACATGAGCCAGGCGGCGCGTACGCTGGGGATCTCGCGGCCGACCTTCTACCGCCTGCTGCACAAGCATCGCATGCGCTGACCCCTTGCTGTAACGCGCGATAAACACTGCTAAGGTGCTCGGCAAACTGCCGTCAAGGAGATCGCCATGCACCCGTTCGACGCCGAGAAACCGCCGAAACTGGCTATTTTGCTGGGGTATGCAGGGCTGGTTCCATTCGTCGGGGGCGCGCTGGGTATCTGGGTAATTCCCATGGGCTGGCGTCCTTTCGTACTGGAGGCGTTGCTCGATTATGCCGCCGTGATTCTGGCTTTCATGGGCGCCATTCACTGGGGCCTGGCCATCCGCGGTGAAGTGGCAGACGAAAAGGCCAAACTGCAGCTGGGACTTTCAGTGATACCGCCGTTGCTGGGCTGGGCTGCACTGGCTGGCGGACTGCCCACGGGCTTGTCCCTGCCGATCTTTCTGTTTTCCTTCGTTGGCCTGTATCTGGCCGACATGCATGCCGTGCGAGCGGGCCTGGCGCCACGCTGGTATCCGGCGTTGCGCACGCCTCTGACGCTGGTGGTGTGCCTGAGCCTGTTAGTGGCCTGGACCAGTGTGCTGATCAGATGAGCCGAGCAGCGCCTCGACATGCTCCAGTGCGGCCTGTCGACGCTGACCCCAGTCGCCGGACAGTTCGCTGAAGCGCTGCCCGTTGGCCAGGAGCCAGTCTCGGCAGGCCTGATGAAAGGCCTGGCGCTCGGCCAGCTGTGGCTGGCAGCGCTGGCCGTCCTCGACCCAGGGTACTCCGGCGGGATCGAGCAACAGATGCTGGTCGTAATGGCGCGCCAACAGCTCACCCGACAACCACGGCGGACAATCACCGAACAGGCATTGGCTCCACAGCATGTTGTTCAGCAGGTGCGTGTCGAGAATCAGCAGCGCAGGTTTGGCCGCCCGCGCGGCATCCTCCCAGGCCAGTTGGCCGCGTGCGATCTCGTCGATGTCGGCGTAGCAGGTATCGCGCTGCTGTTCGTCAATGAAGTGACGCACGTACTCGCCCACGACCATTGCGCCGAATTGCGCCTGAATTTCTGCCGCCAGCCAGCTCTTGCCGCTGGACTCCGGGCCCGTCAGAACCAGGACTTTCATCGCTGGTACTGCAATGCCGGGTCGCGGCGCCAGCTCAGCCAGCCGCTGACAGCCAGGGCCGTAAAGGCGGCATAGAGACCGGCGGTGAGGAACAACTCGCTGTACAGGAAGAAGGCGACGTAGCAGAGGTCCACCACCACCCAGAGCGCCCAGCATTGCAGGCGTTTCTGCGCCATCCACAGCTGCGCCACCAGGCTGAATGCAGTCAGCGCCGAATCCAGCCAGGGTGAGCTGGCGTCGGTGTAATTGGCCATGAGATAGCCCAGTAACCAGGCACCGCCGGCGCCGATCAGCAATCCGCTCAGGACCGCAGCCAGGCCCAGGCGGCTGACCTTGCGCCCATCGTGGCGTTCGCCGCCACGGGTCCACTGCCACCAGCCATAGAGCTGCAGCGCAGCGAACAGCAGCTGCAGAAGCAGGTTGGAGTACAGCCGCCAGTCATAGAACAGCCAGGCATACAGCAACACCATCACCAGCCCGATGGGCCAGCACCAGGGGTTCTGTTTGACTGTCAGCCATACCGCGACGATGCCGAGCCCGGCAGCAATGAGTTCGAGCCAGGACATCCGGCGGCCAAAAATGT
>Ga0208645_1000854_pt1 | contig 30037 bp, 42 predicted proteins | sample VirMetDEL_Sep_01_FD_184519 | JGI IMG/M metagenome (GOLD analysis project Ga0208645, IMG submission 184519) | Aqueous microbial communities from the Delaware River and Bay under freshwater to marine salinity gradient to study organic matter... | ecosystem: Environmental > Aquatic > Marine >... | reverse complement strand
CGCCCAATGCTTGCCACCACCGGCGGGGGCGCAACGTTTGCAAGCACCCCCAACGGAACGGGGAACGACTTCCATAAGTTATACTTACGCGGTCTTGATCCTAATGAACCTAATTGGATCACGTACCACTTGCCTAGTCATACGAGCCCGCTAATACCCGACAGCGAACTCGAAGACATTAAACGTAATACGCCCGAACGCGCATACCAACAAGAATACTTAGCGCAATTTCTCGAAGACGGGGGCGCTGTATTCCGAAACTTAAGCGCATGTATCAAAGAGCCCCCCGCCCGTTATAGCCGTGTGGTCTTTGGGGTCGATTGGGGGCGCATTAACGACTATACCGTAATTGTAGCGTTAGATATGGACACGGGAAGCGTATTAGAGATAGACCGGTTTAACCAAATAGATTGGACATTACAGCGGGGGCGTTTACAAGCCATGTATAATAGGTATAAACCGTTAAGCGTATTAGCTGAAAAAAATAGTATAGGTGATCCCAATATCGAGGAACTCAAAAAGTTAGGCATACCCGTTAAGCCGTTTAGCACAACCCACACAAGCAAAGCCGAAATCATTAACAGCTTATCGCTTGCGTTTGAACAAGAGACAATAGGCATTCCCAACGATCCTATACTATTAAACGAGTTGCAAGCGTTTACAGTGGAAAGGCTAGCAAGTGGATCATACCGCTACACAGCCCCAAGCGGGTTACACGACGATACAGTTATAGCCCTAGCATTAGCAAACAAGGCGCGGTCAGTACCGGCAAAGGTCTTTATATAATGGCATACCAAGAAATCAAGTTAACAACCGTGAACGGTGTAAAGTCTATCCCTATTCGCAACATGCCCCCCGAAGCTTGGACTTCGGTCTTTGGTGATCCAACCGACGGGGACGTTTATAGTCTAGCCCGAAGCGTACCATGGTTATATCGTGGCATTAACGTTATAGCCGAAGCGGTCGTAAACTTACCCCGCAACTGCGAACCACTAGACGACGCCGGCGTTATAATAGACTATCCAACGTTATTAAATGAGCTCGTGGGCGACTACTTGCTAGCGGGCGCCATGTTTGCATGTATGGAAGAAAACCAAGCCCGCAACAAGCGCATTATGAGGCGCTTCCACCCCAAGACCATTAAGCTTATAACCGACCCTCAAAACGGGCTAATAGGTTTCGAGCGTAATCTAAGAGATAATAGCCCCGCTTTTTATGACATTACCGAAGTTGCTTATAGTTGGATCCCAAGCCGTACCAGTGAAATAGCAATAGGCGACGCGCCCGCTAAAGCAGCAATAAGAGCAAGCGGGTTACTAAATAGCATAGACGAACACGCAGTAAAATATTTTGAAGCAGGCGCAATTAATCCAACCATTGCCAAAATAGCCGACTTCCAATCATACCCCGAAGCCGAACAAGAACGCACAAAGTCGATACTTGATAGGCTCTTTGGGCGTGGGGTTAATAGCGCCCACCGTGTGGCTCCAGTCGGGACTAATATCGAGTTTGAAACAATCGGCTCCCCTATGTCGGACTTAGCAGTACCAGAATTAACCAACGCAAAAAGGGAAGATATAAGTACAGCGTTAGGCATTCCCCAAAGTTTGTTGTTTAGTAATGCTACGAACTTCGCAACCGCCCAACAAGATAACCGACACTTTTATGAGAAGACGATTATCCCATTAGCGCGTAAAATAGAAACCATGTTTAACCATTACTTTATGCAATATGGAATAGACGACGCGCTTACGTTTAACGAACAACAATTAGAAGTATTCCAAACCGACGAAGCCATGCGATCGGGGTCGTTAGTTAATCTTGTAAATGTGGGCATGCCCTTAACCGTTGCTATGGAAGTTCTAGGATACGACTTGACAGAAGACCAATGGCAAGCCTTGGGCAAAGCCCCCGACCCTATGGAAGCCGAAGAGGACGTTATCATACAAGAAGCCGAAGACGACCACGCCGAAGACATGGAAGACGAAGACGCCGGGCTTATTGAGCTCGAGGACATGGAAGACGAAGACGGCGCGCTTAAAGAAATGAAACCGATCCCCGCCCGCTACAGACACATAGACTTTTACCCTAATGAGACCATGAGGGATAACGCCCGCCGTGGTCTTGAGCTTCGGGAAAAGTTCGGGCGTGGTGGGACTAGCGTCGGAATAGCAAGGGGGCGACAAATCGCAGGCAATCGGGAAATTTTACCGCCCGACGTTTTGAGCATGTATAGTTATTTTAGACGCCACGAAGTGGACAAGCGCGACGATTGGGGTAACCCTAGCAACCCAACAAATGGTTATATCTCATGGCTTTTATGGGGGGGCGACGCAGGTTATACGTGGGCGACCACTAGACGGGATCAAATGTTACGAGCCGACAACGACCAAAAGACGGCACTAGTAGAGTTCCACTTGGCTAACGACTTATCGAAGTGGAAGCGTAAAGCCGTTAAGTCTTACAAGACCAAAGACAAGCCCGCCGTAAGTTTCGAGAGTGATAATATTCCAAGCGTCTTACATGCTTCGATTATGGCACAACTTGAAACCGTAACCGACCGACGGGAATTAGATTATATCTTTGATAACGCAAGCAACTACTACGATCACGACCACGACCACGAGGGATATTAACCATGCCAATAGACGACAAGCGACGGAAAGAGATCGAAGCCGATCTAGCCAAAAAGATAAGCTATTTTAGCGCAACGACCCGCCGGCGTATCTTAGAGCTTATAGGGGATCCCCCAAACCTCGATAACCTAACCCCCGACGTTTACCGTACGCTAGCCATAGACCTTAACGGGATCTTGGGCGTGTCATTAGAGCAAACGTTTATAGAGGCGGCTAATGCCCTTATGACCGATATCGGCTTTGTTGGGGTAAGCACGGACTTGATAAACGAAGGCGCGGTAACGTGGGCGCGTAATTATACCCCGCCCGTTGTTAACGACATGATCGCATATCGGCAAAAGCAAACGGCTAATTACGTTGCTGATTTCTTCGAGGGGACGACCGACCGCGCAGGGCTCGAAGATCGTATAGCACGGCTATACAGTCCAGAAAAAGCCGCGCAAATAGCTATAACAGAATCAACACGCGCAGCAAACGAAGGACAAAGACCCGTAATAGAAGAACTTGAAAAAGAGGGCGTTACTATGCGCGGGGTCTTTCAAACCGTAAGCGACGGGCTCGTTTGCCCAATATGCCAACCATTAAACGGGGAAGTATCACAAGTAACAGGTTTTGACACGCGCTTTACAAGTGGGAATAAGGATTTTAGAATGCCCCCGCTACATGTCGGCTGTCGTTGTCTTGTATCGTTTGAATATCAGGAATAGCATTATGCGAATTACGTTTACAGTAAAACAAGACAAAGCCGACGGCTTGCTTAACAAAGCTAAGAAAATGCAAGGCGTTAAAACGGGGATCAAAGCGGCAAGCGTTCACCTTGTAACGAAACTTAGAGAGTACCCGCCCCAACCTTCGGGCGTTAAGTACAAACGGACGGGCGACCTTAAACGCTTTTGGACTCACAAGATTAGTAAACAAGGTTTCACCTCACAGATCGGGAATAAGATCCCATACGTTACCGACGTACAAATTGAGCCCAAACTAAAATACTTTAAGCGGGTTTGGGGTAAGCATAGCGTAAAGTACGTGGCAACAAAACAATACCAGCGTATACTAGATATAGTAAGAAACGAGATTAGAAAGGCTATGAGATAATGAGCGATCAGCTTATACACTTGGGTAGTAGTATTAAAATGAATGAACAAAACGAGGTAAGCGGTTATCTTGTTTTGTATGGAAGCCCCAAAGAGGCCGACTTTGAGGGCGATTACTTTACAAGCGAAACCGACTTTGATCTAACCGACGGGCGCGGGTTTGCTACCATGTATTTTAACCATGGTCTTGATCCAGTCCTAAAGACCCATAAGCTCAACAATGGCATTAAGGCGGAAATAGGGCAAGACGACGCCGGCGTTTGGATACGTGGCAAACTTGACGAAGCCCAAGCCTATGATAAAATGGTTATAGAACTAATTAAGGCACGGCAAAAAGAAGGTAAAGCCATTGGGTGGTCTAGCGGGGTTCCGTCGCACTTAGTAGAACGGGAAAAGATCGAAGGCGCGTATCATGTCAAAACGTGGTCATTAGGCGCCGACGCAAGCCTAACCCATACACCGGCGGACTATCGCAACAAAGCAACCTATAAGACTTTACAACTTTTGCCCGTACAACCTGAGTTAGAAACGGTAAAGACCGAAGACACGGTAAAGACCGCCCCCGACTTAGATCACTATCCGATTACATTAACACGAGGTCACACAATGACAGAAGACAACAACAAGCCGACCGAACAAACCGACGGCGTAAATAACGCTATTGACGGTCGCATTAACGAGTTTATGGCACAAAACGAAGCCATGAAAGCCGACGTAAAAGGTCTTAGCGACGCTTTGGCAAAGCTTACCCAATACATGGAAGACAGCCCAACCATTCGCAAATCAGGCTACTTCACAGTAGACGGCGGTACTGCTGATAGCAATATCAAAAGCTTCGGCGATTGGGCTATGGCGGTTAAACGAGGCGACGATAAACGCCTTAATAAGATCTATGGAAGCTACAAAGCACAAACCAGCGCAAGCGGTGCCGACGGCGGTTACCTTGTACCCGACGAGTTCTATAATGAAATGGTACAAATTGCTATGCAAAATAGCGCGGTGGTAGCAGGTGTATCGCGTATGAACGTATCAAGTCCAGCAGGTACCTACCCAAGCCTCGATATGTTTACAGCCCCAACGGCGGGCGTTGGTGATACCGCTCTAGCAAGTGGCATTACTACAGCAAACCGCGCCGAAGGTGGATCATACACCGAAACCGACGCAAGCTTTGATCAAGTAACATTCAACACAAACGACGCCGTCAGTGGTCTTGTAAAAGCAAGCCGTAAAATGATCCAAAGCGTACCAGCACTAGAAAGCTTGTTACGCAACCTCATTAGCGTAGCGTATCAAGCCAAACTTGAGTACTTTATCTTACGCGGTAGCGGTAACGCGCAACCACTGGGGATCTTGAACGCCGACGCCCTCATTAACGTAACCCCCACTACAAACAGCACGTTTAAAATTGACGACGTAGCAGGTATGACCGCACGACTCAAAACTTTACAAGGGCGCGTCGCTTGGATCATGCACCCAAGCATGTATACGGATCTTATGAAGTTGGAAGTTGGAACCGGTGGCGCGGTATGGTTGCAAAATATCGCAGGCGGTCAACCACAGACATTAAGTGGCTACCCAATTTACTTCAGCGAACACCTACCACAAGCCGACAATAGCGGTTGCGTAGTCCTAGCCGACTTGGGCGCTTATGCCTTGTTTGAATACGGCGGGCTTTACGTAGACTACTCAGAACACCGCTTCTTTGACACGGGTCAAGACGCTTGGCGCTTTGGGCAAGAACTAGACGGCAAGCCATGGCTTCAAAATGTGATCACCTTGGGCGGTCCGGGTTCGGCTTATACACAATCAGCATACGTGAACTTTAACGACTAAGGATAACTAACCTATGGCTAGCAAATCACAACTAAACGAACGCTTAGCACTAATCGGGACAATTGACCCCGACGCATACAGCGCGGACACGTATACAAGCGACGAAATCAACATGCAAGACTATAGTCGTGTTATGTTTATCTTGACCGTTGGCGACTTGGGATCCAGCGCAACCGTAGACTTTGAAATTAACGGCGGGGCGACTAGCGACCCCGGATCATTAGCAACCCTCGTAACTGGCAAAGACGCGACCCAACTTACACAAGCGGGGAGCGATTCTAACAAGCAGGTTATCATTGAAGTATCAGCAGAAGAAGCAGCCGCGCAAGGCTTGCAATACCTCGAAGCTGAAGTAATCGTAGGAACCGCCGCTTGTGATCTTGGGCTTATCGTATTGGGCGAACCAGCACACTACAGCGACACGGCGGGGCTTGACCTTGCAACTGTTGCCGAAGTGATCGGATAACATAATGGCATATGTCACACTAAGCGAGGTTAAGCAGCAAGGGGGTTATGACGCAAGCGATAGCTATCACGACGGGCTTATTGCTGCACTAATCCCACGCGCTCAAAATACAATCGAGACCATAACGAATAACGTCTTTGAAGTAGCAAGCGTTACGACCCGACGCTTTGATTACCTCTTACAGACCGACGGTTATAAGTTATATTTTGACGAATACCTAGCAACGACCGACAGCTTAGTAGTGACAAACGGAACGGGCGACGTGGTGGCAAGTTCTAACTTTGTCACCATGCCCCGCAACCATACGCCAATCTATGGTTTGCAACTTAAGACCGATACAGATATAGTATGGGATTATGACGACAGCCCCGAAGCCGCTATAGAAGTAGAAGGCTATTGGGGATATAGCCAAACCCCGCCCGAAGCGATCAAGCAAGTCGCAATTCAACTTGTCTTACATTGGGTACGGCAAAACGACCAAGACCAACCCGAAGCGATCCCCGAAGATATCGCTATGACGTTAAAACCGTATAGCCGACTTATGGGAATCGTATCATGAGCCAACTTAAAGAGGCTATCGCAACGTTATCAGGTATAAACGTATCCACTACCACAAAGACGCCGGTCGTTTACAGCATACCGAACGCAACCCATAGCGTACGAGGAACGCCCGCCCGCGTGATATTCCCAATGCAAATAGCAACCCCCGAAGGGCAAGCCATGCAACGGGTAAGCTTCAGCAATAACGGAACGATCGTTATAACGTGGGTGATAGCCGACTTGTTACTCTTTGAAGCGGTAAAGCGTGGGACGTCTATCCATAACGCCCTATCCGAACTCATAGACTATACGACCAACTATATAGACGCAATCCGTCCCAAAATGTCGTTAACAGATAACGCCATGATCGAAACCATAGATTATGAGTGGAACGCTTACGAGTTCCCCGAAGGTACGGAAAATATCTATTATGGTTGCCTAATGACCTTATCAATTAAAGAGATAATCGAGTAATGACTATCTATAAGGTGCTTAAAAACTTAAGCCATATCAAGACTAACGAAAAGATCTATATGGGGGCTTTTTGTAGTGATAACCCGAACGCGTCTAATGGTCTAGAGATCATAGACGGCGTTACATGGTATGACGGTTACTTAGCAAACCGACCACAAGCCGACGTTAACGTATTACTAGGCTATGCCTTAGATATCGTAGACAAGACCCACCCCGATTATGATCGGCTCGTTAACGTGGGCATAATCCAAGAAGACAAGAAGAAAGGCGCTAAATAATGGCAAAATTTGCACAGCATGACGCGGTCGTTAAGTTCGACAACGCTAGCGACGCTTTACAAGACGTTTCGACGTCTATCCAATCCGTAACTATGGACATGACAGTTAACGGCGGGCAATTCCACACATTGGGAGACCGTTGGGCGGATAGCCTCGAGGGCGGTATCATGGGCACGGTTACCGTTAACTTTTATGACGATACCAGCGCGACCAGTTTCGCGGGCTATATGCGCGAGTGGCTCTTACACGCTAGCAATAAAGCCGGCGTTCGCAGTATGCAAATCCAAAAGCCCGACGGTACAAGTGGAAGCACACAATACGATTTCGAAGTACGCGCGGGCGGTTCGGTTCAATTAGTAAACGCTACGGCGGGCGCGGGTGATCCCCAAACTCTAAGCGTAACGTTGAACATTGACGGGCCAGTAACCGAAACGACAATAGCTTAAGGAGCTAACTCATGGCTAACGTAACGTTTACAGGGGTCGCAATCCCTGACAACAAAGCTAACATGGCGTGCCGGGTCGCAGGTGGTACGATCGCAAAACATGACATTGTATACATTGACGCAACCGACGCAAACAGCGTAAAACCAGCCGACGCAAGCGCAGCAGCTACCGCCGTAGCGTATGGCATGGCATTACATGGAGCAAGCGACGGGGAATATGTACTTGTCGCAACCAACGGCGCAACCGTAACAGTCGGGGGCGGTCTAACTGCGAATACCCGTTACGTGGTCGGGGGCGACGCGGGAAAGATCGAGCCACAAAGTGGGCTATCAGGTGGGGAATATATCTGCGAACTTGGCTTTGCAAATAGTACCACTGAGCTATATATTGATATCTACTACAGCGGTAACACGGCGTAAAAGCATTAGGGACGGGAGACCGTTCCTAACTTTTTATAGTTTCAAATAAAGAAAAGGTAACACATGTTTAAAATACAAAGCCACAAGCAAAAACTTATAACGGTAGAGCTTAAAAGCGCAACGGGCGACGTCCTAGAAACCTTTGAGCTTGCGGGTATCGGTTACCATAAATGGAATGAGTTAGGGTTACTTGTAACTACCCCAAAAGCCCCGAAGATCAAAGACCCAAAGAACCCCGAAAAGTATATAGACGATCAGGATCGGCAAAAGGAACTAGACGAAGACGCTAACATATTACGGAACGCTATCCGATTAGTCTATGCATTAGAGCATGGGGGCGGTATCGATTGGGGCGACGAAGAGCCCGAAGACCTAATAGCTAAGGGGAAAGCATTCCAAGAGATCGACGCCGACACGTTTACCGCTTTGATTAATGCTTTACACGTTTGGCTATACGGTAAACGGATAAGCGCAACCGACGCGGTGGAACGATTTCAGTAACTACGAAGATATCGTAATGAGGATATGCCAACGCATGGGATTATTATTAACCCAATGGATAGAGCTCGAGGATTGGCACAAAGATCGTTGGATCGACCACGAGACAAGACGGGTATCGTTTAGTAAAGAGCTTTTAGAGATCAGCAAAAACGAAGACGGTAAAACGTACCTAGAGCAGTATATCCCCATTATTCTAAGCTTGCATAACTAAGGCAAAAGCATTATGGCAAAAGAGACAATCGCAATCGTTATAGACGGGCAAGACAACGCTAGCGACGATATCCAACGCGTACAGCGTAACATGCAAAACATGAACAGTACCGCAAATCAAGCAAGCGGTAGCATGGGACAAGTTGGAACCGCTGCTAGTGGTACAAGTAAAAACCTTATGCTTGCTGCGACTGCTACGACTGCAGTTATAGGGACGACCGTAGCGGTAGCAGGTGAGTTAAATCGGGTAGTAGGCGAGCTTAACGAAGTCGGTATACAATCAAAACAAACAACGGCAATATTCCAACAATTAGCGGGCGGTATAGAAGAAAGTACAAACTTATTAAATCAATTGAGAAGCGCGACCGGTGGGGTAGTAGACGACACAACGCTTATGGCAGGTGCCAACCGTCTAATGCGAATGGGGTTAGCGGAAAGCGCAGCAGAAGTAACCCAATTAGTAGACGCCGCAATTACATTAAAAAACCCAACAGAAACCGCCGCCGAAGCAATAGATAATTTTAGTCTTATGCTTGCTAATGAATCGGTCGCCCGCTTGGATAGCTTTGGTATATCAGCCGCCGCCGTTCGGTTACGTATGGAAGAGCTTATAGAGACTGGAGAGGCGTTAAACAGAAGCGACGCCTTTAAAATAGCGACAATTGAGCAATACAAAGAAAGCTTGAAGACTCTAGGGGAAGTCGCGGATATTAGTCAAACGTCGTTAGCACGTGTACAAGCCGAAATCGAAAACAGAAAATCGACAATTGCAGAAGGAACCGCCGGACTAGTCGAAAGTGCAGCGGTCGGGCTTGAATATCTAGGCTATGCCTTACGTGGTCAAATGAATTTGTTCGGTGCACCAGCAACGCCCGAAGATATGACAGAATTACAAGCCAACGCTATGAGGGATATTATATCAGGGGCGTTAACTTACGATCAATTTTATCCTATTATAGCGGAATACGCAGGCGACGCGATTAACGACCCGCGACTTATTGACATGCTCGAAAATACCCATTGGATCGAGAACGCTATATCAGTGGGTATGTTAGTTGGGGAAGCTTACGCCATGACAGCGCTTGAGGGTGTAAGACCAGTAATTGACGAAGTAAATGATATTCTAGATTTTAGTATAGACATGCTTCCAACCTTAGACGTATTAGATCCAACCATGACCGCAAATATTGCCACAATTAACGCCGAACTTGATCTATACATGCAAAAGATAAATGGCTTAGAACAAAGCGGGCAAGACGTAACAGAACTTAAAAGCGCGGTACAAGACTTAAAAGAGGTATGGGGAGGCGTTACAAACGCGGTTAATGGAAGCATAGCAGCGCTTGGTAGAATCCAAGGCATGAACTTAAACGACTTATTAGGACGTGGCGCGGGTGATCAACAACAAACGGGGCTTATCGGTATGCTATTGGGACAAGTATCCGATAGCGACCTACGAAGTACGTTACAATCAGAGTTCGAGTTATTAACGGGGCAAGAGACCAACTTAGGGCAAGTCGTAGAAGAGGAAATAAGCGCACAAATTGCCGAAGTTGCTAAAACCGTTGGGACGACCGCCGCCTTTGGTATGGTCGAAGCTGTGCAAAATGCATTACAAACGGGCGAGTTCCTAGGGCTTGATCAAGACGAAATTATAGAAATGGTTAGAAGCGCAACCATGGCAAGTATGCCCCGATCTATGCTAATGAGACCGTCGGGCGGTTATACCGTACAGCCCGGAGATAGCCCGTGGAGTATCTTGGCTAATATGGGGATCCCCGCCGATCAAATCCCCGGCATGGTCGGCATGTTTGACCAGTACGGTACATTACAGCCCGGCATGCAAATAGGATTACCCGGCATGGGTGGCGGTATGGGAATGTTGCCAAGCGACGCCATACTTGCAACGGGTGGCATGCTTGGGGCGCCCGCCCTCGAGCCAATCGAAAGCCTAGTAAGCGACGAAGCCAAAACGGAAATAGAGGAGCTTATGCAAGACTTCGAAGCGATAGATATGAAAATGAACCAGATTAGAAGCGCTATAGGGCTAGCGTTTAGAGATAGAACCATGACCGCAACCGTTAACATTAGGGCAAACGTAAGCGCCGACGATAAAAAATATATCGATTGGGCTATGGGATCGAATTCCATTAATAACTTAGGGCAAGCCCCTTTACTACAACCCGGAACGCCCCCGCCTAGTGGTGGCGGCGGTACCAATCAATAGGATTATATTTATGATTCAATATAAGGTAGAACTCGATATATTACGCAATGGGGAGTTTAACCATGAGCTATCAGATATAACCAACCGCGTTAGAGATAGCCTAACGTTTACGACCGGCTTTAATAATCCCGATCAAATACCAACCAACCCAAGCGCTTTGGTTGCGCCGACTAACCTATTACAGCTAACGCTAGACAATAGAGACGGCGCGTTTAACTATGAATCGCAGGGGAGCAATGGCATTATAGGCGCGGCTTTTTATAACCTACTATCGCAGTCTATCATGATCCGTTTTAGTATGACGCTAGACGGGGTCACACATAGCTATACATTTTACACGGTGAGCATGAGGACAAGCGTCGGACAGTATGGCGACCAAATAGCATTACTAACAGCACAAGACGCAACGCCCCGCTTGCAAGCCGTACGGTACGAGCCCGAAGTTGAACAGAACAAAAGAACCAGCGACGCCATAACCGACTTTTTTAAAAATAGTGAAATATATTTACCCTATTCTAGCGACTTCTTTATACTAGATATATCGAAAATTAACCCACCTATTGGCATAGCTTCGATCATAAACCCAAGCGATACAATTAACCGCGTATTATATGACGCCGATACATTTATAGACGAGTTCCTAGAGACAGAGACGGGGATCGGGGTCTTAGATTATGTCGGGGATAACCTGCGAACGCCGGTAGACGATAAGCTATTACTACAAAACGGGTTAGCTTACGTCTATGATATTTGCATGGGTGAAGCCTTCGGGCGGTTATATTTTAACCCTCGAGATAATAAATTCCACTTTCAAAACCGCCACCACGACGCAAATACAAACCCCGAACTTACACTAACGACCAGCGACGTAATAGCATTAGCGACACGTCAAAGCGTGGTATCCAACGACGTAAGAATATTTTATACACCTCGAGAAGTTGGGGAAGCCGGAACAGTCCTTTTTGAAGCTCAAAACTTACCAATAACAATTGGACCAGAAAGCCGGGAAACGATCGGCGTACAGTTTAGAAACCCAGACAACAAAGACAACATACAAAGCGCATTAACGACCATTGACCCCGTTATAAATACCGACGTGATCGTAACGAGTAGCGGCGGGGCAAATATTACAAAAGCCGCTTATGTCGGCGCAGATCTAAACGCAACCGGCGGGGAAATCTTTTTTAGAAACCCAACGGGGAACGATTACACCATAACGAAGTTACAAGTACGAGGGACGCCGATCTATCAACATGATCAAGAGTACGCCCAAGCCGTAGACGCAAAATCAATCTTTTTTAATAATCATGCCCCACTTCCCGACGTACGCATAGCTTACGCGTTTGATAAGCGCTTCGTGCAAGGCGTCGCCGATTACTTAGTTAGGCAATACGCCCCCATGAGGCGGGTCGCTGACTCAGTAACGGTTATGCTAAGAGAAGATAATTTTATAGAGATCATGGGGCTAGACTTAGGCGACGCGGTTACAATAACCGACCCCGACGCCAATCATACAAACGATTATATTATTATGGGCGAACGCCATGAGCTCGATATCCCCAACGGCGCCCATAGATTAACTTTTATCTTGAGAACTAAAGACGTGACAGCATACTTTATACTTGACCGTGATATACTAGACAGTAATGAGATTATACTAGGCTATTAGAAAGGTTATACTATGGCATGGACAACGCCTAAGACGTGGATTAGTGAAGTTCTCACTTCCGACGACATGAACACGTATCTATCAGATAACACACAGTACCTATATGACGAAATAACGTATACGCCGGGCGAATATACATACACAAGGGGGAGCGCGGTAGATTTCTCTACCACTAGTACGACATTTGTTGACATTAGCAACCCCAACATGGTTGGAACGATAACAACCGACGGGGGCGACGTGCGCGTAACATTTGCAGGGTCGTTATACCGTGCTGGCGGATCACCTCCAGACGTTCGATTCGCAATTAATTATAATGGCACAGACTGGGGCCCTGTTCGGGTCTATGTTGACCAATTGCCGGGCGTTAATGTGTCGTTCTCGTATGTATTTAATGGCGTGTCGGCTGGTTCACATACGTTTCGCATGCGTTGGCGCACGAGTAACACAGGCGCAACCGCTTATTTACGCGGATTACATTCACATTTTAGCGTTCGGGAGTTGAAATAATGGAAGAGCCGACGATTGTAACCAGCCCTATCATATGGGACACGCCAGCACTAGACGCTATCGCCCGCGCTATTCTAACAGACAATACCGCCGGGGTATCAGTTGGGGACTATAGCGCCATTGTGCTACTAAATGACACGCCAGAGCTAATTGAGACCGCCCAAGAAATTTTAACCGGCTATCAAGAATTAAGCGTACAAGCCGACCCATTGGAATTAACCGAAGGCGCGGGCGACGTTACCATAACATGCAATGATTCACTAATCGCAGGCGACGCCGACGCGGGCTTTGTGGTATTACTAGACGGCGCGTTATATGCTAGCGGTACGAATAGCATTACAGCGGGCGTGATCGAGCTCACATTAGCCGACCCCGTAGACGGGCGTTATTCTATTTATATCTATCGGCTAGGCACGTCCTACCAATCGGGATATATTGACGTAGTAGTAAACGAGGCATAACATGGCAAAAAAGATTATAGAGCCAACCAGCGACGCGGCACAAATAACGGTAGAAACCAAACGGCTTAAGCGACTACTTAAAACCCTGCGAAACGAGTTCGACGACATGGCGGCCGCTAAAAAGTGGGCGCTAGTAAAGCGCGTCTTGATTATCCTAGTACGTATTGAATTGCAACGATCACGGCGCGGGTAGTATGCTATTTAATGATCCGATTATAAAACGAGGTGAATAATGGAATTTAACGAGCTAATGCAAATCCTAATCCTTTTGGCTATTGTGCTTGCTTTTTGGTGGCAACATAAGAGCTTCCCACCAGAACAAACGGCGGAACTATTGAAACAACTAGACAACGCAAGCCGAAAGACCGAAACGACAGCCGACGACTTGCTTTATGATATAGCCGCTGCATTGTATGAAATTGTACGCAATAGCGAACCAGAAGACGGGGATCCCATGACAAAGCCCGACGCATAAGCTATAATTACAACGTCCGAGTAAATACACAACTTACACGACTAAAGCCCTTTGGGGCTTTTTTCTTTTGATCAATTTTAATATTGACCCTTTACAAGTTATATATCTTGGGTGTATAATCTAATCATAATCAATTAGGGGATTAACCCCACAAAGGAGAATTATCATGAACGCACAAACACACAAAGCCAACCAAAACCCAACAAGCGTAGACTTCTTTAATAAAGCTGCAAGCTCCCGAAAAATGGCGCAACAAATGGAAGACAGCTTCTTTAAACAAGTTCATATTGAATTGGCTAAGAACGCACTTAAAGAAGCGCATAACCTACGCATTGAGTTTTTAAAGGACTTAGTTCTCGATAGCTGGTACGCGGGTAAAATTTCTAACGAAGAATGCGAAGCAGAATTTGCAGCACTTAACGCCCGTAAATGGTAAGAAAAGAGCGTACGGTATAACGGCGGGTTCGATCCCCGCCCGCTCTATTTTGTTAAAATTAAAAGGAGAATTATCATGAACGAAGCACAAAAGACCCCACTTTACACGGTTACACTAGACGGCGTTAACCCCGACCCCGTAACCGCCGACATGATCGAAGATTGGGCGACCGATATCTTTATCGATAACGAATATTGGGAATATGAGCTAGAGTTTGATAACGATCAAGTTACAGTTTATGCGTACCTTATCGGCGACCTCGAAGCCATGTTAGACGAAGACGAAGAGCTTAGTACAGCTTGGGTTAAAATCCATAACGAACTTTTTTACCTCGTTATTGCCGAACTCATTGAAGACGAAGACGAAGAATAACGGCGCGTATGGTATTAAGGCGGGTTCAATTCCCGCCCGCGTCTTTTTGTTCAAATTAAAAGGATATCTATCATGCAAGAAAAGAAACGCTTTGTAAATCTTACACCCCATAACATTAACATTACGCGGGGCGTCGAGGGTAATCTTATTATCCCACCTAGCGGGCTCGTATCGCGGGTTATGAAAAATCTAGTAAAAGACGAAGTTAACGGCGTGGAAGTCGTATCATTTAACTATGGGGAAATTAAAGGGCTTCCAACCCCCCAAGCCGGCGTTATCTATATCGTATCGGATATGGTAGCACAAGCAGCAAAGCGCCCCGACGTTATGGCCCCGTGGGGTTTGCAAAAAGACGAAAAAGGGAGCGTCGTTAGTTGCTTAGGGTTGGTTTGCTATGCGACTAATTAACCGCAAGCCAACAGTAACCCGGGTCTATGAGGTATCAGAAACACGGGCTAAAAGCATTAGCAAGGCGCTTCTAGCCCGCCATAACTGCTTTGTCCGTTACTTGGGTCGCTACGGTTACGAAGAAAAGAACGTAACGACCACCACCGCAACATATCGGCTTATACGTAAACATGAACATGATACAACTTACCTATGGGAGGTAACACGTGGCACAAATTAATGTACAATTAACCACCAACCAAAAGCGCGCCTTAGAGCAAGCCGAAAACATGGCAATTAAGCCCAATGGCGAAAAGGTATCTAAGCAAGTCGTTTATCGTGAAGCTTTACGCCGTTACTGTATCAGCTTGGGGATCCACTTCCCCGACGACATGCCACAGCACGGCGGTAACCGTTATTAATTAACCTATCAAAGGATAAAAACATTATGCCAAACAGCGCAACCGCCCAACTTATGGGACACTTAGGGCAAGACCCTGAACTTAAATACAGCCAAGCCGGGACAGCGTTCGCAAAAGGAACCATTGCAATTAAGACCGGTTACGGGGAACGATCAGTAACTACATGGTGGAGCTATACGATCTTTGGTAAAAAAGCCGAACTTTTAGCCGATTGGGCAAGCAAAGGGCAAGCCGTTTTGTTGATCGGCACGCCGTACCTCGAGGAATGGCAAGCCAAAGACGGAACCACACAAAAGACCGCTAAACTTGACGCTAGCGATTTTACCGTTATTAACGACAAGTCGCACGCAAGCCCACCGTCGGGAACCCGGGCAATTGCAAATGAACCCAACGACGCTATTCCATTTTAATATATAACTTGATATACTAGACCCAATCAAAAACTAAGGAGAAATATCATGAGCAAACCTTATATGAACGCCCCGTATATGACTAAGCTTAAGGGCAAAGACTACATGATCGTAGCGGGTCGCTTGCTATGGTTCCGCGACGAATGCCCCACCGGCTCGATTATCACTAACCCGATCGTGGCAGGGACGCAAATCGTAGGCGTCAAAGCCGAAATCGTAGACAGCGATAACGTCGTACTTGCTTCGGGTATGGCGACGGTACGCGCCGGCAACGGTACAAGTTGGCAAGGTCGGGAACTTGAGAAAGCCGAAACGGCTGCGATTGGGCGCGCCCTAGCCCACGCAGGTTACGGAACACAATTTGCCCTCGAGGACATGAGCGAAGGCGACTATCTAGCCGACGCCCCCGTTAACAAACTAGACCCCCGAAAAGCAACCCCGACAGAACTACGTAACGAGGAACGCGAAAAACTCAAAGCGTGGGCTAGTAAAAACCCCATTGTAGAAGTTCACAAGATCGAGCGGGAAGGCTACTTCCGAAAGGGGAGCGCAAGCAATCCCCGTTATTCGGCTTGGGCAATGGTAGACGATACCCCGCTTCGTTTCGTTATGTTTGAAGAGCACGTAAACGCCGTACGCATGACAACCGCCCAAGCCGATACATACAGCACGATCGAATTCCCCAAGACCGCCGGCTTTGCATGTCGTATTACTCACAACCCCAAGCAGGGCGTACGAATTGACGAGCCAATCTTAGACCTCACAAATAAGGCGATCGCGTCCCAACTCGTTACAGATTACGCGGGCAAGTTTGCCCAAGACCGCAACGACGGAATTAAGACCATGCTTGATATCCTGAAAGTCGAAAAGTTCAGCGACTACAAAGGATCATATCAAGACGCGCTTAAAGTCCTAAATAGCGCGGTACAAGCATAATATGAGCCGTTACGCCCGTAAACGTGATAGTAACGAGCGTATCATAATCGAAGCCCTTCAGGGCTTCGGTTGCTTCGTGATCCAAGAGGAACATATTGATCTATACGTTAAACCGCCCCACTTGCCCTATTGGATCCCCCTAGAGGTTAAAACCCCACGCGGTAAATTGACCGCCTACCAGCGTAAGCTACATGACACACTAGACAACAACTACGGTTATAAAGTGCCAATCGTAACGACCCCCGAAGAGGCGTTAAAAGCCGTGGGGTTACTCGAATAGCTTAAAAAGCCCGTTATATATATATATAGTCACATAAATAACCACTTCCAGAAGGGAAAATAGAGAAAATGAGCGACAAAGAGATAACCAGAAGACTGATAGAAGTAAACCAAAATATACTAAAATGGACTTTCCGCTTACGTACCGCAACGCTTTTTTATGGTCGTTATACACCTATCGAATGTATCAACGTCATTAATGAGCTCGAAAAAGAACGGCAATACTTGGAAGGGAAGCGGGATCACCTTCGGGGGATTGGGTAACATGCAAACAAAAAGCCCCAATAATATAATGAGGGGCTCTTTGCGTTAGGAGTAGGAATGCGGAAACGTTATGCTTTATGTCGTAAGTATATCGGCAAAAGGCATATATAACAAGCCCAAACAAAAAACCCCACGTCAGCGGGGCTCTTTGCTAAAAGGACAATATCATGAATTGAATATAGTATAATATAAGCAAGCCGATCATACAAGGATAAGCATTATGCAAAGTGAAAATAACGAGCTAACGCCGGTAGAGAATAACTTCATAGATAATGTAATCCCATTGCTTACCAGCGACGAAGTAAAGACCTATCTAGTCGTAAAGCGTTTATGCTTTGGCACGGGGAACTATACAGCTTACATTAAACCAGCCGACATTATGAACCGAACAAACCTATCAGGCATACGCGCGCTTAATGCCATAATGGAATTGATCAAGCATGATATCGTTTTGGAGCTTGACGACATGACAGCCGACGGGCAACTTTACGGGATCGGACCCGTGCCAAACCTCGAGGGACTTAGATCACGGATAGGGCTAGAATGAGCATAGCCATTGTATATCTATTAACCTGTATTTTATGGCTTGCCTTAGTTATTATAGGGCTATGGCTAGCAAAGGAGAAACGCAATAAATGAAACGACCACCAAAGACCAACGACCGCGACGCTTGGATAGACTTCTTAAAGTCGCTTGGGGATAAACAACTTGCTTTCATGTATAAGGCATTATGTGAAGCCCCAAGCGAGGACATGATTAACGGGTTTGCTGCAAGGGATTGGGTAGACATGATCGTAACCGCCCGTTATGAACTAGCAGGCTTTGAATAGGTATGCTATAATTATAACAAGCCGTAGGAATGCGATATATATTAACCGAATGCGACGAGAAACGCCCCCGGTTGTCCTACGGCTCATATAAATAAAAAAGCCCGCCGAAAAAAAGCGAGCCGAAACAAAGTTATAGTTAGTCTGAAGTGATCTAATTATAGCAGGCAAAGCGGGCAAACGCTATTATAATTAAGGTTCAATATACAAAGGAATAAGACAATGCCCGAAAATAACTATATCCCCAATAGTTTCCAAACGCCTAATATCGTAGTAGACGAATTACTTTACTTGCTAAAGGGCGGGGAGTTTAAAGTTTACATGTTTGCTATTCGCCACGTTTACGGTTGGCGTAATGAGATCGAACGCGGTTATAGCCATATGAGTTACAGCATGATCGAGGACGGTTACGAAGCAAGCACAGGGACAAAGTTCCACGGTACCGGTCTATCACGTCAGTCTATAACGACCGCGCTTAATGCCTTAGTAGAATATCGCTTGTTAATCAAAGTAAAGACCGATTACGACAACGTAAAAGGGCAAGCTTACGCTATTGGGCAAGACCCCGACATTGAAGGGTTGCAACGGCGGGCAGGTATCGAGCCCGAAGTAGTCAAAAAATTAGACCCCCCAAATCAAGAGGTAGTCAAAAAATTAGACTACCCCCAGTCTAAAAATGAGACTACCCCTAGTCTAAAAATTAGACACAAACAAACACAACAAACACAAGACAAATTTACGCCACAAGGCGACAAAGCGATTAAAGAAGATCGAGTATGGGAAGTTATCTTAAGCATGGTCTTTGATATCGATTATAAACAGATCGAAGACCCCGCGCCCCTTAGTCGTACCTTCGGTAGAACTAATCTAATTCAAAAAGCATTACGTGACATTCACAGCGCCCACGGTACAACGTTAACCGTGAATCACCTTCGAGCGTTTAGCACGTGGTTTTATGATCACCATGATTATTCTATGCCAAAGAGCGACGTTAAGCTTGGGGAGCTTTACTTAAAGTTTTATCATGAGAACCTTAAGCGTAAAGCCCAACAAGACGCGCCCGCTTTTGATAGTTTCGACTATTCACAATTAGAGATAGACGACTTAGAATAGAAGCAAGTTATATAAAAGGACAATAACATGAGCACGCTAGAAAATGTATTAAACGCTATAGACGCGTTACCGCACACAAAGCGAACGCGCTACAAAGACGGCTATAAAATGAATGATCCATTTAACCCGTCTAGCGATTCCCAATCTTTTTGTATCTTTGATATACGACCCGACGGGGAAGGCGCAACTTATAAATACTTTGCAGGTGGGGAAGCCGGGACGCTTTACGATCTAGCCCAAAAGTTAGGCGTAAAGATCGCAGCCGATACCCGCGCCCAAGCGATCAACACCAAAAAGCATTATGCAAATGGTCTCGAGGATTACGCCCAAGCCCACGGTGTAAGCGCAGACTATTTAACCCAATGCCATTGGGTAGAGACCACCCACCACGGGCGACCCGCGTTACAATTCAAGACAGCCGGCGGGCTTCGGTATCGCTTTTTAGACGGGAACGCGCCTTATTACGTATCGGAAAAAGGTTATAAAATTTGCTGGTATGGATTAGACGACGCCATTAACAAAGCGAACCAAGCCAACCACGACTATATAGTAATGTGTAATGGGGAAATATCCACATTAGCGGGCAAGTTTCACAACGTGCCGACGTTTTGCAAGACAAGCGGGGAGTCGGCTATCCCTGAAGATCTACTTAATGAGCTTAACAACAAATGGAAGGGCAAGATCGTTATCGCCTTAGATTGCGACGACGCCGGGCGTAAAGCTTCCAAAGCCATACAGTCGCAGTTACAAGATAACGGGCTTGCTTTGGATCTTATGCTAACCGACGGCGGTGATCTTGCCGACTTTTGCCGGTTACATGGTGACAAGACTACAAACGCCATAGCCGACTTAATCCAAAAGCAATACCCGAAGCCGACCACCACGGGGCACGATACCAACGCCCACCGTAGCGACGCCGTCTTTGCCGACGTGATCCAAGAGCTCGAAGGTCATAAACCAGTTGAGACCGTAAGCTTTTTATTCCCAATCAAAGAGCTTCGGAAGTTTGGGGGCTTTGCTGAATTATGCGAAACGGGCAAGGTTACGCTTATTGCCGGTGGTAGTGGTACGGGCAAGACGCAATTCCTCGAGACCATAAACGACAAGTTAAACCACCAAGGGCTTAACGGCTTTTGGTTTGGGGCGGAATGGCAAGCCCAAGAAATGATATGGCGACGGATCCAACGCTGGAGTAAACGCCTAGACAAAACGGCGGTAACCTATGACGATATCAGAAGACACCGGCTATATTTACACGACCAACAAAATGGCATATACGACAGCGAAGGCGCGCCCCTATCACAAGCCCAATTGCAAGCGATCAAAGACGTACAATACTTTTTTAGCCATGAGACAGTCGGAACCACCGAATACTTTGAAGACACTGAAAACTTAAGCGACGTATTTTACAACATGCGAATAGCTATAGAACGGGAACGCCGTAACAATCGTAGCATATCGTTTGTGATCTTTGATTATGTCCAGCTATTGAAAGCGTCGAGCCCTGATAGTTCCGTTAATCGCTACGAATATGCGTTCGAGCTCGTTAAAAGTTTTGCTATAGATTGCAATGTCCATGTCTTTATGACCTCACAAGTTAACAAGCAGAACCAAAGCGATATCAGCGCGGGCGTGTCTTTGGGTATGGAATCAGCGCATTATGTAAGAGGTGACAAAGCCAATCTATTCCTTACGCTTAACCGACAATACTACAAACAAGGCGACGATCATATAGAAACAAACGCCTTTTATCTTGTCATTGCTAAAGCGTCGCTAGGTGGTCGCCCCGAAGGATACAACGAACCACAATTAAGAATCCCTATGATTATGATCCCCTCACAATTGACGTTTAACACGGTAACCGATTGGAGACAAATTAACGAAGAGCCATTTAACCGTCTTGCTGATAACTTCTATTACACCGGCGGGGCAAGTTTCAACTTTTAGGATAGATATTATATAACTTGAATGATAAAATAATGGAAGCCGGCGACGGGGTCGGCTTTGTATAAACTAAGGAGAAATATTATGGAATTATGGAAGCATAAACGAGTTTTTAGCTTTGGAGCGGGTACGCAATCCATAGCGGTTATGGTTGCTCAAGCTCAAGGGCTATTAAGCAAACCTTACGACTACTTTATATATGCCGACGTGGGTCATGACTCAGAAGATCCACAAGTAACGGACTACATGCAAAAAGTTATTATCCCTTTTTGTAATGAGCATGAGATCAAGATCGTAAGAGTAGCAAAGCAATACAAAGGACAAGAAGACACAGTATTAAAAGCTATCTATAGAGACAATCGGAATATCCCGATCCCCGTCTATATGGAAAATGGCGCGCCCGGGAACCGTACTTGTACTTATAATTTTAAGATTAAACAAGTCGACGATTGGATTAAACGCAATCATATTACTCATGCCACTATAGGGCTAGGGTTTAGCTTAGACGAAACCCGACGGGCAAATAATAAACCCACAAACTTTATACCGATTGACCCCAAGAATGTAAATAAGACCGCGTTTAAACGCTTTGACTTCCCACTATTAGAATTACAATACCGCCGTATTGATTCTATCCGATTAGTAGAGCGCGCAGGGTTACCCACGCCCCCAAGATCGGCTTGCTTTTTTTGCCCGTTTAAAAGTCGGGGCGCATGGATCGAAGACAAAAAACACCGCCCCCACCTCGTAGCAGAAGCGGTTAAAATCGAAGAAGCCTTAAACGCTAAACGGCAAAAGATCGGTAAAGATCGAGTTTACTTACACCCTTCGACCGGCGGGCGCATGCACAGAATGCCCGACGCGATTGGGGATCAATTAAGCCTCTTTGAAGAAACTTGTGAAAGTGGTTATTGCGGTCTATAAATTAATACGCCGGCTTCGGTCGGCTTTGTATAAACTAAGGAGAATATCATGAACCAACAAGCCCAAGCGTATTTTAAGAACCTAAGTAAAAAAGCACGAATTAGCGTTATTAACCACCAGTTAGACGTTATCGATCTCTTTCTTGAGCATGGCACTATTGCACTCCCACAAGTTGCGCGTATGACAAAAGCGAATTTCCCCGCCCGTCGGGTTATGGCTAACCTTGCACGTTTCGAGGTGATCCAAAAGACCGGCGTTAAAAAGCTTTGGTATTTTCAAAGCAAACCCGTACAAAGCCCCGACTATGAGCTAAGCGATCAAGCAGCCGACTATATCGCTTTACTCTTAGAGGTGAGAGAGGCGGCGCAACGTGGTTAATGTAAACGGACTTACAACCGTACAAGCGCGGGCTATGATCGGCTTGCTTAAGAAACCACTAGCCCCCGAAGTCCCACGCGGGGCTCTTAAAGCGATTAGACGCCACTACTTGCCCAATGCTGAAAACCGTACAACCCTTAAGCTCTTTCATGAACTAGGATATATCAAGATCCCAAGCCATGACCTCGAGGCTTTTGAAGGTAACGCGCTTTTGATCCTAAAAGCATTACAAGCGAACCCAATCGCTAGCAATGAAGAAATTATGAGCACGACTTATTTAACAAACCCGACGCAGATCTTAAGACAGATCTATAAGCGCGTGGGGTTTGTAGCATGTAACCCCCGTTTTAGACGTCTAGAATTTTATGATTATATGGGTTGGCTCGATCGCGACGCTATGAGACAAGACGCGCGCGCCCTAGACGTAAACGTAACGCCGACGTTATTCCCCGCGACCGCAACCGAATCACAAGTAAGGATCTTATATGAGCTATATAAAAACCCGCTAGGATCAAGACGATCTATAACAAACGCGGCACATTGTGCGATTGACACGTACGCCCAAACGTTGCAACGTTGCCAAGGTCATATCAGCCGTGAGCTTTGGTTTGATAGCCTAGGCTATATCAAGATCACATTACGCGGTACTTTCCGAAGTAGTAACAAGCGCTTAGATAAGATCTTGAGAGATTGGAGAGAACACCCCGGAACAACATACAACGAGACCGCCGACCGTCTAGGATTAACCCCGACAAGCGTAATCGAGTATCAAAAACAGATATATAAAATTTTAGGATACAAAGCTACAAAGTTTAGCCGGGCATACGGGCGACTTGGGCTTTACTGGTATATGGGGTGGTTTGATCTACCACGATTACAAGAAGACGCCCAAAAAGCATATAAGGAATTGAAATAATGGAACTATTCCCAAAGAAGGCGACGCGCTTAAAACATGATATCTTATATGCGATCTATACCGATCCATTTATAACGCAACAAGAAATAGCGAACCGTACAAATACTTCCCAAACTATGAAAGTGCTAGCGATCGGCTTAGTGATCCCCAACGAAGCCAACCGATCACGGGTTAAGCTATTTACACGACTAGGCTATATCAAAGTGCCACCGGTAGACCAAACCAGCTCATTACTACCAAACTATTTAAAACAGATCATAAGGGCATGGCGTTATGACCCCGGCGCAACCGATAAAGAAATAGCCGACTATCTAGGTATAGCTAAGCGATCGGTATACTCGTTTAATAGACAAATCTACTTCCACTTTGGCTATAAGCCAAACAAGAGCATACCAGATCAATTTTCCCGCCTGTATTTCTTTTGGTATATGTCATGGTTTGACAAGCCACGCTTAGACCTCGAAGCACGGATAGCATACCGTAAACTATATGGACAAGTGAGAACATGAGAAGCCCAATAGCATGGTTCGGTGGCAAGGGGAACATGACCGCCAAAATAATCCCACTACTTAACAGCGTACAGCATAGTTATTACTGCGAGCCGTTCGGTGGTGGCGCGTCGGTCTTGCTAGCGAAACCGCCCGTAAGCCTCGAAACGTACAACGACTTAGACAGTGGGTTGTACGACTTCTTTACAACCCTAGCCGACCCCGACGCATTCCAACAGTTTTATCGCCGTGTGGAAGCGCTTCCATATAGTCGCCAGCTATTCAATGAAGCGCGGGCGACATGGCAAAACGAGCCCGACAAAATTAAACGCGTGGTCTTATGGTTTATAGTTGCGCGTCAAAGTTTCGGGGGGCGTTTCGGTAGTGGTTGGGGTACAGCGGTTACAGAATCAAGACGGGGACGCGCCTACATGTGCAACAACTGGCAACAGGCATTAGAGCGATTGCCCGCTGTCCATGCACGGTTGCAACGGGTACAAATCGAAAATAAGCCCGCCGTGGATTGTATAGCGCAATACGACACGCCCGACACGCTATTTTATTGTGACCCGCCATATGTATTAGACACACGAAGCGCAGGCGGTTACACGCATGAGCTAACCAACGACCAGCACAGCGAACTATTAGACGCTATTCTAAGCGCGGCGGGGTCGTTTGTAATCAGTGGTTACAACCACCCAATATACGAGCGATTAGAACAAAACGGCTATAGTCGCATAGACTACCAGACCGTAAGCTATGCGTCGGGTAAAACCCGAGCCAGCAAGTTACAAGGCAAGGGAAGCGCGTTAGAACATGCGTCGCGGATTGAATCGGTATGGTTAAAGACCAGCGACCGCAGGCAAGCAAGACTATTCTAAAAGAACAAGACGGCTATCCTTAACTATGCTATACTATTAATGGTATAAATTAGGGATAGCCCCAATGCCTCGAAACTTCCACAACGACCACAAACAAAGCCAACGAGAACAATTAAGCCCATGGTGGCAAGCCTTATACATGAAAGCATTCCCAAATTTCCACAGTATGGAAGTCGTAACCGATCTTGCACTACAGAAGACGGGGATCGATCGGATCATAACGCTAGACGACGGGCATACAATCACAATAGAAGAAAAAGTAAGATACCACGTTTACCCCGACATATTACTAGAGTACCGAAGCACGCCGACCGCCACCGGTTGGATCAACAAGCCACTACATTGTGACTATATCGCTTACGTCTTTGAACCAAACAAGACCGCGCACATTTTACCGTATCAGTTACTACGGCGGGCATGGCTAGAGAATAACAAAGCATGGCTAAAGCAATACAAGCACGTACCGGGTCGGAATCAAGGTTATACAAGCATGAGCGTTGCGATCCCGATCCGTGTCTTAAAGCAAGCGTTATATGACGCTTCACTTATTAGCTTTGCAAGCGGTCTAGACCTATGATATAATATCGCTAACAAGACTCTCCTATCTTGTAGGATTTCTCCTTAAATTGATTGCCAAAAGCCCGCGCCCGTTACCTCGCGGGCTTTTTGGTTGCTTTTTACGAAATCCCCGCAATATGATATAATACTATAGTATATAACAAGCCGTTACATGGTGATAAATGGAATTAGAGACATTAGAAAAGCTATGGACTATAGCCGGCACTATTGGCATTATGCTAATTACCTACACCAAGGTAACGCAACGGCTAACCAAAAGCATTACCGAAGACGAAAACGAGCCCGACGGTATGATTAGCCAACAGCTCGAAGTTACTGCTATTCAAACCGACATGTTAGACCGCTTATTAAAACAAGTCGAAAATAATAACAAGCTCATAAGCGATATGCAAACCCAATTAAACGACCTTAAGGCACGCAACGCCGAACTTGAGACATACAAAAATCAGCAGGCCGAACAAATAGACCGGCTTAAGGCGCGGGTTGCACAATTAGAAGCGGAACTAAAGCATAACGATTTACCCGTACCAAGCCCCGAAGGCGATAACCATGAGAAATAGAATTAAACGCCTAGACTATATCGCAGCAAATCAGTTACTAGCCAACCCAAACAACCCAAGGCGCCACCCGGGCAAGCAAAGGGAAGCCCTTCGGGGAAGCCTCGAAACGCTAGGCTATTATGACGCTGTGATTATGAACGAGCGAACGGGCTATTTAATAGACGGGCACGCAAGAGTAGAAGAACAATTAACGCTAGACGAAACCGCTTTGATCCCCGTCCTAGTGGTAGACATGACCGAAGCCGAAGAGAATCAAGCGTTATTAACCCACGATTACATAACACAAATGGCTATATATGATCAAGATACGCTTAACGACTTGTTACAGCAAACCGAAGCTTACGACGATCGCATAGCCGACTTGCTGCGAGACATGGGGGGCATGGTAAGCGTACCCGAACCCAAAAGCATTACCGAAGACGAGCCCGAACAATGCCCAACATGTGGGCAAATGATAAGGGGATAACATGCAAGACAATCAAGACGATAACTTAAACGAACTACTAGCCATGTTAGGCGCCGACCGTCCAGAAGCAACTATGGAGCTCGATTGGAACTTTGAGGGGCAAACTAGCAAAGTTCCAAAGACCGAACTACTTAAGCGTATGGAAACTAGTCCCATGTTTAAGATTTTAGCTAAGCATGAGTTTAGAATCGGCTTGCGTAAAGAAACCCTTAACACGCTTATACCAGAACTACCACCACCGGGAACCGATCTATATATTATAAGTAACGGATCAGGTAAAGCCCTTACACGCGGGCAAAATAAGGGAGTTTATGACTTTGCCGCGTTTATCCCATACCTTGCCGACATGATAAGCCCCGATCCAATAGATCTACTTATATCTACTTGGAGCATGAACAAAGACGCCGCTCTTTGTATCGCTAAAATGATAGACGACGGGCGACTTAGCTCATTAACCATTGCAAGTAACTTATACTTTAATCAGAGAGAACCACAAATAGCGAACTTTTTAGTTAACAAAATGGACGGCGATAAGTATCGTTATGTTAGCTTTAAAAATCATTCCAAAATTATATGCGTAGGAAGCGAAAAGGATAACCGTTACGCTACAATAACGGGAAGCTCGAATATTGCTAGCCAACCACGAATAGAACAGTTTAACCTAAGTACAAGCCCCGACGTCTATCACTTTTATAAAGATAACCTCTTTGATTGGGCTATTAGAGAACTGGAGAAACAACACCATGACAAATAAAGAACAGTACACCCCCGAACAGATCATACAAGCATTAGAGAAGACCAAAGGACAAACGACATTAGCCGCGCGGGCTTTGGGTTGCACATATCAAACTGTTAGAAACTACATGGCACGTTACCCCGAAGTAGCAGAAGCCCAAAAAGTAGAGCATGAGAAAATGGGCGACGCTGTCGAATTAGCACTATATGACGAAGCCGTCAACCAACGAAACACGGCCGCGCTTATCTTTTTAGCTAAGACCAAATTTAAAGAGCGTGGTTATACGGAACGAACCGAAGTAACCGGAAACGGTGGGAAAGATATAGCGATCAAAATAGACTATGACAAGCACGATAACGATTACGCTTAACAAGCCACACAAACAACAAGACAAAATATTAAGGGACAAAACCCGTTTCCGTGTCTTGTGTATTGGGCGCCGTTGGGGTAAAACTGAAATCCTTATCATAGCCATGATCCATAGACTACTTAACGGGCAAAACGTTTGGTTTTGTAGTCCTACCAACAAGAACAACAAGAACGTATTCCCGAAGGTCAAAGCAGCATTACAAGGCTTTCCCAACTTATACGTTAATCACACCGATTATATTATTAGAAGCCCAAACGGCGGAACTATTCAATTTGTATCATTGCACGACGCCGATAACCTACGAGGTGTAGGGCTCGATCATATCTTTATTGACGAAGCCGCATATATTAAAAGTGGGATATGGGATACAGTCTTACGCCCAATGCTTGCCACCACCGGCGGGGGCGCAACGTTTGCAAGCACCCCCAACGGAACGGGGAACGACTTCCATAAGTTATACTTGCGCGGTCTTGATCCTAATGAACCTAACTGGATTACGTACCACTTGCCTAGTCATACGAGCCCGCTAATACCCGACAGCGAACTAGAAGACATTAAACGCAATACGCCCGAACGAGCATACCAACAAGAATACTTAGCGCAATTTCTAGAAGACGGGGGCGCTGTATTCAGAAACTTAAGCGCATGTATCAAAGAGCCCCCCGCCCGTTATAGCCGTGTGGTCTTTGGGGTCGATTGGGGGCGCATTAACGACTATACCGTAATTGTAGCGTTAGATATGGACACGGGAACCGTCTTAGAGATAGACCGTTTTAACCAGATAGATTGGACATTACAGCGGGGGCGTTTACAAGCCATGTATAATAGATATAAACCGTTAAGCGTATTAGCTGAAAAAAATAGTATAGGCGATCCGAATATCGAGGAACTCAAAAAGTTAGGCATACCCGTTAAGCCGTTTAGCACAACCCACACAAGCAAAGCCGAAATTATTAACAGCTTATCGCTTGCGTTTGAACAAGAGACTATAGGCATTCCCAACGATCCTATATTATTAAACGAGTTACAAGCGTTTACAGTGGAAAGGCTAGCAAGTGGATCATACCGCTATACAGCCCCAAGCGGGTTACACGACGATACAGTAATAGCCCTAGCATTAGCAAACAAAGCGCGGTCAGTACCGGCAAAGGTCTTTATATAATGGCATACCAAGAAATAAAGTTAACAACCGTAAACGGCGTAAAGTCTATCCCTATTCGCAACATGCCCCCCGAAGCGTGGACTTCGGTCTTTGGTGATCCAACCGACGGGGACGTTTATAGTCTAGCCCGAAGCGTACCGTGGTTATATCGTGGCATTAACGTTATAGCCGAAGCGGTCGTAAACTTACCCCGCAACTGCGAACCACTAGACGACGCCGGCATTATGATAGACTATCCAACGTTATTAAATGAGCTTGTGGGCGACTACTTGCTAGCGGGCGCCATGTTTGCATGTATGGAAGAAAACCAAGCCCGCAACAAGCGCACCATGAGACGCTTTCACCCCAAGACTATTAAGCTTATAACCGACCCTCAAAACGGGCTAGTTGGTTTCGAGCGTAATCTAAGAGACAATAGCCCCGCTTTTTATGACATAACAGAAATTGCCTATAGTTGGATCCCAAGCCGTACAAGTGAGATAGCAATAGGCGACGCGCCCGCTAAAGCAGCAATACGAGCAAGCGGGTTACTCAATAGCATAGACGAACACGCGGTAAAATATTTTGAGGCGGGGGCAATTAACCCAACCATTGCCAAAATAGCCGACTTCCAATCATACCCCGAAGCCGAACAAGAACGCACGAAGTCGATACTCGATAGGCTCTTTGGGCGTGGGGTTGATAGCGCCCACCGCGTGGCGCCGGTCGGGACTAATATCGAGTTTGAAACAATCGGTTCCCCAATGTCGGACTTAGCAGTACCAGAATTAACCAACGCAAAAAGAGAAGATATAAGTACAGCGTTAGGCATTCCCCAAAGCTTGTTGTTTAGTAATGCTACGAACTTCGCAACCGCCCAACAAGATAACCGACACTTTTATGAGAAGACGATTATCCCATTAGCGCGTAAAATAGAAACCATGTTTAACCATTACTTTATGCAATATG
>Ga0208645_1000850_pt1 | contig 30097 bp, 45 predicted proteins | sample VirMetDEL_Sep_01_FD_184519 | JGI IMG/M metagenome (GOLD analysis project Ga0208645, IMG submission 184519) | Aqueous microbial communities from the Delaware River and Bay under freshwater to marine salinity gradient to study organic matter... | ecosystem: Environmental > Aquatic > Marine >... | reverse complement strand
ACGGCAGCACCGACGTTCACGTCGTGCGCTTCGACGCGCTGGGCGTGGAAAACGTAAAGGATGCCAACGACTACCTGCAGGAAGCGGGCGCGGAGAAGCTGCGCGAGGCGCTGGCGCTGGCAAAGCCGGTCGAGGAGGTGAAGCAGGAGCGCATCGCAAGCGAGCGCCAGTGGCCGACGCCATATGAGCCCGTAGATCCGGCATCCATACCGGCGCGTCGGTGGATTTACGGCCAGCATTACATTCGCAGCAATGTAAGCGTGCTGGCCTCTGCGGGCGGCGTTGGCAAAACGTCATTACAAATTTTGGAAAGTCTATGCATCACGACGGGCAAGCCGCTGCTTGGCGAGGCGGTGCATGAGCGGTGCAACGTCTGGGTCATCAATCTGGAAGACCCGCTGGAGGAAATGCAGCGCAGATATGCGGCGACGATGCTGCACTATGGCATCGCGGCGGAAGAGGTGCGGGGGCGCCTGTTCCTTGACGCCGGCAGAAGCCTCAACATGGTCTTCGCTAATCAGGGCCGCGAGGGCACCGAGGTGAACGACGAGATGCTCGATTACATGGCCAAGATGATCAAGCAGAACAATATCGGCGTCATGTTTATCGACCCGTGGGTCGGCGCCAATATGATAAACGAAAATGACAACGTGGCCATGAACGCGGCGGTCAGCGCCGTGCGCAGCGTCTGCGACGAGACAGATTGCGCCGCTGGTCTGGTGCATCACATCCGCAAAGGCAACGGCGACGAGGCAACCGTGGATAGCGTCAGGGGCGCGGGGTCGCTGATCGGGGCGGCGCGTGCGGCGCGGGTCATTAACAAGATCAGCGCCGAAGACGCGCAGAAGCTGGGCGTGTCGGAGGATGAGAGCCTCGGCATATTCCGCGTGGATGACGGCAAGGCAAACTTGGCACCGCCAGCCGCAAAGGCGGTATACCGGCGCATGGTGGGCGTGCAATTGCCAAACATGGAATATGTCGGCGTGGCCACCGAGTTTACGCTGCCGGATCTATTCGAGGGCATCACGGCGCGGCACACGATGGCCGTGCAGCGCGTGGTGGGTGAGGCGGAGGCCAACAGCGAGCCGCTGCGTGAAAGCGCGCAGGCAAAGGCGTGGGTGGGCCACGCTGTGGCGCAGGTTCTGGATCTCGACATGGAAAAGAAAAACGAAAAAGCGAAGGTGCGCGACGTCATCAAGAAATGGCTGTCGTCGGGCGTGCTGCGCAAGGCAATGGCGCACAGCAATCGTGACGGCAGGGAAGTGCCGTGCATTGTGGTGGGTGAATGGATAACAGGAGAGGAGGCTGGAATATGAACAGGCCAATATATGAAAGTAACGCAGACCGTCAAAACGAACAGGCGATGGCAGATTTTATCGCCGCAAGGTACAAGCTGACGATGCACAAGATGCCGATGAAGCTTTACATTGATTACATCGGGATTTTAGACGGCAAGGCCAAGGCGTTCTTTGAGATGCGTCAGAGAAACAATGCCATGCACCAATACCCGACGTTTATGATTGGGATGCATAAGGTGCAGTCGGCGTATAACCTAGCAGCCGTGACGGGACTGCCGTGCATGTTGATCGTGCAGTGGACTGACCATCTGGGCATGTGCAAGCTGCCACCGCCAGAGCGAGCAAACCTATACTGGGATTGGGGCGGCTCTGATCGGCGTGAAGACGAGCAGGATTGGGAGCCAATGGCATACTGGGACATTTCAGTGTTCAAGGTGCTGAAGTGATGGGTCGTAATATCGCTACCGCACTTACCGCACTTGCGGTGCGGCGGGGTTCGGTAGGTGCGGTAAATAATGCTCAAAACCTTCCGCCGCACCTCTTGCATATATATATGCAAAGTGCGGAGAGGGGTGCGGGCGTATTTATTCTGGGTGCGGTGAAAGGTGCGGGAGGGCATGGTCATGGCTGTTAAGAAGGGGCGTCGGCCCACAGCTAAGCAAATAGCGTCGAAGGGGACGTTCACGGTTGGTGAAAGGACGGAGCCGATACCGGCGTCGGTCTGGGGTCAGCTTGAGCCGCTGGATCGGGTGGCGCGGGAAATGACGGAGCGGTGGGGCGATACACTGCCGTCTCTGGTCACGCCTGAGCTGGCAGGTAAGTTCGAGGCAGCATATGAGGCGCTCAAGCAGGCAGTGGTCGATAAGGATGCCGTGCGGACAAATAAAATTGCCACGCAGCTTATGGTTGGCTGGCAGCGCATGGAGGAGCAGGCGACGCAGGCGGGGCATAAGCCGCTGTCGCCTCACGCTTGGTGTGTGGAGGTAGATGACGGGCAGATCGTGTGCTTCGCAAGGCAGGGATGCGCTGAGCTGCGGAAGAAGCATCCGCAGTGGGTGGTCTACTCGTTCGAGGATGCGGCGTGTATACTGAAGCAGCATTTTAGCGAGGCGTTCCTGCAGAAGGCGTTTGAGACGTTTCCCAACGCGAAGGTGACGCGTGTGGTGGATGAAAGTGGCAACGGAAACATAGAGGATGATATTCCATGGTAACGAGGGAAGACGTGTTACGCACAGCCGGTGAGCTTATCACGGGCGACAGGCAGGCGACCTACGGGTCGGCGAAGGACAGCCACGCGAGGATCGCTGGCATGTGGTCGGCGTATCTTGGCGTGCCCGTGACTGAGGTGGACGTGGCGGCAATGATGGTGCTGCTCAAGGTATCGCGTTCGCGCTCAAGCGAGCTGGCGGACAATTGGGTGGACGTGTGCGGGTACGCGGCTATCGCGGGCGAACTGGAGGCTGGCGATGGGTGAGATTGGCAAGGCGAAGATCGCAGCGATCAATGCGGTTGGCGAAGACGCGCTGTTCGAGAGGATGGCGCGCGGTGAAACCGTGTCTACGATCATTGGCGAGCTGGATGTAGGCTGGAAGCTGTGGCACAAGTGGCTCGACGCTGAGCGTGGGCGTAAGGATCGCTACAGAGCGGCGCAGGAAGCCGCTGGGCATTTCTTCGCGTCACGCGCGGTTGATACGGCGCAGAAGGCAGATCCTGCGACAGTGAACGTGTCGCGCCTGCAGGTGGACACGGACAAGTGGATCGCGTCGAAGCTGAACCAGCAATACGACGTGCGCCAGAAGGATATCGCGATCAACATCAGCGTTAACGACTTGCACGCGCAAGCGGCGGAGTTGCTCGGCGATCTGGACGACGTCGAGGACGCTGAGATCGTGGACGAGGATGGCGATTAATGGCGATTTTGGGCACCGATGCAGAGACGCGAACGCGCGCGTGCGGATACATTAACCTGACTAAACGGTCAAGATTAGGGCGAATTTACGCCGGAAACGATGGCAACGATACAACTTTAAATAGTTGTAAAACGCTAACATGCTGATATTGCTACATAATAAATTTAACATAATAACGATTATCAGACTCCAGCCGTTTTCGGGGCTATATCCTGACCGGATGGTCAGGTTTGACCCCCCCCTCTTTCGGCGCGGCGGGGTGCAATTGCAATGACCCCCCCACGCATCCCCGCCATACCCCCCACCCCTTCACGTTTCCCGAAAAATAGGAGCCACGCGAAAAAATGACCAGCACCCCCACCCCCAGCGATAACCCGTTTCTGGCGCTTATGCGTCGCTATCGTGATGACCCTGTGCGCTTTGCCGAGGAGGTCATTGGCATCGAGCCCGACGAGTGGCAGGTTGAGCTGCTTGACGCCGTCTCAGCGCCTGCCATACGCCGCGTGAGCGTGCGCAGCGGCCACGGCGTTGGCAAAAGTACTGGCGTTGCCATGGCTGCCCTGTGGCACGTTTTGATGCGCGTGCCGAGCAAGACGGTTGTCACGGCGCCCACCAGCGCGCAGCTATTTGACGCGCTGTTCGCTGAGATGAAGGCATTGGCCAAGAGGCTGAAGCCGCCGTTTGACAGTTTGCTGGAGGTCAAGTCTGATCGGATTGAGTTGAAGAGCCACCCCGAAAGCACGTTTATAAGTTGCAGGACGTCACGGGCGGAGCAGCCCGAGGCCCTCGCCGGCGTTCACAGCCCCTCTGTGCTGCTTCTGGCTGACGAGGCCAGCGGGATACCCGAGGCGGTGTTTGAGGCTGCCAGTGGGTCGATGTCGGGCCACACGGCGACGACGGTGCTGACGGGAAACCCCACGCGTAACACGGGGTTCTTCTACGAGACGCACAACCGGCTGCGCGATGACTGGCACACGATGCATGTTTCCTGCGTTGATAGCCCGCGCGTCAGCGATGACTTTGTGGAGGATATGCAGCGCCGCTACGGAATCGATAGCCCCGCTTATCATGTGCGCGTCCTTGGCAATTTCCCGCCGTCCGAGGAGGACACGGTGATACCTGTCTCGCTGATCGAGGCTGCCATGGCCAGCGACGTGCGTGTGCATGAGAACACGGCGAGCATCTGGGGATTGGATGTTGCGCGTCAGGGCGGCGATGCGTCTGTCTTGGCTAAGCGTCAGGGGCCGGTGGTGCATCCGCTGAGCGTGTGGCGCAATCTCGATTTGATGCAGCTCACGGGCGCCGTGAAGGCGGAATATGACGCGCTGCCGGTTGACAAGCGCCCGCAGGAGATCATCGTGGATAGCAACGGGTTCGGCGCCGGCGTGTTGGATCGGCTGCGCGAGATCGGCCTGCCGGCGCGTGGCTTGAACGTGTCGGAGCGCGCTGCGGCGAACCAGACATATGTGAACCTGCGCGCTGAGCTGTGGTTCAAGGCGAAGGCGTGGCTGGAGGGTATGGATGTTAAGCTGCCGCGTGACGACGCGTTATATGCTGAGCTGGCTGCGCCGCGATATCACTTCACGTCGAGCGGTAAGATGCAGGTCGAGAGCAAGGACAGCATGAAGAAGCGGCGCGTTGCCTCACCGGATCGCGCCGACGCCGTGTGCCTGTCTTTGGCGACAGACCACACGGCGATGCATTTTGGTTCTAAGGTTGGAGGGTGGGGCGCGCCCCTTCGCAGGGGCATACGCGGGGTCGTTTAGGCTTTGTGCCAGTAGCCGTAGACCATTTTGCCGGAGCTGTCGAAGGTGTCATGCGGCTGGCCGTCGATGACGGCGACGAAGTGGCGAGACTGCCGCGCGATGACGTTTCCTGCTGGCATGTCTGAGCAGCGCGCCTTGCGCCCGTCAAACTTTGGCGCTGAGTGCCAGACCCAACCGTAGCGCGCCAGCACTTTGTCAAAGTCTGACTTCATAATGCCACGGCGCATCGACTTGGCGCGTCCAGCGTCTTTGTTGGCTTGGGCCAGCTCCTTATAGCAGGCGTCGTAATCGAGGCCCAGCGCGATGGCCATTGCACGCACGCCGCAATCTCCGGCGCTGCCCTTGCGGCCTGACGCTGCGCGACCGCCGTCGTTGCGTGTGTATGGTGACGCGGTGTCGACCCAATCGTCGTCATCGCTGAAGTCATCGTTTTCGTCGTAGCAATGCAAAGCAAAGCCAGATGATGGCATTTCGTTTAAGTAGGTGATGAGTTCGTTGATAGTCATGTTGCCCTCCCGAGCGTTGCGGAGCCGCAGCCCCTGTTGATTTATACCTGACGTTAACATTTTGTTAACATAGATGCAACCCCCTAAATGCAGCTATTTGCATTTTCTTTTAAAAAAGTTTACCTTGGTCTTGCTCAGAGTGGTTTCGACGTCCACGTCTGCACCTCAAGCGGGTTTTCCTCCCTGTGCCCGCGCAACTTGAACCCCGCGAACGCCCTCCCAGCGCGCGGGGTTTCTTTTTGGCGTTTTAATGGTATTATGTAGCGAGTTATTATGGAGATTTTTATGCCAAATGTAGGTGGGAAAACGTACCCGTACACAGCCGCAGGCAAGAAAGCCGCCGCCGCTGCGATGAAAAAGAAAAAGAAGTCGAAGCAGTACGGCACGACGACAAAGCGGACGATGCCCGCCCGTAAGAAGTAATGTGGACGGCGCTGCTTTTGCTTTGCAGCGTCGAGCGTGGCTGCTTTGCGTTTGGCAGCCCCGTGATGCAGAGCGAGAGCCAGTGCATACAGTCCATACCGAGCGGGCTCGAATACGCGCGGCAGATGTTCCCTGCATACCGCGCAATGGATTATCAGTGCGTCCAGTGGGGCGAAGGAGCGTAGATGGCGACGGCGAAGAAGACCAACCCGAAGCTATGGGAAAAGTCAAAGGCGCGAGCTAAGGCGAAGATGGGCGGGCACAGTGCGCGTGCTATGCAGCTCGCCACAAAGTATTACAAGGAAGCCGGCGGCGGTTATTCTGGCTCAAAGAGCAGCAGCAACAGCTTGTCAAAGTGGAGCAAGCAGGATTGGGGATATACGGGCGAAAAGAAGAAAAGCCGTTATCTGCCCAAATCAGCACGCAAAAGCCTGTCCGCCGGCGAGAAGGCAGCCGGATCTCGCGCCAAGAATAAGGCGACCAGCTCCGGCAAGAAGCGCGCGTCCTACACGGCTGCAGAAAAACGCGCAGTGAAGAGGGCGTAATGGCGACGAAGCGCAAATCAGGCCCAAGCTTATCTGTTGGGCGCGGCGAGAAGCTTTCGGTGAAGCGTGGCGGCGGTTTGACCGCCAAGGGGCGCGCGAAGTATAACAAGGCGACCGGCAGCAAGTTAAAAGCGCCGGCGCCAAACCCCAAAACGAAATCAGAGAAAGCGCGTAAAAAGTCGTTCTGCGCCCGCTCACGCGGCTGGACGGGTGAACGCGGCAAGGCAGCACGCAGAAGGTGGAAGTGTTAAGATGAATACGATGGAGCTAAGAGCAGAATATGCCCGTCGCACTGGCGACGATAAAAACGCCTTCGCCATGCGCCAAGACGGGCCGGAGGGGTTTCTGTACTCCGATGCTACGATTGCGCGCGCTCTTGACGAGTTTTCACGCCTTTACGGCGATCCATACACCGCTGACGCCAATCAGGCGGTGGCAGCGCAATTATTTGAGGGAATGGGCCCGCGTGTCGGCGCATCCCTGTCGCAATCGGCTTCTATGATGCCCACGCCGCAAAAATCTGCCATGCGGTCGCGCGGTTTGTTTGACGACGCCATGGAGCTGGCGAGGCAGGAAGATTACGGCCAATCCGCCAAATTTGGCGCGCGCGCTGTCGGAGAGGCATTGCTCGGAGATCAGCGCAGTCGTATAGGCGGCATGACCGGCGTCATGTCAGGTTTACTTGATTATTTTAGGAACAGAAAATGAGCATACTTGACGATATCATCAGAGCGGCAATGCGCGGCAGATACCCAGAAGTGATGCCGCCTGTTCTCAAGTTTGATAAGAAAAAAGGCAAAGAATATCTCGCTAAGGAGCTTGGCCCAGAAGCAAAGCAGGTAAAGAAAGCCCGCGATGCTGCGGTCAAACGGGTTAACGCCGGTGACTATGACCCGTATTTTGATGTTTCCGAGAGGTTTCCGGTCAATAGGCAAAACTACCCAATTGCTTCGCAGCCAAATCAAACGCTGCAGGTTTTGCCTGCTAAGCAGGAAACCATTGAAAAGTATAGAGAAATTTACAACAACCCAGAAAGCAAAAAGCGGCTGCAGGAGGCGTATCTAAAAGGATTGGATATCCCCGAGACGCAAGGCTGGTATTTTATGGGCCAGCTCGAAAAAGAGTTTATCGATGAATATGGCCCAGAGCAGGGTCGTAAGATGTTTACGGCGATGTTCGCTGACCCGATGGCGGCATGGACTGGCGGCGCAGATCCAACGGCAAACCTGCTTATGGCCACATATGACAATTTCAGAAAGGTGCAGGGCGCAAACCTGCCGGAAAAAGCTTTTGACTTTCCATATCCTATTGGCGGCAGGTTTTTGGGAACAAATGCCGCTCAAGCCAGAAAGGTTGAGGCTGCCGGAGAGATAAACCCCAAAACCAACCCAAAGCGGTTTAATTTCTCAACAAATTTTCAAGGCGCCGCTGACCGAGCCACCATGGACGAGCAGATGATGACAATGGGATACGGCATGAACGTGCCAACCCCTAACACATATGGGGCCGTTGAAGAGGTGGCTGTGGAGCTAGCCGACAAAAACCGCACTACCCCTATGGGGTTTCAAGAGGTTGCATGGCATGGCGGATCAGGAAAAATCGGAAAGCCGATGATCCAGTTTGTAAACGAAGCCATTGAGCGCACAAGCTCAGTCACGGGCATGAAGCCGCAAGACGTCGTGAAAGGCATGGTGCGTGGGTCAATCCCCATATTTGGGCTGGGAGCTGCGGGGATGGTACAGCAAAATCAGAACCAATCCGACATATTGAATTATTTTCAAGACAGGGGCATCCAATGATCACGTTGACGTATGAAATGAAAATGAACGATTTTGGCATGTCTTTATTTAAGGATGACCCGTCTTTTGACATAGAAATCATCAGTAAGGTCGAAGACGGATCATTCGAGGGTGGATATCACGTTAAACTTACAGAAGAGCGGGATGAAGATGCAGAATAGGTACTACACGCAGCCGGACGGTTCTGTTGTCATCCAAGACGCTGTGACAGGAAAGGTAACCGTTACCAACCCGCCAGCGCGTCTTTCCGCTGCGCCGGCTGAAGGGTTTATTGGCCGCGCACGTCAGGGTTTAACGTCTGGCTTGCAAAGAACGGGGCTTTCGCCTTACATGGCGCGCCGCACCAGCGAAGGGATCTTAGGCAGGCCATTTGCGCGGCCACAATCGGAGCTTCCATTTTTAGAAACGCTCGGCGTTGCCAACGCAACACCGATGGTTGCTGGAAGCTTGATGGCGGGAGAGGCTTTGACGCAGGCGGCGCAGGGCAATCGCGGCGCTGCGCTTGGTAATGCGGCACTAAGCATTTTGGACACTGTCGGAAGCGGTGCTGGTTTAAAGGCGGCATATAGGAACGCGCGTCAATCTCCGGAGCTTGTTGATATACCTCAGACGCCAGAAGGTAGAAAATATTTTCAAGGCATTTTGGCCGAGGCTCAGGATAGTCAGGGGCCGCTTGGGTATCAGGTTAGCGTTTACGAGCCAGAAGCTTATAAGGGTATGAGCATGACGGCTTCCCCAAATGCTGACGCTGGGTATGCAATTTCACCAAAAGGCGAAATTGTCTCGCTGGTTAAGAACAAAGACTCCGAGATGAAAGGTTTTGCGGCAAAGCATTGATGCGAGCTGATGACGATGGCGGGGTGTTCTTGAACGCGTTTGACACTGAACTTACCAATCTTTACGGCAAGGCTGGGTTTAAACCAGTTTCCCGCGTTGGGTTTGACGAAGAAATGTTTAGGGCTCAAATCGGAGACGAGGCCGTAGATGAATTTATGAAGGCCAATGCTAGATTTAACGAAGGCAGGCCGGATCTTGTGTTTATGGTGCGCGACCCTGAGTTTACACCTAAAGCAATGAGCGGTCAGGGCGGTCAGAAAGCTGAGTATGACGAGGCTTATGACATATTGCTGCGAGAAATGAATAGGCTGGGCTACAATGATTAAAGTTAGAGATTTTAAAGCGCAGTGCATTGCTGCATTGAAAAAAAAGTCAGACCAGCGAAAGGTTGATGAAAATGAAAAATGAGATCAACGATTTGGTCAATCAGGTGGAGCAGCAGCTCAACCCTAACATAATGAGCGATGACGAGCTGCAGGGCATTGTCGGCAAGGAGATCGACGACGCGATAGACTACATCGACAACACCATATCGCCCGTAAGGGCGGAGGCCACCGAGTATTATCGCGGGCAACCGTTTGGCGACGAAGAGGACGGGCGCAGTCAAGTGGTTAGCATGGACGTGCGCGATACCGTACAAGCCATCCTGCCGTCGCTGATGCGGATTTTTCATGGCACCGACCGCACCGTCGAATACGCGCCGCAGGGGCCCGAAGACGTGCAGGCGGCGGAGCAAGCGACCGACTATGCCAATTTTATCATCAACCGCGACAACAACGGCTTCTTGGCGATGCATTCAGCGTTCAAGGATGCGCTGATACGCAAGGTTGGTGTTTTAAAGTGTTGGTGGGATGATCAAACCACGATTGACGCCTACAATTACACCGGCCTTGACGATAACGCGCTGGCGGCTCTTGCCGCAGATCCGGATGCGATGATCACCGTGCAGGCGTCCATGCCGTTTGGTGAGCCCATGATCGACCCAGTGACCGGAATGCAAATGCCGATGCCGATGGTGCATGATGTGCGTGTGGAATACACGCGCCCCGATGGTCGCGTTAAGCTGGAGGCTGTGCCGCCCGAGGAGCTGCTAATTTCGCGTGAGGCAAAATCTATCGAAGAAGCGGATTACGTCGCTCACAGGCGCATTGTGACCGTCTCCGAGCTGGTTGCGATGGGATATGATTACGACGACGTTTCCAGCATGTCATCTGCTTATGATGATATGAACACCAACGTCGAGCGGTACACGCGAAACCCTGCGCTAACGAACGAGATGAACGAGCGCAACGACCCAGCGATGAAAAAGGTTCTTTACGTCGAAAACTATATCCGCGTTGATTACGACGGCGACGGCATTGCGGAGCTGCGCAAAATCTGCACGGCGGGCGACGGCAACAAGATACTGAACAACGAGCCAATTGACATGGCTCCCTTCGCCACGTTCTGCCCAGACCCAGAGCCACACGATTTCTTTGGCATTAGCGTGGCGGACACCGTCATGGACATCCAGCGGATCAAGTCTGTCATTATGCGCAACACGCTTGATAGCTTGGCCATGTCCATACACCCCCGCGTGGCTGTCACAGAAGGCATGGTTAATTTAGATGACGTTATGAACACAGAGGTTGGCAGCATTATCCGCCAGCGCCAAGCCGGTCAGGTGCAGCCGCTTTCGATGCCATTTGTTGGCCGCGAGGCGTTTCCGGTTCTGCAATATATGGATCAGGTCAAAGAGGCCCGCACAGGCATCTCAAAGGCGTCTCAGGGGCTAGACGCCAACGTTCTGCAGTCTACCACCGCCAGCGCCGTTGCAGCGACTGTGAGCGCCGCACAGCAACACATTGAGCTGATCGCGCGCATATTCGCTGAGACGGGCATGAAGCGTTTGTATCAGATCGTGCTGCACCTGATCACCACGCATCAGGATGCGCCGCGCATGGTTCGCTTGCTCAATAAATTTGTTCCGATAGACCCAAGGGCGTGGGATAGTAAGATGGATGTGTCGATCAATGTCGCTTTGGGCCGAGGCACAGACACAGAGCGCATGATGATGCTTCGTCAAATTGGCGAAATGCAGAAGGATGCAATGAAAACCATGGGCCCGCAAAATCCGCTAACCGACATCACCAAGCTCAGCAACACGCTGAAATCAATGACAGAGTTGGCAGGCTTCAAGGATACATCTCAATTCTGGAGCAACCCTGCAGAGTTTAGACCACCGCCAAAGCAGGAAAAGCCAGACGTCAACGAGATGCTGATACAAGTGCAAATCCAAGATATCCAAGCAGACATTCAGAAAAAAGCCGCGCAGTTGCAGCTTGATCGTGAAAAGATGCAGATGGAGGATGACCGCAAGCGTGACGAGCTTGAGGCTGAGCTGTTTGTAAAGGCCGAAGAGATGAAGGCCAAATATGGCGCGCAGCTTAACGTCGAGCAGATCCGGTCTGATCTGGCCATCAACCGCGAGGTTCTCAAGGCGCAGGCAGACGTGATCAAGGAGGGCGCGCGTGAAGACTAAGCAGCAAATAATTGATGATGGCAATGCCGCCGACCGATTGCTGAAAGACACTGATCTGGTGAGGTTTTTCGCCGAGATTGAGCAGGATTGCTGGGGCGAGTTTAAGGCGACTGGCACCGGCGATGCAGAAGGCCGAGAGGCCATCTATATGAAACTGCGCGGGGTTGATCTGGTTCAGAGATCCCTGCGTGCCATGGTTGACAACGCGACTATTGAAAAAAAGCAAAAATAGACGCATAATTAAGGAGATTGACGCAAATGTCAGATAGCAACACCCCGCAAGGGATTGGGCTGACCGACGCGCAAAATGCAATCAGTGCAATGTTTGCACCCCAAGGGGATAATGCAGAAGCGACTGATGCGCTAGAGGCCGAAGCTGAAGAGCAATCCGAAGCTGAAGTCGAAATGGCTGATGATGAGATCGACAATTCACCTGTCGAAGGATCTGAGGTCGAGCTTGATGACGAGGATGACGCCGACAATTCTGGCGACCAATCCTTCGACATACTGTCCGCGAAAGTGGAGGTAGACGGCGAAGAGATTACGGTCGAAGATTTGAAAAGCGGACATTTAAGGCACCGAGACTATACCCGCAAAACGCAGGAGCTGGCTGAGATGCGCAAGTCGTATGCAGCGGAAGCCGAAGCGATTGAGCAGGAGCGTGCGCAATATGCTCAACTATTGCCGGCCCTAAGCCAGCAAATTGAGCAATCGGTACAAGAAGAGCCTGACTGGGATACACTGTATGACACAGACCCCGCGATGGCAGCGAAAGCAGAGCGACAATGGCGAAAGCAACAAGAGCAAAAGCAAGCTCAATTGCACGCGGTTAGAGCCGAGCAGGCCCGACTGCAGGATCTTCAACAGAAGAAAATGCAGCAAATGGAACAAGAATATTTGGAGCAACAGCGCACGGCGCTGCCGGATATTATCCCAGAGTGGCGTGACCAAAAGGTTGCATCCACAGAAGCTGGGCAAATTCGTGATTTTCTTCTTAACGAAGGATTTAGCGAGCAGGATGTCCAAGGGTTGAAAAACGCAACGTTGGTTAAACTGGCGAGGAAAGCCATGCTTTACGATAGAGGCGAAACGCGTGCTAATGAGGCTAAAGTGAAGCCGAAGAAAGCGCGTTCCAAAACGTTAAAAGCAGGATCTCGCGGTTCAGTGCCAAAGCCGAAAACTGTGCAGCAAGCGCATATCCAAACCGCGCATCAGACTGGCCGTGTGCGAGACGCAGCGGCTGCAATTAAAACATTGCTGTAATGGAGAAATAAAATGGCAATCGTAGCAAACACCTTTACGTCTTTTGACGCAAAAGGCATCAGAGAAGAGTTAAGTAATATCATTGCCTCTATCTCGCCCGAAGAGGTGCCTTTCCAAAGTAACGTTGGTTCAGAAAACGTATCAAACACGTTTTTTGAGTGGCAGACAGATTCACTGGCTGCAACCAGCACAACAGCCGTAATTGACGGTGACGATGTGGCGTCTTTCGACAGCACATCAGCGACTACGCGTATCGGAAACTATACGCACATTCGCCGTCGTACATTGATCGTTGCGGACAACTTGGGCTCGCAGGATTTGGCCGGCAGAAACGACGAATTAAGCTACCAGCTCGCAAAGCGCGGCAAAGAGCTTCGTCGTGATGTAGAAGCAGTTTTAACCGACAACAATGCCCGCGTGGCCGGTAACTCATCCACAGCCCGCGAAACCGCTGGCTTGGGTGCGTGGATTGCGACTAACACCAACAAGGCTGGTGACGGTACAGATCCGACAGCGGCTGACGGTTCAGACGCTCGTAACGACGGAACGCAGCGCGACTTGACCGAAGCGATGGTCAAGGACGTGATGCAGAAGGCGTTTGTGTCTGGCGGCAACCCATCAATCCTGATGGTTGGCCCACACAACAAGACTGTTGTGTCAGGCTTTGCCGGTATTGCTGCTCAGCGTTACATGGCACCAAGCGACAGCCCAACCACAATTATTGGTGCGGCTGACGTGTATATGTCAGATTTTGGTACACTTCAGGTTGTGCCAAACCGCTTCCAGCGTGAGCGTGACGCCTTTGTATTAGACCCAGAATATGCATCAGTATGCTATCTGCGTCCGATCCAAGCGGTTGATCTCGCCAAAACTGGTGACGCCGAGAAGAAGATGATGATCTGCGAGTTTGGCTTGAAAGTGTCAAACGAAGCGGCTCACGGCGGCGTGTTCGATCTGAACGTATCGTGACAATGAGGGGGCGGCGCTTAGCCGCCCCTTTACCACAGGAGGGGTTATGAAGAGACTGTTTAGCCAAGACGCAGCAACCGGCATTACGAAATACTGGCACGTCACTGGCAAGGGCGAATATGTGGTGGAGACTGTCCAAGACAGCCAGCATATCGCAGAAAGCAACAAGCGGGCTTATAACGAAACTGACGGCAAATTTGGGGATATGGCGCGGGTGGCGTCAATACCAATTTCAGTGTATTATCAGCTCAAGAGCCAAGGCATTGCGGACGATCCGAAGCGTTTGAAGAAATGGCTTAACGATAGAGACAACCGCGTCTTCCGGACAAGAGCCGGCACGCTTTAAGGATAGCAGATGGCCATCACAACATATGCTGAGCTAAAAACGAACATCGCAGACTTTTTAAATCGCAGCGATTTAACAAGCGTTATTCCGACGTTCATATCACTGGCGGAGGTGGATCTTGATCGCAAGATCAGGCACTGGCGTATGGAGAAAAGATCCACGACCACGCTTGATACGCAGTACAGCCAGTTTCCACAGGATTTTTTAGAGCCCATTCGGCTTAGCCTGACTACCGGAAACACAAGCCGGTTGGAGCTTTTAAGCCAAGCGCAGATGATGGAGCAGCGTGAGCTGAACAGAAACAACACGGGCACGCCACGCTTTTACGCCATCACCGATGGGTCAATAGAGGTTTTCCCGACGCCAGATTCTGACACAATTATTTTGGAAATGGTGTATTACGCTCGAACTGAAGCTTTGAGCGACAGCAACACCACCAATTGGCTGCTAACTTACTACCCCGACGCTCTGCTATATGGCGCGTTGGTTCACAGCGCCCCGTATTTAGCGGACGACCCCAGAACACAGGTGTGGGGCACGTTGCTGCAAAATGCGATAGGTGCTATAAATGCAGAGAGCGATAAAGCGAAATTTGGCGGAACTGGCCATAAAATGAAATTTAGGAGCTATTAAGATGGCAAGCATTGCAGACCGCGTTTTAGATAACGGCCTTACGATTTTAGATACTGAGGCCAATCGCGTTGACATTACCTCACAAGAGGCAACGACCTACGCAGAGGCGACATCAACACACACACTTGGCAACCAGACATCCATTTCGATTAGCGCGCCAGCGGATCGTTCTGGCGGTGGGCGCAAAGTCACGATGTCAGCATCATCTGGTGGCACAGTGACCGGCACCGGAACAGCAACGCACTACGCGATAGTTGACACCGGAAACAGCCGCCTGCTTGTCACGGGCTCGCTGACGGCGTCTCAGTCGGTCACATCTGGAAACACATTTAGCTTAGAAGCTTTGGATGTAGGCATCCCAGATCCATCGTAATAGTGAAGAGGAACTATCATGGCTCTGGTAATCGCTGACCGCGTCAAAGAAACAACCACGACAACGTCTACTGGCACCTATACGCTCGACGGCGCCTCAGACGGCTTCCAGTCGTTTGCAGCCGTTGGGAACGGGAATACCACGTATTATGCTTGTACAGATGGCAGCTTGTACGAGGTTGGTATCGGAACATTTACTGCTTCTGGAACTACGCTTTCGCGCGACACTATTCTGGAAAGCTCAAATAGCGATAACGCAGTAGATTGGCCGTCCGGCTCAAAAGATATTTTTGTGACCGTGCCGGCTGAAAAGTATTTGGTGCGTGACGCTAGCGGCAATGTAAGCTTAACGGGCAACCTTACTATCAGCGGCACCGTTGACGGTCGTGATGTTGCAGCGGATGGAACAAAGCTCGACGGGATCGAGGCCGGCGCTACTGGCGATCAAACTAACGCTGAAATCAGGGCGGCGGTTGAAGCGGCGAGCGATAGCAATGTTTTTACCGATGCAGACCATAGCAAGCTAGATGGCATTGAAAGCGGTGCAACGGCTGATCAGACGGCTGCGCAAATCCGCGCTAAAGTTGAGGCTGCAAGCGACAGCAATGTTTTCACAGATGCGGATCATAGCAAGCTGAATGGCATTGAAGCTGGCGCAACTGGCGATCAAACAAATGCTGAAATCAGAGCGGCAGTAGAAGCGGCAACAGACAGCAATGTTTTCACTGATGCAGATCACAGCAAGCTTAACGGGATCGAGGCTAGTGCAGATGTCACTGATACTGGGAATGTTGGGTCAGCTTTAACGGCGTTTTCTACTGGTACAGATGCCACAGGTTCTGATCTCATTCCTGTTTATGACGTGAGTGCAGGGGCTTGGGAAAAGCAAACCATCACCAACGCTGCGCTCCAAGGCCCGACAGGCCCCACAGGCCCGACTGGGCCGCAAGGAAACTCAGTGACCGGCCCTACTGGCCCGACAGGGCCAACGGGGCCTCAAGGTAACTCTGTTACGGGGCCGACCGGCCCAACGGGCCCGACAGGGCCAACGGGGCCTCAAGGCAACTCTGTCACCGGCCCAACCGGCCCAACGGGGCCAACTGGGCCGCAGGGAAGCGCGGGAAGCACGGGGCCGACGGGGCCGACGGGGCCGACGGGGCCGACGGGGCCATCGGGAACGCCTTCCACTACTTATAATGCGGTGGGTTCTTATGTTTTTGCTAGATATGATACACAGTTACACGCAGCCTCGACTACGTCAGGTTCAAACTTAAATCCATCCAACGCAGGTAGCATCACGAATTATCCCATACCATCAGGGTCGGCGTTATCTGGCACTTGGCGGGCTATGGGTTGGAATAAGGGGCCGTGGTCGTCAGGCTCAAATTCAACCCTTTATGTTAGAATATCTTAATAAAAGGATGCAATTATGCCAACATTGCCAATAACAGAATTTCGAAATGCGAAATCGCTTAATACATACGATACAATGTTTGATGTGGAAATAAATCATCCACATTTTGGTTGGATACCATATACGTTGCTGCCACACGATACGGATATGACGGTAAACAATGATAACCTACTTGCCTTAATTGGCTCCGATTTTTTGCCTTACGTTGCACCTACTCAAGATGAGTTGGACGCTAAAGAAGCAGAAAACGTAAGATCCTTGAGAGACTATAAGTTATCGGAAGAAGTTGATCCTTTAGTTTTAAATTCTCTGCGCTGGAGTGGTCTTACAGATGGGCAACGTACTGCATGGGCGCAATACAGAACAGACTTGCTAAATGTTCCTCAGCAAGATGGTTTTCCGCACAATGTGACTTGGCCGACTAGGCCCTAAATAAAGATTAATAAGCTAATAGTGAAAGGACACGAAGATGGCTATAAAAGTAGGTGGAACAAGCGTCATTAATGACAGCCGACAATTGCAAAACATTGCAAGCATTGACAGCACAACAGCGGCTGCACTGTTGCGAGGTGCAGATGAGATTGGATCTTATGCGCTTGCGTTAAATGCCGATGAACATGACTTTGGCGACACATTAGCGGGATCAAGTTTGAGGCCAGCTAACGCAGGGGGCCGTGGAAAGATTCCAGCAGAGTATTTGACTGGCACTTGGAGATGTATGGGGTACAATACGGGTTCCGCTTTCACTGGATCTGACACAACTCTTTGGCTGAGAATATCTTAATATGTCACTTACTGCTTTAGAAAGGGGTGAGCATATGAGGCAAAATTGGCAAATGTGGTCTGGCGGTTTATCCGATACAGACTTATCAATGATCTTTGCGGAAGCTTCAAGGATCGACACACATACGGCTAAAACTTTTAACAACGCGGATGCAAAAACCAGATCAAGTGAAATTAAGTGGTTGACTGGCAATCAATCTATTCAAAATATTCTTTGGGGGTATGTAAAAGCGGCAAACGAGAACGCATTTCACTGCCAAATAGAAAATATTTGCGATATTCAGTTTACAGAATACCACGCCAATAAAGGTGGTCATTATGATTGGCACATAGACGTAAACTGGGATGGCGTCTCTGGAAGAGACAGAAAACTAAGCGTTACTGTCCAGCTTTCAGACACAGGCGAATATGAAGGCGGCGGCTTTGAGTTTGGAGAATGTCTAACGCCAGACGCCTCATCCCGCGTCAAGGGAACTGTATTAGTGTTCCCAAGCTATTTGCAGCATAGAGTTTTGCCTATCACAAGCGGTACAAGACGTTCTTTAGTGGCATGGTTTGAGGGGCCAAGGTGGATTTAAATGATTAGCGGAAGCCCAATATCCAGTGCAGCGATTGCTGACGTAGGTACGTTTGCGCAAACTATTCCGAATGAAAGCGTTTCTACCGGCGTGCCGACCGTGGACGCCACGGCAATATCTCAAGATCATGTCGTAACACTGGTTTATACTGCAAACCCAGCAAGCGTGCCAAACTTAACTTGCTTTGAGGATGAAAGCTTTTCGGCGCCCAATGTTATTGCTGGGCATGTTCGTGTCGGCGATGGTGTATTTACTCAGGAACACACGTTGGCGGGTGCCGATGTATCGGCTCAAGTCCCAACGGTTGCTACATCCGCAATAACTCAGGTTCACAGTATTGCGGCAAATGATGTAAGCGCCGGATCGGTAAGCGTTTCGACTGCGACCGCGATAATTCAGCACGTTTTGGCTGGCAATGATGTTTCCACGCAAAACCCAACAATCGCTACATCTGCGATAACTCAGGTTCACAGCATTGCGGCAAATGACGTTAATACATCAAACCCAACAGCGGCAAGCTCGGCAATCGCGCAAGACCACCAGATCACGACTGATGGCGTTTTGTGCGGATCTGTAGATGTCGGGCTTGCGAGGTTTAAGTGGCAGGAGGAGCCCGTAACGCCGACGACTTGGGCTGATCAATCTATATCTGCCAACACTTGGACAGAACAGGAGGCGGCGTGATGGACGCTGACATGCTTTGGACGGCGGCATTGACCGCCGGATTGGGCCTGATCGGCTGGGTATTGAGGAGCGCTGTGGACGAAATGCAGCGCCTCAATATTCTGCTGAACAAGACCCGCGAAGAAATGGCCAAGGATTACGTCACCAAGGCTGACAGCACGACCGTCATGGCGCAGATCGTGGCGCGCTTTGATCGCATCGAGGAAAAACTTGACCGCCTGATGGAGCGGTGATCTGCTCGCTCGCCAGCGTAGCCGTTGGCGTGCTTGCCTATGGGCAGCTTTACACCGCGTGTATATACAGATGCCCATATCCATCCTTCTGGTATCATTATCCGTATGTTATAAGGGTGGAGTATAATAGTGGATGCCCGCGTTCTGCCGACGTGGGTAGAGATGCCAAATGATCGATCCTGCAACCGCAATCATGGCCGCTGGCGCTGCGTTTAACGCAATTAAGAAGGGTTGCCAGATCGGGCGTGATCTGGAGGGCATGGCAGGCGATCTGGGGCGCTGGTCTAAGGCGATCAGCGACTTCGACTTTGCAGCGAAGCGCGTAGAAAATCCCAAATGGTATCAAAGCTTCGGCAGCGTAGAGCAGCAGGCAATGGATCTGTTTGTGCAGAAGAAGCAGCGCGAGAATATGCGCGACGAGCTGCGCAAGATGATTAGCGAAACGCTTGGCCCATCTGCGTGGCAGGAGTTGATCCGCATGGAAAACGAGATACGCCAGAAGCAGAAGGATGCGCAGTATAAACGCATCGAGCGCAAGGAAACCATCATCGCGTGGGCGGCTGGCCTGTTCCTGTTCCTGCTCTGCGTGGGCGCGCTGTTTGGCTTTGTCTGGATCGCGGTGAAACGCTGATGGCTGACGGCGTGTCAGGCATAGGCAGCGCACCGTTTAACGTAGGCAGCGACATACACCAGCAAACGCAGACGCGTGAGCGCATAGAAGCGCATCTGGTAGAGCAGAGGGTAGCCAAGGAGCATAGGGCCAACCACGCGCATCTGGACGCGCTCAGGGAGCAGAAGTTGGACTTAGGCAAGGCTTATGATAGGTTTGGCACCAAGACCAATGCTGACAGGCCGCAAGGCACAAACATCAACATAGAGGTTTGAATATGACACCAGAGAAACTAGACGCTTGGCGCATTGTTCCGCGCTTGCTTATCCTGAGCTACATGGTCGTGTTTTATCAGACGTGTAGCTGGTTCATGGCGCTTGATTTGCCAAACAACGCGCAGGCAGGCTTTGTTAGCGTGATCGTGGGCGCCGGAGCGGCGTGGTTCGGTCTATATGTGAACGGGGGCAAGAAATGAACATCCTAAGTGCTCTGATCGGGCCTGCAACGGATCTCGCTGGCAAGTTTATCCAAGACAAGGATGCCGCCGCCAAGATGGCGCATGAGCTGGCAACGCTTGCCGACAAGCAGGCTCAGGAGGCCATGCTGGCGCAGATAGAGGTCAACAAAGCCGAAGCTTCTGGCAACTGGTTTCAAGCGTCATGGCGTCCGCTTTGCGGTTATGTGTGCGTTCTGGGGTTGGCGGTAAACTTCCTGATCTCGCCAATCGCTGCGGGGTTTGGATTCATGGTGCCGCAAGCCGACATGTCGGTGATGATGCCGGTACTAACGGGTATGCTCGGATTGGCCGGAATGAGGTCATATGAAAAGGTTAAACAGGTGACGAAATGACTTTTAAATTGAGCAGACGCAGCCTTGATAGGCTTGAAGGGATTGACGATGGCCTGCAGGCAGTTGTGAAGATGGCTATCACGCTGACCAAGACCGATTTTGGTGTGGTGCAGGGGATGAGAACCATTGAACAGCAAAAGGAGTTGGTCGCCAAAGGCGCAAGCCAAACCATGAAATCAAAGCACCTTGAGGGCAAGGCATTCGATATCATGGCCTTCATAAATGGCAGGGCAAGTTGGGAGCTGTCGGTCTATGATGATTTGGCGGATGCCATCAAAGAGGCGGCCATACAGCTCAATGTGCCTATATGCTGGGGTGCGGCGTGGGCTACAGCCGAAATGCCATACCCAATGGATATCAGAAAGTGGGAAGGAACGATGGAAGAGGCTATGAACGCTTACATCGATCTTCGCAGGTCACAATCGCGCAGGCCCTTTATAGATGGCCCGCACTTTGAACGCATAGATTAGCCAAGCGTAGACGATTTGATGCGGACGTAGTATACTCAGCGAAAGATGAGGATTTAACATGACAATCACGATAACCAAAGCGACAGTGGGCGGTTCTGAAGACCAGTGGGGCACTATAACGAACACTGCTCTTGATGATCTTGTAGATGTATTAAACGGAGTGACCGCCAGCACGCCTGACTTAACCGCTGGATCGTGGAAGGTGGGCGGTGTAGTCATTTCAGCGACCGGCGCTGAAATAAATTATATCGATGGCGTAACCAGTAATATCCAGACACAAATCGACGGCAAGCTCACCGGCTCTAATGTGGCAGCCACTGTGACCACACTGACATCCACAACCGTAAATGCAACGACTATCGATCTTGGCGACTGGACAATTACTCAATCTGGCGGTGATTTGAAATTTGCATATCAGGGAACGGACAGGCTAAAACTAGCCAGTGACGGGTCTTTAACGGCAGAGGGTGATATTGAGACGTCTGGCAGCGCATAGGTAGAAATTGAGGATTTAATAGATGACACTTGTTCCTCTGGATATACCCGCTGGATTTTACCGCAACGGCACTGACCTCGAACAGTCTGGACGCTGGCGCGATGGCAGCTTGGTGCGCTGGCGCGATAACAGCTTACGCCCGATTGGCGGCTGGCAAGAGCGCAAGGCATCGTTCTGCACCAACCCTGTGCGCGGGATGCACGCTTGGGAAAGCAACGACGGGTCTGCGTGGCTTGCTGGGGGCTCGCACAGCGAGTTGAAAGCCATGACTGGTGCTGGGGTTACCTATGACATCACACCAAGCGACTTAGCGGCTGGACGTGAAGACGCCGAAATTGAAACAGGGTATGGCTACAGCTTTTACGGCACAGGCTACTATGGCACGCCGCGTCAGCAACTTGCATCCTCTGTGCCTGCAGAGGCAACGACGTGGAGTTTGGATAATTTTGGAGAATACTTGGTCGCCTGCCATAAAGATGACGGACGCCTTCTTGAGTGGCAGCTTGGCACAGGCAGCGACGCTGCAGTAATTGCAAATGCGCCGACAAATAATATGGGCTTGCTGGTCACAGAAGAACGCTTTATCTTCGCGCTGGGCGCGGGCGGCAACCCGCGTACAGTGTCATGGTGCGATCAAGAAAATAACACCCTATGGGCACCCGCGTCCACGAACCAAGCCGGCTCTCAAATCCTGCAGACGTCTGGCCAGATCATGCAGGCGATCCGCACCAAGGGGCAGACGCTAATTATCACAGATACAGACTGTCACGCGGCTGTATATGCAGGCCCACCGTTTATTTACTCATTTTCACGCGTTGGAACCAGTTGCGGGGCCATATCTCGCAAATCTGCCGTTGATACGGATTTGGGCGTGTTTTACATGGGGCAGCGTGGGTTCTTCTATTTTGACGGCAACAGCGTGCGCGAACTGCCGTGTGACGTGCATGATTATGTTTTCGGCGACTTTAACAACGCGCAGCAATCTAAAGTGTGGGGCGTGGCAAACGGGCAATTTGGGGAGATTTGGTGGTTTTATTGTTCCGAGAATAGCACCGAGATTGATAGATATGTCGCTTACGACTACACCGAGCGGCATTGGCTGATTGGCAACTTGGCGCGCACGTCAGGCACAGAGCGTGGCGTTTTTCGCTATCCATTTATGTCTGGCGAATATTCACAAACTGTGAACTACACTGTTACGGTTGTGAATGATGGTGGAAATAAATACGCAATAGAAGGCATTTCTGGGTCTGCCCCGACCCTAAGTTTTGCGCGAGGAAACACATATGTGTTTGACCTTTCAGACGCCTCAAACGCTGGGCATCCTTTTGCATTTAGAACAAGCGCAGATGCGTCTTATACAACCGGCGTAACTACGACAGGTACAGCCGGACAAGCTGGGGCAAAGGTCACTATCGTCGTGGCGTCAGATGCGCCAGACAGCTTAAAATACTATTGCACGGTTCATGGTAATTCGATGGGCAACACAATTGCGGTTGGCGGGCCTGTCAGTATTTTTGAGCATGAGGTTGGGTTGAACGTAGACAGCGGCGCAGTATTCGCGGAAAGCGGCCCTGTCTCGATTGGTAACGGCGACCAGACAGCGCATGTCACGCAGTTAGTGCCAGACGAAAACACGCAGGGCGACGTGAACGTGACATTTAAGACACGCTTTTATCCAAACGACACAGAGACAAGCCACGGGCCATTTACGCCCACCAATCCGACTTCTGTGCGATTTGCTGGCCGTCAGCTAAGGATGCGCGTTGAGGGCGCTAAGCTGGCCGCGTGGCGTGTTGGGAATATGCGTGTTGATGTTAAGCCGGCAGGGCGTCGGTAATGGCATCCCCGATACTACCACCGATTGGCGATGATCTTCGCCAATGGGGAAGGGGCCTGACGCGTTACCTGACGATCAACTTGTACAAGCTCGGATTTAAGACGCCTGACAGTAGCCCCGCTGAAAACGGCGTCATCTTGTGGGATAATGTGAACGGTTATCCTGTTGTGTCAAAGAATGGCGAGTTTAGACAGATCGTTCTGGAAGATGGCCACGCTGATTTTATTAAAACGGCTGACGTCGTGCCGGCGGTTGCGAATACAGCTTACAAACTGACTTACGACGCTCCCACCGGCAATGAAGGAATAACACAAGGGACACCAGCTTCAAGAATTGTTTTCGAGGAAGCTGGAGAATATGTGATTTCGTTTTCCGCGCAAATATCATCGACGTCAGCCAGCACGGTTCACTTCTACTTCTGGCCAAGTATAAATGGCACTGACGTCGCCAATAGCGCAATGACGACTGCGCTGCACCAGAACAACGCCACACTGGTGACATCCCGCACGCAGATATTCACCGTGACGGCAGGGCAATATCTTGAAGTCAATTACATGATTGACAGTACAAGTGGCTTCTTGAATTACACCGCAGCGTCTTCTCCAGTGCCCGCAATACCTGCGTCAACGCTTTCGATTACGAGGCTTCACGGATGATTGATAATGTTGTACAATTCGGGCAAGCACAGCGTGTGACGGTCTTACCAGTGCCGGAGGGCGAGGTTGCAAACTACATCGATAGTGGCTTGGAGTTACTGGCTCCAGCGGTTAGACGGGTTGACCAAAACGTCAATCTGGAAGATGTAAGAGAAGATATAATGGCTGGCACATCTATATTGTGGCTAGTTTACGTTGGAGACAAGTTGACCGCAGCGATCACCACATGCGTTGTGAAACACCCTCAACGTAAGAACCTCAAGATAGAATTTATGGGCGGTAAGTACATGCACATATGGATGGACGAGGCAGTAAGGATTTTGGCGGGGTTGGCTTTAGACGCTAACCTTGACGCCGTCGAGGCAGATGGCCGTAAAGGCTTTGAGAGATATGTTAAAGGGTCTACATTCCGGCCAATTTACACGCACTATGAGATGGAAATACGATAATGGGCAGTAGCAGCACCGAAAAGACCGAAAACACTATGGATCCATTCCAAGAGAAAGTCTTGGGTTATCTGTACGACAAAACGTATGCCATAGCAGAAACCCCATATGAGGAATACGAAGGCACGACGGTTGCCGAAATGGATCCTTTGATGAAAGCCGCATATGAGGGTTACGGCGGCCTGACAACGCCAGAGGAATATGCGGCGGCGGCTGATGTTTATTCTGGTATTGCTGCGGAAACGCCTGAGCAGCGCATGGCGCGTGTGCGTGGATATCAGGACATGTACACAGAGGGCGTCATTGACCCTATGATGGCTCAAGCGGAGCGTAGACGCGCGCAGGAGCGCGTTGGTGAGGCTGCGGGCGTCACTAAGGCAGGCGCCTTTGGAAATGTGCGGCGCGGCGTATTTGAAGGCGAGCGTGAAGCTGCCTATGACACGCAGCGAGACTTGATGGTTTCCGAGTTGATGCAAAAAGGCTTGAGCTATGGCGAAGCGGCTGTGGCGGCTGAAAACCAAGCCAAGATGGCAGGCGCCCTTGGCATGACATCTACAGCCGGCGCGGCTAAAAAGGATGAGCTGTCCAATTTAAGCGCCATGATGACTGCGGGCGCCATCCCAATGGATATCGAGAGCGCAAAGTTAAAAGAAGCTTACGACAAGTTCATGATGGAGAAACAGTATCCTCTCGCATCTCTGTCTGGAATGTTCTCAACGGCGGGGCTTATTCCGGCGGGCATTGGAACGTCCACGACAACAAGCTCCACAGGCGGTATAGGGCCGGCACTGGGTACGCTTGGCAATCTAGGCATGTCCGCAGCAAGCATGGGCGCATTTGGCCCCGCCGGCATGGCCTTCGGCGGCGCCGGAATGGGCGCTGGGTATGGCATGGGCTACGGCGGCCCGCTTAGCATGGGAAGGTTTGTTTGATGATCGCAACGCAAGATATAATCGACGCGCTGGCGCTATCCGGTATGCCGCCAAATATGCTGCCGCTTGAGGGCGAAACGCTTACGCAGAATGACATAGATTTATTTGAGCGGGCGCAAGCGGCGCAAGCAAATAAGCCGTTTGTGCCCACGCTGGCGCCGCCAGAAACGGGATCTGTGCAGCCACCCATCGCAATGCCTACGGAGCCCGCTGTGCCGTTTGTTCCGCCTCAAGCTGCGCCGGCCACCGCGACTCTGGCTGCGCCAGCCGCAATGCCAATGCGGCAGCCCGCAACGCCGGCAGGGTTCCAGCTTGGCGCTGGCATCTTGCAACAACCAACGCAGCCTGCGCAGTCTTCCGACCCATTTGGCAACTTGTCCAAGCAGCAACGTATGATGCTGGCGTTCTCCGCGATAGCAGACGCAGGCTTAGCCGCGCAGGGCAGGGAAGGCACGTCTTTCGCAAGAACGCTCAAGGCGTTTGGCGATATGGCAGACATGCAGCGTAAGCGTGACGCCGCCACACAGCGGCAGAAAATGTTGAGAGAAACGTTTGCCGCCACTGGAGCCGGCATGGGAGATATGTCTTCCCTTGAGCTGCAAAAGCAGAAACTTATTCAGCGTGCTTTTGCGTTTCCTGAGATGGCGCCCGCGATCAAAATGCAGATCGACCAAATAGATGCGCAGATAGAGAAATCGCGTGCGAGCGTGTCAGCGGCTGGCGGCGCTAGTGAGACGCTGGAAACCGTTGAAGATTTATTGCGCACTGTTCGAGAAACTGAAGGCACCACGGGCTTTTGGGGCGCAATCCTTGGCAATATTCCATTTACTGCCGCTGGCGAGTTAAGAATTGATGCGCAGACGTTGCGGTCAAATATGGCGTTGCAGGCTCTTATGGATTTAAAGGCCAGCGGGGCAACTCTTGGTTCAGTTTCAGAAAAGGAATTGGAGCTTTTAGAGAGCGACATCGCCAAGCTAAACCTAAACCAAAGCAAGGAAGCCGTATTAAAAGATTTAAACAAAATCAAAGGGCGATACCAAAAAGCCATCAGGCTTGCCTACAAAGAGCCAAACGCGGATACGGAGGCGTTGGATAGGGTACTTGGCGGACGGCCAACTTGGCTTGAAGGCGACAACGGAGGCGGCGAGCAGTTGCCAGACCCACTTAATTTGAGGGAATCATAGTAATGGCGACGAAGCTTGAGGATCTGCGCAAGAAGTTTCCTGATTACAATGATATGTCGGACGAAGCTTTTGCGTCGGCTTATCACCGAAAATTTTACAGCGATATTGCTTTTGATGATTTCGCGCAGAGGATTGGCCTGACGCCAAATCTTGCGCGAGCCCCGCAAGGCACCAGTCTTGTCGAAAGCTTCCCGCAAGGCGGCATGATCGTCAGAAACGAAGAGACAGGCGTTGAGTCGTTTACCGACGGCACCTACAGCACGTCAGACCCGAGCATGATCAAGATGATCAAAGCCGCAGGCGGAGACGCTGCAGCGGTCGTAAAGGGGCAATCAGCGCAGGAAATGATCGGCGAGGTGCCGACGCGGATCTTGTCAGCGATGAAGGGTATGCCGTTTTTCAGAGGTTACGTTGAGCCGGTGGCTGGCGCACTGTCTTCTGCAGCCAGCCAGTATTATGGAGATGGCGTTTCACCAGCGCAGGCGCAAAGCGTAATACAAGAGGCCATCGCAGGCCGCGAGCTAGAAGCGCCAAAAACAACCGCAGCATCTCGCTTGGCCACGGGTATCGCAACTGCAGCGCCGTTTGCGCCTAAGCTGGCAGCGGAATCATTTGCCGGTAAGGTGACGCAAGGCGTTGGCTACGGCGCGCCGCTGGCGGCGCTGGAGGGCCTTGTGGCTGGATATGGTGAAGGCGGGGTGCCGGAAGCCGTTTCGCAGGCCAAGTCAGGCGGATTGGGCGGTGCGCTGTTTGGTGCGGCTGCGCCTGTCGTTGGCGCGGGTTCTGGGTTCGTTTACGGCAAATATCTCGAAAAGCCGGTGCGCGACATTTTACAGAAGATCGGGTTTCAGGATACAGCGGCTCAGGTGGTTAAGGACACGCTGGCCATGGACAGCGCAACCGCTGTGGAGAGCGCAGAGCGGATGGGGCCATATGGGTCTATTGCCGCGCTTGGCCCCAACACCGAGGCGCTGCTTGATACTGTGGCTAATACAAGCGGGCCAGCGGCAAAGATCGTGAAAGAAAACCTTAACGAGACATCTCTGCTTGCTTCGCGTGATCTTAATACAACGCTGGACAATGTGCTTGGCGAAACCACCGACGGAATATTGACGCAAAAAGCGCAGATTATGAAAGACACCGCAGAAGCACGCCGCGAGCTTTATGGTGCAGCTTATGACGCAGACATCCCCGCAGACAGCCAAGTGATGACGCTGTTTTCACGCGTTGACCCGACCGATATGTCAGGCGCTCGCTCGCTGCTTCGGGAAGCTGGCGAGGCTGATAATTATATTGGCGGGCAGCGCATTAAAGAGGCAGAGTTTAACGATCTTACACCCGCGCAGCGTCAGGGGCTGGACATAATCTCGCATGGCGACGGCACATATACCGTGACAAGGCAGCCAACCGTGGCGTCCATAGACTACGTCACACGCCGTCTATACAGCCAGAGTGAGGCGCTGAAACGCTCCGGCGATCTAGAAGCCGCCAGATCAAAGCGCAACTTGGCGCTGCAGCTCCGCAGCGCGTTGGATGAGGTTAATCCTGACTACTCTAAGGCGCGCGCCGCAGGTAAGGACGCCATCGACCAGAAAATCGCTGCCGATCTTGGCAACGACATCCTGAGCCCAAGAGTAACGCGTGAAGACGTGGCTATGGCCATGGAGAGCATTGACGACGTGGGGCTCAGGCAGCTACGGCAGGCGCTGAGAAACCGGATTGACGAGATCCAAGCAAACGCCAAGATTAACCCGCGCGCCGACAATGAGGCGGAAGTGATCGAGGCGCTGGCTGCATTAAAAGCGATGAACACGCGCGCCGTGGCTACAAAGCTACGCATGGCGCTGGGCGATGACGCTGCAGATGCTTTGGGTAAGCAGATTAACGACACGGCAAGCGCGCTAATGCAGCAAGCAGGCGTCTCTAAAAACTCGCAAACGTTTATCCGCAACCAAGTGATGAACAGAATGAAGGAAATGACAGGCGAAAGCCTCGGCGAAACCGTAGCGCGTCAGGGTGTTATCCCCACAATGACCAGCGCAGCGGCTCAGGGGATTCTTGGAGGCGCGAAGCAGTCTGAGCGCATAAGACGTGTAGGCGAAGAGATTGCGCCTGTTCTGACGCAGCGCATGACGCCTGAGCAGCTAATGGCGCAGGCTCGATTGCTGGAGCAATTGACGCCGGCCATCAGCAAGGCGCGCGCTGGCGGCGCAAGGGCGGCGGAAGCCGGCAGATCGCTGACAATGGGAGCCGGCATGGCGCAGGCTCAGCAAAGGGAAATGACCCCCGCTGAGCGCATCATGCAGGATCTCGGGATCGCTACTTTCCGCTAGACTTTTTCGCCTTCGGCGCGGGCGCGTTCTTCAGCGCGTTGATCTGCGCGTTCTGATCCTCGATCACGGCAGCCGCTTCCTCGCAAAACCGGAACAACGCCATAACGTTGTTGACGCGGTGGGGTTGGTTCAGATTGCGCACCAGTTCGCGTGTCTTGTCGTCCATAGTATATCCTTTCAATACAAATGTTCCTCGATACTATCCGCCATGGCCTGCGGTGTAAACTCGGCGGGCTTTATGCGTACCGTTTTGCCGCTTGGCGCGGTGCGTAGTATAAACAATCGTATATCCAGAGCCACATACGCAAATATTTGCGCATCGCCGTTTGCGCGCGTGAACACATAGCGCGCCTCGCGGTAACGCTCGGTGCGTGTCTCAAGGGTCGCCTTCACTTGCATCGTCAACAGCTCGCCGCTGGCCGACTTAACCCATAGGTCATCGTCCTTCATATCTACCCGATGGCAGCGTATCCCGCGCTGCTCTAGCTCGGCGGCGACGAGAAACTCGCCAGCACGACCGACGTTTATGCTGTTGGCCACGCGCGCAACATACTGCATTTAAACGATTTTATATAGAGGCGAAAAAAAGTTTCCGGCGGGTGCATTTTTTGCTTGCACCGTGCTGTGTTATCTTTATGTTAACAATATAAGCAACGGAGGAAGATATGGCATACGACCCAACGCATGAATATGAGCATAATTACCACCCATCAATTCGCGCCCGCAAGCTGGCTAATGCTGCCCACGCAAATCGAGTAAACTGGTTGGCGTCTGATGATCGCGCGCAAGAGATCATCGACTTCTTGGCTGACTACAGCCCAGAGGGCGAAGGGTTTTTCCCAGCGGTCAAGAAGGGCATCAACACTTACGGCCAGCCCACACCCAACATGCGTGACGCCATGGTCAAGACGCTGGACAAGCGCGCCGCTCAAAAAGCCGAATGGGCCACCAGAGACGGCAAGTGCGAGTTTGTTGGCACCGTAGGCGAGCGTCAAGACTTCGCACTCACAGTCAAGCATATCGTCGATCTGGAAAGCATGTATGGCATTTCACACCTTCACATCTGCCGTGACGCTGATGACAACGTTGTCATCTACAAAGGCACGCAATATTGGGCCAAGGGCGCTCAAGTAACTTGCACTGCCAAGGTCAAAGAGCATGGCGTGCGCGATGGCGTCAAGCAGACCATTATCCAACGCCCCACAAAAGTCACAGTCAACGGAGAAGATTATTGACGCATCGCCTTGCAGCGCCCGCGCGGCGCTGCCTTGCCGTGCGCCAAACCGGCCACGAAACTGAAACGGAGAAACCATAATGAACCTTACGCATACACATGAATTTTTAATCACGCACATCACCGACAGCGGCACAGGCTTTGGCGTGCGCACCGACAACGGCGAG
>Ga0208645_1000848_pt1 | contig 30215 bp, 24 predicted proteins | sample VirMetDEL_Sep_01_FD_184519 | JGI IMG/M metagenome (GOLD analysis project Ga0208645, IMG submission 184519) | Aqueous microbial communities from the Delaware River and Bay under freshwater to marine salinity gradient to study organic matter... | ecosystem: Environmental > Aquatic > Marine >... | reverse complement strand
GTGCGGCAGCGGCGAAACCGTCGCTGGCAGCCAGGTTGTTCTCCGGCGAATCGCCGACGTACTCATCGAAACGCTCGCTGAGGGTCTCCACCTTGATCTTGTCGAACTCGCTCGACAAGCCCAGCAACACCTGACGCAGACTCGGCGTCTTGAGGATGCCGATAACCAGGTAGCCGGTGCGCACCTGGTGCTCGCCGAACATCAGGCTGCCGTAGACCCAGCCGCGCTCGACCGCTTCCTCGACATGCGAGGACAGGTCGGTGATCGAGGTGGAGCCGCGTGGCAGGCGGTCGAGTGCGTCGGTCAGGTCACGCGCCAGACGCGCCGGCTCCAGGCTGAACTGGCGGACAATGCGGTGCAGGTCGGAGTCCTGCAGTTGCAGGAGTTGGTGAAACCAGTGCGCCAGTTCGACGTAAGGGTTACCGCGCAGCTTGCAGAATACGGTGGCGGCCTCGATGGCCTTATAACCGACGCTGTTGAGCTTGCCGAACAGCGCGGTACGACTGATTTCACCCATGTGGAGTTCTCCTTGATTGATCCGCCGGCGAGGTCGCTACGGCGTGATGGCGGGCCAGCACCAGATCCCTGGCGTCGTGCTGTGGCTGGCCAAGCCAGGTGGTGTAGCCCAGGCGGGCCTGGCCGTTGAGGCGCAGCGCGGGGACTTCCTCGCGCTGCAGTACGAGATTCAGTTGCCAGTCCAGTTCATCGCCCAGGTATTCGGCGACCCAGGCCACCAGCGCGGCGAAGGACTCGCCGTCAGGCAGCATGGCGTTGTACTGCTCGAGCGTCAGCGGGCCGAAGCAGATGCGGAAGCTGTGCTGACGGTCCCAGACCTGGCTACCCAGGCAGAAGTCCACGCCCAGTTGGCTGGACTCAACGCCCAGGCGCGTGCGCTCGGGCAGGCTCAACCAGCTGCCGGCGTATTCTTCGATCTGCACCGGCACGCCGAAATAGTCAGAGAGGATGGCCTTCAAGCCATCGGGGTAACGCGTCTGTGCAGCCAGATGACCGCTGAAGTGCAGCTTCGCCGTATCGTCCAGCAAGCCCTGGTGGCGCAGGCTGGGCATGCCACGACCACTGAAGGCGGCCAGACGCGCCGACCAGTAGTCGTCATCCGGACGGTCGTGGCTGACGGTCGGCCGGGCTTCGGCCCAGGCGCGATAGAACAGGGTCAGCAGGCGATGATGAAATAGGTCGAGGAAGTGCTTGCTGGTGCTGTCAGCGTGGTTGCGCTGGCGCTCGCGCACGTACTCGGTCAGGTGCAACGGCAGCGGCCCGTTGGGCCCGCCGAGGCCGAAGAAGTACTGTTCCAGGCGTGCCGGACGCTCGTCGCTGGCAGGCGTCACGGCGGCCAGAGTAGCGGGCGCAAACGTGCCTTCCTGGCGCTGACCGAGACGCAGCGGATCGTCAGCCAGGCGCCGGGAACGACCCAGGCGCGGCAGGTGCGGATGCTCGTTCTCGATACGTCGCAGGGCCTGGAAGAAGTCGTACTCCCAGGGCTGCGCCTGCATCTGTGCAAGCGTGTCTAGAGGTTCGGACGACGGCCGGGCCGGGCTTTCCATCGCATGATCTCGCCGCGCTCGGTGCTGCGAAGCACCGTCTCGGTAAAGCTGTTGAGGGACACGTAGCGCGCCAGGAAACGCTCGAATACCGCGCCGAGGAGGAAAACCCCGGTACCGCGGAAGGCGTTCTCGTCGAACTCCAGGGTAATTTCCAGACCACGGCCGAAGACGATCGGGCCGGGCATCGGCAGGCGCCGCGTACAGGGCTTGGTGCTGACTTCGCGCAGACCTTCGATCTGCAACTGCAGCGCCGGATTTTGCGTATCGCCATACAGCCGCAGCATTTCACGCAGCGCGGCGGCGCCCTGGCCCTGCTCGGCCAGCGACAGGTAGTTGAGTGACAGCTGGCTGATCAAGCGCCAGGCCTGGTTGTCATGCGCCGGGCTGGCCCGCGGTCGGCTTGGCCCAGCGACGCAACGTACGCTCTGCACCGGCGCGCTATCGGCCAGGGTGAAGTCGCTCTTGCCGCTACCGACGGTCATGAACAATGGCAGGTCGCGGTTGGTGCACAGGGCGCTGAGGCCGAGCTGGCGCAGGTCATGCCGATACGGCGCCTGGTGGCTGTCGACCAGGCTGATGAAGGTCTCGCTACCGACATAACTGGAGCGCGTACCGTTGCGACGCTGTTCGGCCGACAGCACACGCGGCTCACGGCGCACAACGTAGTAGGCCTGATCGCGCCCATAACGCGCCGGGTCGCGCACGGCATAGAAAGGCAGGAAGGGCTGCTCCGGGCCACTGCCATGACCGCTGACGCCACGCAGCGAGTGGATCTCGAAATCCATGGGGCGCGTGCGGTCGGCGATGGCGTGGTGCTCGTGCACCTTGTCGCTCAGGTGGATGCGATCCAGGCGCCGTGGGAATAGGTTGATCGCCGGGGTGCAGAACGGCAGGAACTGGCTGGCGTCGATCTGGTTCTGCAGGTGGCTGTCCAAACGGTCGAACAGCACGATCAGCTCCAGCTCATTTGCGCTGCACTGACGCACGGCACGGCGCAACCCGCAGAAGTCGACGAACAGAAAGCGCTGCGGCAGGGCGAAGTATTCCTGCAGCAAGCGATAGCCCTGGAAGGCCTGCGGTACCACTGGCAGCGCCGCCTCGGCATCATCGAAACCGCAGGGACGCAGGGCATCGGCCGGCAGCCGCTCGACCCAGTCGCGCCCAGGCTGGCGGGCGAACACGGCGATACGGTTGCCCAGCAATTGCTCATAGAGGCGAAACGGCAGCTCATCAAGGCCGTTGAGGTACAGCGGCAGGTTGTCCAGATCCAGGCTGGCGAAGGGTACTTCAGCGCCGCTGCGCAGGGTGATGCGCAGCGCTGCCTTGGCTCGCGACTCACTGGCGGCTAAGCGTCCGAGCGCGGCAGCGGGATTGCTGATGTACTCGGCATCCGCCACCTGCAGCGGCCACAGGGTCACCGGGTGAGCCGTGCGGTACTCGCAGGGGGTCTGGCTGTCCTTGCCGAGGGTGGCCCGCAGTACGCTATCGCGCGGCAGGTTGAAACTGCCGTTGAGCGCACCGTCATTGGCGTCGGTATGCAACTGCACGACCGTCATCGAAGGCGTCGGCGCCAGGTAGTGCGGGTAGGCGATTTCCAGCAGGTTGTGGGTGAATACCGGGTACTCGGCGTCGAGCTTGAGTTGCACGCGCGCGGTCAGCCAGGCGAAGCCCTCCAGCAGGCGCTCGACGTAGGGGTCGGTGCATTCCAGGCCGGACAGGCTGAGGCGGCTGGCGATCTTCGGGTACTCGCGGGCGAACTCGGCCGCGCCGTCACGGATGTGTTGCAGCTCCTGGTTGTACAACTCCAGCAAACGGGGGTTCATGTGCGTCTCCGCTGCTCGGCGGGCAGCACCTGCACATGGCCGGACTCCAGGTCCAGCTCGGTGCGCAGCAGCAAGGGCAGGGGCGCGGGCTGGGCCCACAGGTCACCCTGGATTTCGAAGCTCAGGGCGTTGTGATTCATCTGCTCATGACCCACATGCGCCCGCACCCGCAAGCTATGGGCGAGGATGCGCGGCTCGAAGGTGAGAATGGCGCGCTGGATCAAATTCTCCAGAGCGGCGATGTCGATCCCGGACACACTGCTGCCAGCCAACGCCGGCAGCCCGTAGTTGATCACCGAAGTACCGGCCGGCGTGTGCCGCGTGGTGTCGGCATCGAGCAGGGCGATGGTGTTGAACAGCCAGGTCAGATCGCGCAGCACCGAGGCCTTGAGCTGGTTCAGCGAGAGCACGCGGCGGTCCGCGCTTTCCTGCGGATTGCCGGGGTCATCGTCGGTCAGGCGGTCGAGCAGCGATGGCTGCAAGCGCTCGCGCGGGGTCATAGAGGTTACCAATCGAACATCCCGACGAACGCTTTCTGGTCCCACTGGCTCGGACCGCAGGCCGCGATGCGGCTGACCGGAGCAGCCTCCAACTGGTCATGGTGCAGGCGCAACGCTTGCAGATCGGTCAGGCAGCTCGTGCTCGGCGCTGGCTGCGGCTCGCTGCGCTCGACCATGATGATCGGCGTCTGGCGGAAGTACTCGACCCGCACCTGCTGCTGGGGCGTTTCACTGAAGCGGCAGGGCCACTGCATGTCCAGAACCAGCGGCGCAGCATCCGCCAGTGTCAGAGCGCAGCGCCCCTGGACATCGCTGAGCCGCACGGTCTGGCCCGCGAATTCGGCCTGCGTGATGCCGACAGAGGGATTCGCGCTCTGCTCGGCACAGGCGCCCAGACTGAACAGCATGGTCGCCAGCAATGAGTTACGCAGCATGGCGCGCATCAGCTCAGCTCCCAGAACCAGACAGCCTTGGCCCGGTGGAAATAATCACCGGTCAATGTCAGCCCACGGTTCCACAGGTCGATATGGTCGCCGCTGGGGCGGCCATCCGGATCTGTGGGCTGGTAATAGAAATCCTTGTAGAAAATGATCCCGGTCTTGCCGGTCAGGCTGGTTCGATCGGCTGCGCTGTTGCTGTAGACCCTGGGAGCCCCCAACTGCCGCTTCTTCCATAACCAGTTGGCCAGTGATTCGGCCCCCCGGGCATGACCGTGGGCGCAGCGTGGTTCGCTGTAGGTCGAGGAGTTGATCTGCAGCGTACGCTCGTTGTTCAGCGCGAGACTCAGGCGAATGGCGCACTGGTTGGCCCAGTTGCCATCACATGGCTTACCGTCCGGATGCTCGACCAACAAGTCCTCGTAGGCTTTCCAGAGATTGATGAACGAAGGCTTGGACATGACGAGGTCTCTATTGCGTAACAGACTCAGCCTGATCACCCTGGCAAACCCAACGGCTTGCCGGAGGCAGCCACCTCCAGGCGGTTGCCCGGAGGTGGAAAGGGTCAGATCTTGATGTTCGAGCGGATGTTCCAACCGTACTTGATCGGGCCACCGTCCTTGGTGCCATCGGCTTTCTGCGGCTGGTAGTCGACCGTGACCTTGGCGAAGTTCAGGGTAATGTTCTCGATCAGGCGGTCATCGCTGCCCGAGCCGCCGGTGCTCAGCGAGGAGATCAGCACTTCTTCGAGGTTGATGATCAGGTACTCCACCTGCGAGTCACCGCCAGCCTTACGCACGGTCAGGGTGACCTTCGGCACGTGCTTGCCGCTGGAGCAATGCATCATCAGGTTGGGGCTGGCCTTGTCGACGAACTTGGTCAGCGACAGGTCCTGGATGCTCACCTTGCCCGCGCCACCGCCGGTACCGGTATGCATGTTGCCGGACTGCGACATACCCCAGCTCCAGTTGAGCACTTCGATTTCGTCCTTATGAGTCTTGTCCTGAGACTCGCCCTTGATGTCACCGATTTTGATGAAGATATCGACAGCCATGTTTTCTCCTGGGTGTGGTCATCGCCACGAGGGTCTGGAAATGCGAAAAGCCCGGGGCTTTCCATGTATCAGGCACAAACCTCACGCGACGGCGCCGAGTGAGGCATACATGCCTGCCGGGGCTCAGGCGCCCTTGGCCGACGGCAGTTTGGAAACCAGCCGCAGCGACACCGTCAGCCCTTCGAGCTGATAGTGCGGACGCAGGTAGAACTTCGAGTTGTAGTAACCGGGGTTGCCCTCGACCTCTTCCACCACGACTTCGGCGGCAGCGAGCGGATGCTGCGCCTTGGTGGTCTCGGTGGAGTGAGCCGGATCACCGTCGACGTACTTGAGAATCCAGTCCTGCAGCCAGAGCTGCATTTCGTCACGTTCCTTGAACGAGCCGATCTTGTCGCGAACGATGCACTTGAGGTAATGCGCGAAACGACAGGTGGCGAACAGGTAAGGCAGGCGCGCGGCCAGGTTGGCGTTGGCGGTGGCGTCCGGGTCGTCGTACTCGGCCGGTTTCTGCAGTGACTGCGCACCGATGAAGGCGGCGAAGTCGGTGTTCTTCTTGTGCAGCAGGGGCATGAAGCCGTTCTTCGCCAGTTCGGCCTCGCGACGGTCGGAGATGGCGATTTCGGTCGGGCACTTCATGTCCACGCCACCGTCGTCGGTGGGGAAGGTGTGCGCCGGCAGGTTTGGCACTTCACCACCGGACTCCACGCCACGGATACGCGAGCACCAGCCGTAGTGCTTGAACGAACGGTTGATGTTCACTGCCATGGCGTAGGCGGCGTTGGCCCAGGTGTACTTGCTGCTATCGGCGCCGTCGGTGCTTTCCTCGAAGGCGAAGGCCTCCACCGGATCGGTCTTGGCGCCGTACGGCAGGCGCGCCAGAAAGCGCGGCATGGTCAGACCGATGTAGCGCGAATCTTCGGACTCACGCAGCGAGCGCCAGCCGGCGTATTCCGGGGTAGTGAAGATCTTGGTCAGGTCACGCGGGTTGGACAGCTCCTGCCAGGAGCCCATGCCCATGACGGTCGGCGAGGCCGCGGAAATGAACGGCGCGTGCATCGCCGCGCAGACTTTGGACAGCTCACCCAACAGCTCGACATCGGGCGGCGACTGGTCGAAGTAGTAGTCGCCGACCAGGCAGCCGTAGGGCTCGCCACCGAACTGGCCGTATTCCTCTTCGTAGAGCTTCTTGAACACCGGGCTCTGGTCCCAGGCGGTGCCCTTGAATTTCTTCAGGGTCTTGTGCAGTTCCGGCTTGGAGATGTTGAGCACACGGATCTTCAGCTGCTCATCGCTCTCGGTGTTGTTGACCAGATAGTGCAGGCCACGCCAGGCGCTTTCCACCTGTTGGAAGTCACTGTGGTGGATGATCTGGTTGACTTGGGCGGTGAGCTTGGCGTCGATGGCGGCGATGATCGATTCGATCGACTTGATCGCATCGTTGGAGATCAGGTCGGTCTGTGCCAGGGCCTGCTCGGCCAGGGTACGCACGGCCGTTTCCACCGCCTCCTTGGCACGCTCGGTCTTGGGTTTGAATTCCTGCATCAGCAGCGAAGCGAATTCGCTGGTCTGCTCAGTACTGGCCAATGCGGCCTGGTCGTGTTGCAACTGTTCGCTCATGGTGGTCTTCCGAATCAGGCCTGGGGCTCGTTGTCCTGGGGTTTCGGCGCACTAGCCAGGGCCTGCAGCAATGCCGGGTCCTTGATCGCCTTCATGATGATGTCCTCTGCACCAGTCTTGCCGTCCATGTAGGTCAGCAGATTGGCCAGCTGGGTACGGGCCTCCAGCAGCTGATTGAGGGCGTCGACCTGACGCGCCACAGCGGCCGGGCTGAAGTCGTCCATGCTCTGGAAGGTCATGTCGATGCTGAGGTTGCCTTCACCAGTCAGCTCGTTGGCCACGTTGAAGGCCACACGCGGCTTCATCGCCTTGAGGCGCGAGTCGAAGTTGTCGACGTCGATCTCCAGGAACTTGCGCTCGGCGACAGGCGCCAGTGGCTCGGCCGGCTTGCCGGTGAGGTCGGACATGACGCCCATGACAAACGGCAGCTGCACCTTCTTCTCGGCGCCATAGAGCTCGACGTCGTACTCGATCTGCACCCGTGGCGCGCGGTTGCGCGCGATGAACTTCTGAGAACTGCTGTTCGCCATGCTTTCTCTCCTGGTCGCCTGACGCGACGCGGCATATCGGCCTTCGGCCGTCTACGGTGAAGCGTGATCCCGCATGCTCGGCCCGATCAGGCCTAGTCTGCGTCGGGGCCGCGCAGGTTTTCGAACTGACTCATGCCATCGGGTATCAGGTTGCGCACAATGGTCGCGAAGTCGGCGTTGACCAGGCTTCGAGCCCGGTTGAGCAGCACCGGCAACGGGCTGGAAGGCTCGTGGCGGGCGTAATAGGTGAGAATTCGGTCCAGACTTCTGAGCACGTCATCGCGGCTGGCGATTTCGCCGCTGGCGCGCACTGCGGCAGGCGACGACAGCTGTTGCGGCGACGCCTCGTCAACGGCTACGTCTGTCGGATTACCCTCTGCACTTGCACCGGTAGGGCTGTCGCCGAGCACTTGCAGGGCGAGCTTGAGCGGCTGCTGCAGCGCGGAGAGGTCGACCCCCTGCGCAGAGCCGACCTGCTCGCTGACCAACTGCTCGATGGCACTGAGACTTTGCAGTGCGCGGCTCAGGGCCTCATGCGTGAAGCGCAGGGCCTCGCTGTCAGCGTCCTGCAGGGCGCCGCCGAGCTCTTCGATGCTAAGGGTCTCGCTGCTTGCCACGTGCAGTCCGGCAGCATTCAGTGCCGCCCGAGTGGTGATGTTGCCGAACACCCGCGAACGCACCAGCATGGCATTGCGTAGCAAGCCGAGATTGGTTTCGCAGGTCAGGCCGGAGAGAACGTTGATGCGTACGGTGGGGTCGTTGTCGTCATCTGTGTCGAGCTGCGGGTGAATATCGAGCCAGTAGCGCGAGAGCAACTCATGGATCAGTTCGAGGCTGTCTGCCAGGCCTTCGATACCGCGCAAAGCCAGACGGCTCTGCACCAGATAATGGGTAACGCGAAGGTCCTTGCTGCGCTGCAGCAAGAGATGACAGGCCTGTTCCAGCTGGCGCCACTCGGGCGGCTCGGCGGCCTGAATGGCATCGCCCATGCTGCGCTCAGGGCGCCCCAGCGCATCGCGCTCGAGCTGGAGAAAGTCGCTGTCGTATTCCAGATCTTCACCACATGGTGAAGTATCGGAAATAGCGGCGAGCAACAACGAAGTCTCCACGTTTCGATCTCCTTATCGATTTGAACTGCGTCACAAAAGTGCAGTCGCTTCATCCTAGCTAGCACTTTGCCAGTCACTAATTAGTATCGACTGGCCATCACATAATTTCGATGACGTCGTGCATTTTTTAACTTAAAAATATATAAAGTCAAGGTAGAATCCGCGCACCAAGATCCTTTGTGAGCGACGGCAAAGTTTAGGTAAGTTGTGCACTTGAGTGCATGCTTGATTCACGAAACAAAAGGTAAGATCGCGTGTTTTTGCGATCCAGAGCCCGCATGACGGACCATTCTCGAGAGCTCTTTGCGGCCTGAAAGCCGCACGAATAAAGGCTTTCAAGATTTTTGCGGGTTTCACGAGAGCCGGGCAGGGAGGCCACATGGCGCTGCGTTTGACCATCACCAGCTATCACAAGATCACCCCCGGTCAATGCCCCGAGAAAACCCTGGAATATGGCTCGATGGCAATTGGCCGTAACCCGGATAATGACTGGGTTTTACCGGACCCCGCTCGCCTTGTTTCATCGAAGCATTGCCTCGTACAAAATAAGGATGGCCGCTACTACATCACCGACAGCAGCACCAACGGTGTGGAGCTGGTCAAAGCCGGTGTACGCATGCAGCGCGGCAACAGTGAACTTCTGAATCACGGCGAAGTTATTCGTATCGGTGAGTACGAAATTCAGGTAGCGCTGGAAAGTTCCACTGCCGAAGGCGCGGCAGCGTTTTCCACCACCCCATCCGGGAACAGTTTCGAGGTCCTGATGGCAAACCATCAGGACACTCCGCCCGCGCCTTTCAGCGCTTCGCCAAGCCCCTTCGATGCGTCGGCCAGCGCCCATCTGCAGAGTGTCGCGCCGCACGAAACCCTGCCAGATCTGTTCGACTTTCTCGGCCCGAGTACATCGGCGCCGAAGCCCGTTGCCGACCACGTCCCGGCGCAGCAGCATGATTTTCGCCCTCCGGACGTCAAAGCCCCACCAGTGCCACAGACGCCAAGCGTCGAGCCAGGCCTGATCCCGGATGACTGGGATCTGCTCGATGGCCTCGTGCCCGCCGCACCAGCACCGGCTGCACTGCCACCCGCGGATTTCGATCTGTCGTCGGAACCCACCGAGCCGGTATCTGTGCCCCCTCCGGCACCCGCACCTGCGCCCAGTCAGCCAGTGACTGCTCAGCAGGAAGATGCGCTGCTGCAAGCCTTCCTACGGGGTGCAAGGCTGGAGCGCCTGCAGCTCGATACTCAACATGCCGCGGCCCAGATGGAAAATATCGGCCGAAGCTACCGCTTGATGGTCGACGGACTGATCGACGTGCTGCGCGCGCGCAGCAGCCTCAAGGGCGAGTTCCGCCTGCAGCAGACCATGGTGCAGCCCGTAGAGAACAACCCATTGAAGTTCGCACCCAACGCGGAGGAGGCCTTGCTCCTGCTACTGCGCGGTGGCAATTCGGCCTTCATGTCCGCTGACCAGGCGGTGCAGGACAGTTTCGATGATCTGCGCGCCCATCAGTTGGCGGTCATGGCGGGCGTGCAGGCGGCCATTCGTCACCTGCTGGCGCGCTTCGAGCCGCAGGCTCTGGAAGCGCGCATGGGCAAGGGAGGCGGCCTGGCCAGCCTGCTGCCGAACGCTCGCCAGGCCCAGTGCTGGCAACAGTTCGTGGAGCTCTACGCGACCCTGTCGCGTGAGGCCGAAGACGATTTTCAGGACCTGTTCGGCCGCGAGTTCGGCCGAGCCTATGAGCAACATATCGCCCGTCAACGTCGCCCTTGAGGGCGTAGACAAGGATGAGCAACGTGCGCAAACGAACACTCCGGCCGGTTCTGTTGGGCTTTCTGCTGGCAGCGCTGAGCAGCGGTTGCAGCAAGGACGCTATCGATACCGATGCCGCACAGGGGCCGACCACCGTCGTCCTACAGCTGCAAGCTGGCGACGAACTGAACCCCACCACCGACGGTTACAGCGCGCCTGTCCGCGTGCGCCTGCTGGAACTGCGCAGCGCCGCCGCATTCAGCCGCACGGATTACTTCAGCCTCGCCGAGCACGCAGCGAAGAACCTGGGCGGCGAGTTGGTCGCTGAGGATGAATGGCTGGTGCATCCCGGCCAGACCCGTGAATTGACCCGCGTACTCGATCCGTCAACCCGTCATCTCGGCCTGCTGGTCGGCTACCGCGAAATCGACCAGGCGCACTGGCGCGTGGTGCTGGAGCCGAAGCAGGGCACCCTCAGCCATTACCGCATCGATCTCGGGACTAACGCCGCCAGCGCGGTTCAACTCAACGCGCCATCTCGTCTCGACTCTCGCTAACAGGAGCCCGTATGTCCTGGAACAACCGTGTGATCTGGTCCGAAGGCATGTTCATCGGCACCCAGCATTTCCAACAGCACGACCGCTACCTGGAGGCACTGATCGATGCACGCAGTCGCCCCCTGTCGGCGGCTGGCTGGGGCTTCGCCGATCTGCAACTCGATGTTGGCCTGCTCGCACAAGGCAAGCTGGCGATCATCAGCGCGCGTGGCCTGCTACCCGACGGCACTCCGTTCAATATCCCGCAGGACGACGTGGCGCCAGAGCCGCTGGACATCCCCGACGACCTGCGCGACGGCGTGATCTACCTGGCGCTGCCACTGCGCCGGGCTGGCGTACGTGACAGCGTGGACGCGGGTGAAGCGCTGGGCGGCGCGCGCTACCGTGGCCAGGTACGCGAAGTGCGTGACGACAACGCCGCCTTCGAAAGCCGCGTGCCGGTGATGGTCGGCGAACGTGCCCTGCGCTTACTGAGCGCTGCCGACGGTCTGCAGGAATACGCCGTCCTGGGCGTGGCGCGAGTTCGCGAAAAGCGTGCCGCCCGCGCCTTGGTACTGGACGAACAGTACATCCCGCCACTGCTCGACGTGGCGGCCAGCGCACCCCTGGCAGCATTTCGTGGCGAACTGCTGGGCTTGCTGCACCAACGTGGCGAAGCCCTCGCCGGGCGCGTAGTGGCCTCCAGTGCCGGCGGCGCCTCGGAAATCGCCGACTTCATGCTGCTGCAGTTGGTCAACCGCGCCCAGCCGCTGTTCGCCCATCTGGCCCAGTTGCAGCCCTTGCACCCGGAGCGCCTGTACAGCGAGCTGCTGGCCCTGGCCGGAGAGTTCGCCACCTTCTCCAGCAGCGGGCGGCGCCCGTCGGAGTTCCCGCAGTACCTGCACGATGATTTGCAAACCAGCTTCACCCCGGTGATGCAGGCGCTGCGGGAAGCGCTATCGATGCTGATCGACAGCAAGGCCGTGCCCATTCCCATCGTCGAGAAGGCCTATGGCGTGCACGTGGCCATGCTGGCCGACCGCAGCCTGCTGGATAACGCCAGTTTCATCCTGGTGGTACGCGCCGACATGCCCGCCGAAACCCTGCGCGGACGCTTCGGCCAGCAGAGCAAGATCGGCTCGGTCGAACACATTCGCGACCTGGTCAACCTGCAGTTGCCAGGCATCAACCTGCTGCCGCTACCGGTGGCGCCAAGACAGATTCCATTCCACGCCGGTTCGACCTACTACGAACTCGACCGTGGCAGCGAGCACTGGAAGCAATTGGCGCACTCCGGCGGCTTCGCCTTCCACGTGGCGGGTGAATACCCCGGCCTGAACCTGGCCTTCTGGGCGATACGGGGTTAATCCATGACGGATCAAGACGACTGGCTGAACAAGCCACCGGCACCGCAGCAACCGAGCGGTGATCGCACGCAATTCATGCCGCGTCCAGGTGGCCGTGGACCACAGCCCGCCGCCGAAGCGCCGGCCGCACCGCCCCTGCAAATGCCGGCCGCGCCACTACCGGCGGGCCAGGCCCGTGGTATGAATCCGCTGGAGCAGGCCGCCGGGCCACTGCTAAGCATGCTGACGCGGCTGCGCAGCACCCTCGCCCACCCTGCGCCGGCCAGCCTGCGTGCGCAGCTGCTGGGCTACCTGCGCCAGTTCGAACAACGGGCCGAGGCCGCCGGGGTGCCGCGCAACGAGGTGCTGCTGGCACGCTACGCGCTGTGCACCGCACTCGACGAGGCGGTGCTGAGCACGCCCTGGGGCAGCACCAGCGAATGGGGTAAGCAAAGCCTGCTGATCACCGTGCACAACGAGGCCTGGGGTGGCGAGAAGGTATTCCAGCTGCTCGAACACTGCCTGCAAAGCCCGCGCGAACGGCTCGATCTGCTGGAGCTGCTGTACCTGTGCACCAGCCTCGGCTTCGAAGGCCGCTATCGGGTCATGAACGATGGTCGCAGCCAGCTGGAAGCGTTGCGCGAGCGCACTGCCGCGACCCTGCGCAGCGTTCGCGGCGAACGTGAGCACGAGCTGTCGCCGCATTGGCGCGGGGTCAGCGTGGCGCCTGATCGCCTGTCGCGGCTGTTACCACCCTGGGTTGGCCTGGCCGTGGCGCTGGCGCTGCTGCTGGTGTTGCTGCTGGTGCTGCGGATGAAGCTGACGTCCGACGCAGAGCCAGTGTTCCGGCAGATTCACGCCCTGGGCGAGGTGCCGGTGCAGAGCATCGAACCTGCAGTGGTCAAGCCGCGCGTGATCGAACGGCCGCGCCTGGCCACCTTCCTCGCCGACGACATTCGCGCCAACCGCGTAGCCGTCGAGGACGGTGTCGATCGTTCGGTGGTGACCATCCGTGGCGACGAGCTATTCAGTTCCGGTAGCGCCAGCATCCGTGAAGACTTCCAGCCCCTGTTGCTGCGCATCGCCGAGGCGCTTGCCCAGGTCAAGGGCCAGGTGCGCATCACCGGGCACAGCGACAACCAACCGATCGCGACGTTGCGCTTCCCGTCCAACTGGGCGCTGTCACGTGCCCGGGCCGAGGAAGTGCTGCAGATTCTCGCCGCGCGCACTGGCCAGGCTCAACGCTTCAGTGCCGAAGGCCTGAGTGACACCGAACCGCTGGCCTCCAATGCCACGGCCGAAGGACGGGCGAAGAATCGCCGGGTAGAGATCACCGTACTGGCGGAGGGTGTGGAGTGAAGGCGCTGTTCGGATTCATCACTCGCTGGGTCATCCCTGTGCTCGGGCTGATCGCCTTGAGCCTGATCATCTGGTTCATTGGCCCGCTGCTCAACGTGCTGCAGCCGGCCTGGACGCGCTGGACGCTGATCATCGTTCTGTTCGCCTTGTGGCTCGGCTGGCGTCTGTTCTGCGCGCTGCGCGAGCGCCAACAGGAGCGCAAGGTGCTCGACAGCCTGGCTGCGCAGACGCCGCCGGACGCCGCCAGCGTGGCCACCGCCGAGGAGTTGGCGACCCTGCGCCAGCGCATGGACGAAGCCCTGGCGCTGCTGAAGAAGGCGCGCCTGGGTGGCGATGAGCGGCGCAACCTGTATCAGTTGCCGTGGTACGTGATCATCGGCCCGCCGGGTTCCGGCAAGACCACCGCGCTGGTCAACTCGGGGCTGAATTTCCCCCTTGCGGCGCAACTGGGTGCCGGCGCCATTCGCGGTGTGGGCGGCACGCGCAACTGTGATTGGTGGTTCACCGACGAGGCGGTCTTGCTCGACACCGCCGGGCGCTACACCACCCAGGACAGCCATGCCCAGGTGGACAAGGCCGCCTGGCTCGGTTTTCTCGACCTGCTCAAGAACCAGCGCGCACGTCGCCCGATCGATGGCGCCTTCATCGCCATCAGCCTCTCCGACCTGCTGCAGAGCAGCGACAACGAGCGCGCCGCGCACGTGGCGGCGATCCGCTCGCGGGTGCAGGAGTTGTACACCCAGCTCGGCGTGCGTTTCCCGGTCTACGTTATGCTCACCAAGTGCGACCTGGTGCCGGGCTTCATGGAGTTCTTCGACGACCTCAGCCGTGAAGAGCGCGCCCAGGTCTGGGGCTTCACCTTCGCCCTGGACGACGGCAAAAGTGTTGGCGGCCCGCTGGAACATTTCGACAGCGAGTTCGTCGCCCTCGAACAGCGCCTCAACCAGCGCCTGGTCGAGCGCTTGCAGCGCGAACGCGACCCGGCCCGACGCGACCTGATCTACGGCTTTCCGCAGCAGTTCGCCGCGCTCAAGAGTCTGCTCGGTGAATTTCTCAATGGCGTGTTCAAACCCAATGCCTACGAGGAACGCCCCCTGCTGCGCGGCGCGTACTTCACCAGCGGCACCCAGGAAGGCAGCCCGATCGACCGTCTGATCGGCGCCATGGCGCAGAGCATGAGCCTCGACCGCCAACACCTGGCCCGGCAAAGCGGCAGTGGGCGCAGCTATTTCCTGCAGCATCTGTTCAGCCGCGTCGCATTCGCCGAACGCGGCCTGGTCGGCGTCGATCAGAACGTCGAGCGGCGCCGCCGCTGGATTGCTATCGGTTCGCTGGTCGCCAGCGTGGCCCTGGTATTGGTAGTGAGTACGCTGTGGCTGCTCAGCTTCAACGCCAACCGCGACTACATCGCCCAGGTCGGCGCGCGCACTGCGCCGCTGGAACAGCAGGTGCGCAGCCTCAGCCCAGCGCAACGCGACGTGCTGGCGGTGTTGCCGCTACTCAGCGCCGTGCGCAACCTGGCTGGCGATGCGCCGGACTGGGCCGAAGGTTTCGGTCTGTATCAGGGCGACATGCTCGAAGAGCAGGCCGCCAGCGTCTATCGCCGCCTGCTGGTCGCCACCTTCGCCCCGCGCCTGGTCAGTCGAATCGAGGAGCAGCTACGCACTGGCGGCGGCTCCGACTACCTCTACGAAGGGCTCAAGGCCTACCTGATGTTCGGTGGCGGCGAGCAGTACGACGCCGAGTTCATCAAGGCCTGGATCGGCCTGGACTGGGATCAGAGCTTGCCTCGCGATTTGTCGAGCGAGCAGCGCCAGGCCCTCGATGGGCACCTGCAGGCGCTGTTCGAACGCCGACCACCGGATGCCCGCCTGGATCAGCGTCTGATCGACGAGCTGCGCATGCAGTTGCAACGCCTGCCGCTGGCACAGCGCGTGTACGACCGGGTCAAGCGGCAGAAGCTGCCGGCCGGGGTCAGTGACTTCCGCCTCAGCGAGGCCGCCGGACGTGACGCCGCGCTGCTCTTCACGCGCAAGAGCGGCAAGGCGCTGAGCGATCCGCTGAGCGGCTTCTACACGCGGCGTGGCTACCGCGAAGCCTTCCTGCGTGCCAGCATCGGCCAGGCCAGTGTCGTGGCCGAGGAACAATGGGTGCTGGGCCGCCAACTCGACAGTACCCAGGATGCGGTGAACCTGGCCGCCGATGTACGCCAGTTGTACCTGCGCGATTACGTGCAACAGTGGGACGCGCTGCTGGCCGACCTCGACTTCGTGCCGATCACCAACGTGGCTCAGGCCGCCGACGTGCTGCGGATACTGTCGGGGCCTTCCTCGCCGCTCAAGCAACTGTTGATAGCGGTGGCACGCGAGACCGACCTGCAGCAGACGCCAGAAGCGGAAGGCGTGGCCAAGGCCACCGACGAGGGTGTCGAGCAGCTCAAGCAGAAACTCGGCTCGCTGCTCGGCCAGACCCCGGCAGGCAACACCGTGGCCGCGGCTACCGAGATCGATCCAGTCAGCGCGCATTTCGCCGAGCTCAACAGCCTGGTCAGCCAGGATCCGTCGGCGCCCATGGCCATCGATGGCCTGCTGGCGGACCTCAACGAACTCTACGTGCAGCTCAGCAGCATGGTCGGCGCCAGCGGCGAAGCATTGCTCGGCGAGGCGAAGAATCAGGCCAGTGCCGCCGCCGCGAGGGTCAATCTGACCGCCGCGCGCCAGCCGAAGTTAGTGCAGGGGCTGGTCGGCTCGGTCGTCGCCGCCAGCACCAACAGCATGATGGGCGGTGTACGCAACCAGCTCAACGCCGCCTGGCAAAGCGACGTCGTCAACGTTTGGCGGCAGTCACTGAGCGGTCGCTATCCGATGGTACCGGGCAGCCAGCGTGACGCCACGCTGGACGATTTCGGCCAGTTCTTCGGGGTTGGCGGGGTGATGGACAACTACTTCCGCAAATACCTGCAGCCCTACGTCGACACCTCGGCACGCAACTGGCGCTGGCAGCCGGGTGCAGCGCAGAAGCTGGGCATATCCGCCGGCGTGCTGCAGACCTTCCAGCGGGCGGCGCTGATCCGCGACGAATTCTTCCGCAGCGGCGGCCTGCAGCCCAGCGTGCGCTTCGAGCTCAAGCCGGTGAGCATGGACGCCACCATCAGCCAGTCACAGCTCGATCTCGATGGCCAGTTGGTTGGCTTCGACCACGGCCCGAGTCGGCCGGTGGCGGTGCAATGGCCGAATCCCAGCAGCATTGGTGTGGTACGCCTGACGGTGTCGCCACCGGTCGAAGGCGGTCGCTCGGCGTTGACTCTGGAGGGTCCATGGGCCTGGTTCCGCCTGCTCGATCAGTCCGAGCTGGTCAGCGGCACCTCGCCGGATCGCTTCAACCTGCGAGTACGCCTGGATCGCTCCAGCGTCGCCTACGAACTGCGTGCCAGCAGTGCCTTCAATCCTTTCAAGAGTCGCGCAGTGGCCGGCTTCACCCTGCCGGAGCGGCTATGACGATGATGGGTTTCTACGGCAAGGTCGCCAGTCGCGGCGACTTCATCGAACGCAACCTGACGAAGGACTTCCAGCGCGGCTGGGATACCTGGCTGTCGGCTGGCCTGCAGACCAGCCAGACGCAGCTCGCTGAGAACTGGCTGGACGCCTATCTGACCAGCCCCTTGTGGCGCTTCGCCCTAGCACCTGACGTGTGTGGCAGCGAGGCCATGACCGGGGTGTTGATGCCGAGCATCGACCGCGTCGGTCGTTACTTTCCGCTGACGGTTGCCTGCCGTATCCCTGGCGGGCAACCGCTGCAGGCCTTGCAGGCGAACGAAGCCTGGTTCGAACGGATCGAGGATCTGCTGCTGAGCACCCTTGACGAGGGCGCCCGCTTCGAGGATTTCGAAGCCGCGGTCCTGACCCTGGAGCCCCTGCCAGATACAGCGCTGCCTGCGTACGACGAGGCATATGGCCTGCAGCACTGGCCAGTTGTCGATGCTCCGGGGCGCCTGGCTGCACTCGCCGCTCAGGCCTGCAGCGGTGCCAGCCTGTGGTGGGGGCGGGGCTCACAACGCATCACGGCCGGATTACGCCGTTGCCAGGGGCTGCCACCGACCGAGTCCTTCGCGACGTATCTGCTGGGGCCGGAGGTCGTCGCGCAATGACAGCACTGCATTACCAGTCCGCGGCCTACAGCCACGTTGGCCTGGTTCGCCAGATCAACGAAGACGCCTATCTGGAGCGTCCGGAGGCGGGCCTGTGGGTAGTGGCCGATGGCATGGGCGGGCATGCCGCCGGTGATTACGTCAGCAGCCTGATCGTCGACAGCCTGCGCAACATCAAGGCGAGCGATAGCTTGTGTGACTACGAGCATGTGCTGCGGCTCACCCTCAGCCAAGTCAATTCGGCCGTGCGCGAGCAAACCCATCTGCGCGGCGTGACCATGATGGGTAGCACTGTGGTGCTGATGGCCAGCCGAGGCGACCAGGGCCTATGCCTGTGGGCCGGCGACAGCCGCCTGTATCGCCTAAGGGCCGGCGAGCTGCAGGCAGTTTCGCGGGACCACAGCTATGTGCAGGATCTGCAGGACAGCGGCCTGCTCAGCGAAGCCGAGGCGCGCCAGCACCCACGCGCCAACATCGTCACCCGCGCAGTGGGTGTGCAGGACCAACTGGAGCTTTCCAGCAGCCAGTTCGACATCCTCCCCGGAGACACCTGGCTGCTGTGCAGCGACGGCCTCACACGCACGGCCGAAGATCACGAGATCCGCGAGGTGCTGACGCACGCCGACCCTTATCAGGTGGTGCGCAGCCTGGTCCATCTGGGCCTGACCCGCGGCGCTCCCGACAACATCACCGCCATTGTCATCAAGGCGACCGAGCCCGTCTCATGGACCTGAACATTCCCGGTTTCGATATCGACAGGGTGATTGGCGAAGGCGCCATGGCCACCGTCTACCTGGCACTGCAGCGCTCCCTCGAGCGCAAGGTGGCCTTGAAGATCATGGCTCCGGCACTGGCTGCCGATGCATCGTTCTGCGAGCGTTTCCTGCGTGAGGGCAAGACCCTGGCGCGTCTGGCGCATCCGCACATCGTCACCGTGCACGACATCGGCAACGCCGGCGAGCACTACTACATGGCCATGGAGTACCTGCCCAACGGTACCTTGCGTGAGCGCATAGCGGCCGGCCTGAGCCCGGAGCAGGGGCTGCAGTACATCCGCCAGATCGCCTCGGCATTGGGCTATGCCCACAGCCAGGGGCTGATCCACCGCGACGTAAAACCGGCCAACATCCTCTTCCGCGCAGACGGCACAGCGGTGCTGTCGGACTTCGGTATCGCCAAGTCACTCGATGACCGTACCCAGTTCACCCAGGTCGGCTTCGCCGTCGGCACGCCCAACTACATGAGCCCCGAGCAGGCACGCGGCCTGGACATCGACGGCCGCGCGGACCTCTATGCGCTGGGCGTGGTGCTCTACGAAATACTGGTCGGCGAGCTGCCGTACATGGGCACCGACGCGCTGTCCACGGCGCTGGCACACCTGACTCAACCCTTGCCGGAGCTACCGCTCCAGCACAGCCGCTATCAGACGCTGCTGCAGCGTCTGCTGGCGAAGAATCCGGATGAGCGCTTCAGCGATGCCGCGGAGCTGCTGGCGGCGCTCGATGCCCAACCAGCGCCGGACACCGATGCCACCGTGATCCGTCCAGCGTTCAGCCAGCAGGCCACGCTGGGTGCTCCCTCGGCCAGCGAACTGGGAGAGCTACAACCGGTATCCATCGAGATTCCACGCAGTACGCCTGCTCCGGCCTCGTCTCCGGCGATGGCGCCGACACCGACTGCCAGCAGCGCAACGGTACGACCGCACGCCAGCAGCAAGGCCCCACGGCTGGCGCTGCTGGCGGTAGCGGTAGTCGCCGTGCTGGGCCTGGGTGGCGGGGCCTATTGGTGGCTCGGCCAACCGTCCACGGTGGTGGCCTCAGATAGCTCGCCGGAAATCACCGGGCAGGACGCAGGTGTCGCGCCGCTGGCTGTCGATACGGGTGAGGCCGGCGATCAGCCGCTGCTCATGCCGGGCAAGAAGACGCTCTACCAGCGCATCCTGGTCAAGCCTGGGACGCAGTTGCTCAGTGCTCCAGGGGCCACCACGGGCGAGCCGCTGCCGGCCTTCTCGGTGCTCTACGTATATGCACGGCGCAGCCAGGACGGCCAATCCTGGTTGCAGGTCGGCGCGGCCAGCGATGGCCGGGTACAAGGCTGGATCGCCGCCGAGCAGACCAGCGACTGGAAACAGAGCCTGGTGCTGAAGTTCACCGAACGCTCCGGGCGGGCGCCGGTGCTGTTCATGCAACAGGCCGCCGACGTGGAACGGCTGATCGACCACACCAGTCAGGCTAGGGAGCTGTTGCTGCAGGCGCAGAATGACCCCGAGCAGGTACCACAGGTGGTGGCGCTGGAGCCAACGAGCAGTGCGGTTCCACAGGACCAGTTCTACCTGATGCCGATCTTCGACTTCCGCGAAGCCTTCGACGCCGAAGGCCAGCCGGTGCAGTTACTCAACATCGCCTCGATCGACCCCGGCAGCGCCGCTCAGGGCTCCGTGGCACAGCCGCCCGCCGCCAACGACACGGGTTTTCGTACCGGCATCGTGCTGGTGGTCGACACCTCGGTATCGATGCAGCCTTACATCGACCGTGTGCGCCAGGTGGTCAGCGAGCTGCAGAGCCAGCTACAGGCGCGCGGCGAGCTGGACAACGTCAGCTTCGGCTTGGTCGGCTATCGCAACAGCACCGCGCGCACACCGGGCCTGCAATACCTGAGCAAGACCCTGGTCAGCCTGCAGGAGGGCAGTGATCCACAGCGTTTCCTGCGCGCAGCCGAACAGGTACAGGCGACCACGGTATCCAGCCACTCCTTCAACGAGGATGCCTTCGCTGGTGTCATGCAGGCCGTCGAGGGCATGGACTGGTCGAGCTATGGCGGGCGCCTGATTCTGCTGGTCAGCGACGCCGGTGCACTGCGCAAGAACGATCCCTACAGCAGCACCTTAATGAACGAGGCCGAGGTGCGCCAGGCCGCGCTGAGCAAGCAGATCAAGATCTTCGCCCTGCACCTGCGCACCCCCGCCGGCAAGGCCAACCACGCCTCGGCCGAGCAGCAGTATCGCGTGCTGACGGCCGACAGCAACCCGCAGATCGGCGACCTCTACGTGTCGGTGCCGGGTGGTGATGTCGAGGCCTTCGGTGAGCGCGTGCGCGAGATCGGTTCGACCTTCGCCGAACTGGCCGGGCAGGTACGCGCGCAGCAGGCGCCCGTGCCGCCGCAACTCTCCGATGGCGGCAACCTGGCAGCCAAATCGCAGGCCATCGGCTACGCCATGCACATGGATTTTCTCGGCCGCAGCAGCGCCAGCCAGGCACCGCAGCTAGTCAGTGCCTGGACCGCCGACCGCGACCTGAGCAACCCGAACCTACCGACGCTACAGGTGTGCGTGATGCTGACCAAGCTGCAGCTCAATGACCTGCAGCAGTCGCTCAAACTGATCGTCGATGCGGCGCGCAAGACCAAAACCTCACCGGCCGACTTCTTCAGCGAGATCGCCAGCGCCAGTGCCTACATGAGCCGCGACCCCTCGGCGTTGCGCCAGGGCGCCAACCTGGCGCAAAGCGGCGTGCTCGGTGAGTACCTCGACGGTCTGCCGTATCGCAGCAAGGCCCTGAGCATGACCCAGGACCTCTGGCTGTCGCTGTCAGTGGCCGAGCAGGAGGACTTCATCGACGAGCTGGAGTCGAAGATTCGCCTCTACGAAACCTTCCACAACGACATGGCCAACTGGGTGCGCTTCGGCAATGCCGAGCCGGGCGACGCCCTGTACCGTGTCCCGCTGTCGACGCTGCCATGAAGATCCATCTGCAGCAGGTCCTCAAGCAGCGTGGCCAGGGCGCGCAGCGCTACAGCCTGGCCATCGAACAGTTGCAACTGGAGGCAGGCGCGCAAGTGGCACTGATTGGCCCCAGCGGTTGCGGCAAAAGCACGCTGCTCGACCTGCTGGCCCTGGTGCTGGCACCGGATGCCGCCGAGACCTTCAACCTGGAGCAGACCGGCACCGTCAGCGACATCGCCGGATTATGGCGGCAAGGCCGGCACGACCAGCTGGCCCAGCTACGCAGCCAGCATCTGGGTTACGTGCTGCAGGCGGGCGGGCTGCTCGGCTTTCTCGACGTGCGCAACAACATCGCTCTGCCCCGGCAATTGCTCGGGATGGCAGACAACGGCCAGGTAGTGCGCCTGGCGCAGGCCCTGGATGTGCAGGAGCAGTTGGGCAAATATCCCGCGCAGCTGTCGATCGGCCAACGCCAACGCGTCAGTTGTGCCCGTGCCCTGGCTCACGGGCCGCAGCTATTGCTGGCTGACGAACCCACCGCGGCGCTGGACCCACTCAATGCCGAGCGGGTCATGCAGTTGCTGCTCGCTCAGGCCGCGGAAACCGGCGCGACCTGCGTGGTGGCGACTCACGATGAGGTATTGGCGCAGCGCGCCGGCCTGGCCATCCTGCGCTTGAGCTGTCGGCGCGATGCCGATGGCGGTGTCAGCGCCCATCTGGATCAGGCCGCCTGATGCGCCCGCTGCTGATCGCCGGCCTGGCCTGGCAGGACTACCGTCGCGAGGCGCGCCTGTCGGCGTGCAGCGTGCTGGCACTGGTGGCAGTAATCGCGCCGCTGCTGGTGCTGTTCGGCCTCAAGCATGGCCTGGTCGGCAGCCTTACCGAACGTCTGCAACGCGACCCCACGGTACGCGAGATCATTCCACTGGGTGGTACGCGCCTGCAGGCAGATTTCATCGAGGCACTGAGCCAGCGTGAGGACGTCGCCTTCGCCATCGCCCGCACCCGGCAGATCGCTGCCACCAGCGAGTTGCAGCCTATGTCAGGGGACGCAGCGGTGAGCGTTGAAATGCTGCCGACGGCGGCCGGCGATCCGCTGCTACAGGGCCTGCCGGTGCCGCAGACACTGCAGCAGGTGGTGCTCAGCCAAACGGCCGCGGAGAAGCTTGGGGTCACCAGCGGTAGCCAGCTGCGTGCACGCTTCGGCCGCCAGCAAGGCGGCGTGCTGCAGTGGCAGCAGACCACCGTGCAAGTGCTGGCGGTGCTACCGTTGGCGGCCTTCGAGCGTGACGCGCTGTTCGCGCAGGCGGCGCTACTGGAAGCTGTCGAGGATTACCGCGACGGTCTTGCCGTGAGCGCATTGGGCTGGCCGGGGGCGACGGCGACACAAGCGCCGCGCATCTATCCGGGGTTTCGCCTGTACGCACGCGCGCTGGATGACGTCGAGCCGCTACGCCAGTACTTGGCTGCCGAGCAGGTGCAGGTGGTTACCCAGGCAGCGCAGATCGCACAGGTGCAGGCACTGAGCCGCAACCTCGACCTGCTGTTCTGGCTGATCACCACCCTGGCTCTGGGCGGAGCCGTGGCGGCCACCAGTGCAGGCGCCCTGGCTGCCGTCGAGCGCAAGCAGCGTGAGCTGGCAGTGCTCCGTTTACTGGGCTTCGGCAGTGGCGCGCTGCTGCTGTTCGTGGTCCTCCAGGCGCTGTACAGCGGCCTGTTTGCCAGCGTCCTGTCAGCCCTGCTGTACCGCTTGGCAGAGGGCGGCATCAACCATCTCTTCGTGCAGATGCCAGGCGATTACGCCAGCCGCCTTCTCCCCAAACACTACCTGATGGCCCTCGGCGCCGTTCTACTGGCCAGCGCCTTTGCCGCTGCGTTGGGCGGCCGACGTGTGGCCCGGATCGACGCCTCTCAAGGAATTCGCGATGTCTGACAGCCGTTTCGCTGTTTCCGCCCTGATACTCGCCACGCTCGCTCTGGCGGCCTGCTCGCCGGACGACGAAGCGCCTGCAGCGAACAAAGCCACAACGCCTGCTGAGTCCAAGGCCGAGGCTCCTCGCCAGCTCGACCCAGAGCAATTGGCCAAACTGGACAACCCCAAGCCATTGCCCGGCGACGTCAGCCTGCCTTTACCCTGTGGCGGCGAAATGGTTTTTCGCCATGTCTATGTCCTCACCCAGGGCAGCCTGGATGACCGTGAAGTCAGCCTCGGCTATCCCTTCAGCGAAGGCGAGGCCGGCTACAAGCAATCCTTCATTTCCGGTTACCGTCGCGACTTCATCAACGGTCAGTTCGGCCTGCAGGATCTGGCACCGCAGTGGCAGAAGCAGATTGCCGAGCGCCTGCCCAAGGTCGACGCCGGCAGCCCGCTGAAACCGATGATGTATTTCATCGGCAAGTACGAAGTCACCGCTCGCCAATACGCTCAGGTCATGGCCCAGGCTCAATCGCTGGCCGCTGGCGAGCCTGCACCCGCTTGCGCGCCGGTCACCGACATGAATGGCCGACTGCCCCAGGTGAAACTGTCGCGTTTCGAAGCCGAGCGTTTTGCAGCGGTCTACAGCGCCTGGCTGCTGGCCAATCACCGTGACTTGCTGCCTGTCAGCGGCAGGGGCAAAAAGGCAGAGGAGGGCGGCACGGCCTTCGTCCGCCTGCCCACCGAAGTGGAGTGGGAATTCGCAGCCCGAGGCGGCTCGCAAGTCAGCCGCCAGGAACTGGAGGCGCGTCTTTTCCCACGGCCGGTCGAAGGCAGCGACGATGATGGGCCGCTGGCCAAATGGGCCGTGTTCAACCAGGTAGCAGGCGGAACCGGCCAGGCACCTCGTCTGATGCCGATCGGCACCAGACAAGCCAACCCGCTGGGTCTGTTCGACGTGATCGGCAACGCCGCCGAGATGGTGCAGGAGTCCTTCCAGCTGGTCAGTGCCGGGCGTCGCCAGGGCACCTACGGCGGCTTCGTGGTCAAGGGTGGCAACTACCTGGAAGGCGAAGGCACGCTGTTTACCGGCATGCGCCGCGAGTATCCGCTGTTTGGTGTCGATGGCAGCGAGCAACGCAACGAGACCACCGGTTTTCGCGTGGCCATCGGCGCACTGTCCGCCCCCCGTTCGCGTTACGACGAGCTGTTCAACCAATGGCAGAAACAAGGGCGCTTGGCCGGCCTGACCGATGATATCGACGCCGCCGATGACCCGACCCAACGCCTGGACAGCATCATTGCCAGCGCCACCGACCCGCGCTTGCAGGCCGAGCTGGGTCTGGTCAACGAAGAGCTCAAGCGCAACGTCTCGCTGATTGCACGCCAGCGCGAGGAAGCGGCCGGCAACCTGATCCAGTCTGCCGCCCTCGTCGCTGAAACCATCAACAACTACAACATTCGCCTGACCAACCTGCGTCAGAGCCAGCGCGAGGCCCAGCAGAACAATGACGCCGCCTCGGCGCAGATATTCGGCGCTGCCATCCAGAACGGCACCAGCGCACTGAACGAGGCCGTGGCCATTTACATCGACAACCTGGCCAGCGGCACCCGCTATACCAACGACGTCATCGAGGCGCAGTTTCAGCGTATCAAGGAGGAGCTCGCACGCAAGCCAGTGATCGGCAACAGCCTGGTCAGCCGCGCAACCCTGTTCGTCAGTCACGTCGCCCAGTATCGCCGCCAACAACGCGCCGATCCGGCTGAGATCCTCAAGCAGTTACTGGAAACGCGAGCGGCGCAGCGGCCGTGAGCCGCTTCCCGCTTGCCTAGAAAAATGAACAACCCAGACCAATCCACCACCAGCAGAGAGCCCTAACCATGTCTTCATCCACTTCGCACACCTCGCAACCTCGTAGCCGCGTTCTGACCCTCGCCGCCATCGGCTTCACATCGATGGCGGTTCTGATCAGCGGCTGTTCCACCTCCGCGGTGAACCGTGTCGGCAAAAGCACCGAGGTGAACTATTACCCGAGCTGCTATCAGCCGGTTCAACACCTGCGTGACACCGACTCCAACCTGACCCGCTCGGTGGCCACCGGTGCCGTACTCGGCGCGGTAGGCGGTGCACTGACCGGCGCACTGACTGCCGACAAGGAAGACCGCAAGCGCAATGCCGCCATCGGCGCCGCCGGCGGTGCCCTGGTCGGTGGCGCAGCCGCCTATTACACCACCAAGCAGCAACAGATCAGCGACGACCGTCAGCGCATCGGTGCCTACTCGACCGACATCAATGCCAGCGCCACTACCTTCGACCGCAGCATCGCCTACGCCGAGGCTTCCCAGAGCTGCTACCAGAACGAGTTCAGCAACCTGCTGAAGCAGCGCAAGTCTGGTGCAATCAACGAGGAAGAAGGTCGCAAGCGTCTGGCCGAAATCGTTTCCGGCCTGAACGAATCCAACAACCTGATCGCGGCCGTCAACGGCAAGGCCGGCGAAGACCTGAATAACTACACCCAGGCTTACGAGGCGGACCTGAAGAATGTCGGCGTGGCACGCACCGAGGTAGCTACAGCCGTCAAGACACCTGCCAAGAAGCCGGCCAAGGTGCCTACCGAAGCGGTCAAGACCGAGCAGGTCCTGCAGCAGGCCGAGGCCAAGAAGGCCAAGAGCCAGCAAGTGGCGACTGCCGGTACCACCAAGGTCAACAGCATGTGCAGCAACCCGGACATGGGCGACTGGGCACCGATTCCCTGCCCGGTTTAAGTCATTTCGGATAAGCAACTGACCGAATATTCCGCCGGTTCTCCTTCTTGGGTAGGGCCGGCGGTTATCGGAATGTCGACCAAGGAGGGCCAATGTCCGACTACCTGATCGGGTTGAGAAACACCCCATCACAGATGATGGCAAGGCAGCGCATCGAAGCCATGATCGACCTGCGCAAGCTCTATGCCGCCATAGACGCAGACCCTGCCATCTCAGGTGCAGGCGTGGTGTACATCGATGCCAAGTTCAATTCGGTGACGCTGCGCGAGTTCACGCCGATCTGCAGCATCAGACCCAAGCGCATCATCATTCGTGAAGCCCAGCGCAACGTATCGCCGCAGCAGTTCGTCCAGCAGGTGCAGTCCAACCCGCGTGAATCGCGGCTGGTGGCAGAGAGCGTCAACACCAGCCTGGCCTGTGCCGGCGCGGTGCTGGGCTGGATCGCGATCATCGGTGGCACGGCCATCGTGCCGTTCACGGGTGGTGCGAGCCTGGTGATCACCACGCTGGGCGTAGCGGCTGCCTCGGCGAGTTCCGTGCAGTGCGTAGCCGGTGCGGCGCGGGTCTATACCGAAGTGAACAACCCGGAGGCACTCGACAGGCTGGACAGCCAGCAGTGGTATCAGGACGTATCCAGAGCACTGGATATCATTTCTCTGGGCGGCGTAGCCGGAGCCGGAGCGACGATCTTGCGTGTGATGAACATGCGCAGGGCCATGACAGGGCGAAGCTGGTACCAAAGCCTGAATGGCCTGAGCCGTCAGGAGCGACGACGCTTGACCAACGAGATCCTGGAGAACCGCAACCCAGCCCTTACTCCCGCGCTGCGTAAAGCGCTGCAAAATAGCGGCGAGCTTCCGAAACGCTTCAGTACCAGTGAAATCTCCTCGACATTGGCGATCTCTATCAGAGATGCGCTGGGTGCCGGCCTCGGCTTGCTCGGTAGCAGCACGGTGCAGACTTATGCCATCGGCCTTTACGAGGAGCTAGAGTGAAGCAAGAACTCGATTTTCTCTCGATACTACGTCGGCACTTCCCGGTATTCATTGCTGCGTTTTTTCTGGCGCTGTTTTCCCTGGCGGTCAGTCAGATTCTGCTGCTGGAAGTCTATCCGCCCAGCCTGGATGACTATGGCATCTACATGATGCTGGGCAGCTGCGGCATATCCTTGTTCCTATGTGGCGCCAACCTTCTGGTTATCCGCGGCCGCCCCTGGGCGGTATGGCTGGTCGTGGCAGCCATGGTCGTCTGCATGCTGGTAGTGCTCGTCCACTGGGGCAGGCGCGCGCCAGATGTGATGTATTCCATCGGCCTGCTACTGCCACTGGCTGCTCTGCTGACGCTCAACAGCAAGCGCTATCGCGCGATGCTAGCGGCCATGGTGGAAGTACGAGGGCAACGCGTGGCGTGGCGCAAGCGCTTCAAGTAAGAAGGCCAGCGCTACATCCCACAAGAAGCTCTACTCAAATTAAAAAGCCCCTGTCGACTCGCATCGGCAGGGGCTTTTCTTTGATGGGCAGGTAATCCTGCCCATCTGTACACAGCATCAGAAGTCCAGGTTCGACACCGCCAGGGCGTTGGATTCGATGAAGTCGCGGCGCGGCTCCACGGCATCGCCCATCAGGGTGTTGAAGATCTGGTCAGCTGCAATGGCGTCCTCGATGGTCACCTTGAGCATGCGACGCACTTCCGGGTCCATGGTGGTTTCCCACAGCTGATCCGGGTTCATCTCGCCGAGACCTTTGTATCGCTGGATGCTGTGGCGCTTGGTGCTTTCGGTCATCAGCCAATCCAGCGCTTGCTTGAAGGTGCTGACCGGCTTCTTGCGCTCACCGCGCTGCACGTAGGCACCTTCTTCCAGCAGGTTGTTCAGCTGGTCACCCAGCGCAGTGACCGTTTTATAGTCATTGCTGGCGAAGAAGTCGCGGTTAAAGGTGGTGTAGCTGGACAGGCCGTGCGCCTTGACCTCGACCTCGGGCAGCCAGACGTGGCGCTCGCGGTCTTCGCGCAGGCTGGCGGTGTAGGTCTGGCCAGACTTCTCCATCGTCTTCAGACGCGCGCTGAAGCGCTCCATCCAGGCTTGCATGCCGGCATGATCAGCCAGTTGCTCAAGGCCGATACGGGGCAGATAGACGAAGTGCTCGGTGATGTCCTTGGGATAGACGCGTGACAGGCGATCCAGGGTCTTCATCACACCACGGTATTCGCCGACCAGTTTCTCCAATGCACCGCCGGACAGGCCTGGGGCATTCTCGTTGACGTGCAAGCTGGCGTCTTCCAGAGCCGACTGGGTCATGTATTCATCCATGGCCTCGTCGTCCTTGATGTACTGCTCCTGCTTGCCTTTCTTCACCTTGTACAGCGGCGGCTGAGCGATGTAGATGTAGCCACGCTCGACCAGCTCCGGCAGTTGGCGGAAGAAGAAGGTAAGCAGCAGGGTACGGATGTGCGAACCGTCGACGTCAGCATCGGTCATGATGATGATGTTGTGGTAACGCAGCTTGTCGATGTTGTATTCATCACGGCCAATACCACAACCGAGTGCAGTGATCAGCGTGCCGACTTCCTGGGAGGAGATCATGCGATCGAAACGCGCACGTTCAACGTTGAGGATCTTGCCCTTGAGCGGCAGGATGGCCTGGGTCTTGCGGTTACGGCCCTGCTTCGCAGAACCGCCCGCGGAGTCACCCTCCACGATGTAGAGTTCGGACAGCGCCGGGTCTTTTTCCTGGCAGTCGGCCAGTTTGCCGGGGAGGCCAGCGATGTCCAGCGCCCCTTTACGACGAGTCATCTCACGCGCTTTACGGGCCGCTTCACGGGCACGGGCGGCATCGATCATCTTGCCGACCACGGCCTTAGCTTCGTTGGGGTTCTCCAACAGGAAGTCGGAGAAGTACTTGCCCATTTCCTGTTCAACCGCAGTTTTCACCTCGCTGGAGACCAGTTTGTCCTTGGTCTGCGAGCTGAATTTCGGATCCGGTACCTTGACCGAGATGATCGCAGTCAGGCCTTCACGGGCGTCGTCACCGGTGGTGGCAACCTTGAACTTCTTCGCCAGGCCTTCGGCCTCGATGTAGTTGTTCAGATGGCGGGTGAGGGCGGAGCGGAAACCGGCCAGGTGAGTGCCGCCGTCACGCTGAGGAATGTTGTTGGTGAAGCAGAGCAGGTTCTCGTTGAAGCTGTCGTTCCACTGCAGGGCCACTTCAACCCCAACACCGTCTTCTTCGCGCTGGATGTTGAAATGGAACACCTGGTTGACCACTGTCTTGTTGGTGTTCAAGTATTCAACGAAGGCTTTCAGACCACCTTCGTATTTGAACAATTCTTCCTTACCGGTGCGCTCGTCGCGCAGCAGGATGCCCACGCCAGAGTTGAGGAAGGACAGTTCGCGCAGACGCTTGGCCAGGATATCCCAGCTGAAGTGGATGTTGGCGAAGGTCTCTTCGGACGGTTTGAAGTGGATCTGCGTGCCGGTACCGTCGGTATCGCCGACAGCGGCCAGAGGCGCTTGCGGCACGCCATGCACATAGGTCTGTTCCCAGATCTTGCCACTACGGCGAATGGTCAGCACCAGCTCCTTGGAGAGGGCGTTTACCACCGATACACCTACGCCGTGCAGACCGCCAGACACCTTGTAGCTGTTGTCGTCGAACTTACCGCCGGCGTGCAGCACGGTCATGATGACCTCGGCCGCCGAGACGCCTTCTTCCTTGTGCATATCGACCGGAATACCACGGCCGTTATCACGCACACTGATCGACTCATCCGGGTGGATGGTGATGGTGATTTCGCTGCAATAGCCTGCCAGCGCTTCGTCGATCGAGTTGTCGACCACCTCGAACACCATGTGGTGCAGACCACTACCATCGTCAGTGTCACCGATGTACATCCCGGGACGTTTGCGTACGGCGTCCAGTCCTTTCAGCACCTTGATGCTGGAGGAGTCGTACGTTTGGTTCTCGCTCATGCCTTCACTCCCGATGGTCTTGGGTCTGGGTGATACGGCCATGTTCCACGTGGAACATGGCAACCGGCGTATCCGT
>Ga0208645_1000847_pt1 | contig 30239 bp, 30 predicted proteins | sample VirMetDEL_Sep_01_FD_184519 | JGI IMG/M metagenome (GOLD analysis project Ga0208645, IMG submission 184519) | Aqueous microbial communities from the Delaware River and Bay under freshwater to marine salinity gradient to study organic matter... | ecosystem: Environmental > Aquatic > Marine >... | reverse complement strand
ATGTTCCAAAGCTGCGCATGCCGTGTAAGACCTTGTGGGTCACCCTGGCAGCCTGGTCGGCGGGGATTTGCGAAAACGTGATGAAAGTGAATCGTCAAGGATAGTCCGCTGGGGACTGGCTGCCGGGATTAAACTTCCCGGGCGAGTTGCACTACCTGAACGTGGCCAGAAAATTGGCCGGCGCGAACTATACCGGAAATTCCTGACTCGGGTGCTGTTTTTTTGTCGCCAGCCGTCCCACGCGGCCCTACTGGGCCGCCGCAAGCGACGTCAGAAACTGCCGATTGCTCGACGAAAGGTTGAAGGGTGCATCACGTAGCCGGGCGCAGCGCCTCGATCAGCGGCTGCAACGAATAGCCCAAGCGCGGTGCCAACTCGCCCGCACGCATCTGCAAGCGGCCCATGTCCAGAGCCTGGTCGAGATCCGCCGGGATCAGCAGCACCACGTTGCCCTCCTTCACCGGGCACTCCCAGTAGTGCCGATGATAGAGCCCGCGCAGCAGCGCAGCGCCGAGTGGCTTGCCGTCGTTGCCAGCCCATTGATTGATGATCAGCCAGCCGCCCGGATTGAGCTTCTCGCGGCAGCTCTCGAGAAAACGCCAGGCCAGGTGACCGACGCCGGGGCCCTGGTCGGTATAGAGGTCGAGAAAGATCAGATCGGCTGTCTCTGCGCTGTCCAGCAGTTCGGTGGCATCACCGATGCGAATGGTCAGCCGTGGATCATCGTCGAGACCGAGAAACTCCATGGCCAGGCGCGGCACGTCCGGGCGCAGTTCGATGGCCTCGACATCCTCCAGCGGCAGAAATTTCAGGCAAGCCTGGGTCAGGTTTCCGGCACCAAGCCCGAGAAACAGCGCCGTTTCCGGCTGATCGTGGCACAGCGCACCGAGCAGCATGGCACGGGTGTAGTCGTACTCCAGCCAGCTGGGATCGCCCTGGAACACGCAACTCTGCTCGATGGCATCACCGAATTCGAGAAAACGGTAGGCGCCGATCTGCACCACGCGAATCACTCCGAACGCATCGCGCACTTCGGCCAGCAGCACTTCCTCCTGCTGCTGCAACTCGTCCAGCGGCGGCAATCCTGGCATCGATACCTCTCCCACAGTGACATCCCGCACCAATAGAGCCGGGCTAAAGGCTTCGATTGTCATTGAAGGCGCCGCCCCAGGTCACGCGATAATTCCATGGACGGGTTTTGCGCCGCTGCCGGCGATCGGCTTCGAGCCTGCCAGGGCGCCATCAGCGGCAGCGCAGCCAATTCACGTACGAGCCGCGGGGCTTATCGGTTACCATGCGCCTCCGCCTGATCAACCGCTAGAGACGCAGCATGTCGAACGCCTGGAGCCCCGAGAGCTGGAGGGCCAAGCCCATCCAGCAGCAGCCTGAATACCCTGATGCCGCTCACTTGAGCCGTGTCGAGCAGTCCCTGGCCGGCTACCCTCCGCTGGTCTTTGCCGGCGAGGCGCGCGAGCTGCGTCGCCAGTTCGCCGAGGTCACCCAGGGCCGTGCGTTTCTGCTGCAAGGCGGCGACTGCGCCGAGAGCTTTGCCGAGTTTTCCGCCGCGAAAATCCGCGACACCTTCAAGGTGCTGCTGCAGATGGCCATCGTCATGACCTTCGCCGCCGGCTGCCCGGTGGTCAAGGTCGGGCGTATGGCGGGACAGTTCGCCAAACCACGCTCGTCCGGTAACGAAACCCTCGATGGCGTTACCCTGCCCGCCTACCGTGGCGACATCGTCAACGGCATCGGCTTCGACGCCGCCAGTCGCGTACCGGACCCGGAGCGCCTGCTGCAGGCTTACCACCAGGCCACCGCCAGCCTCAACCTGCTGCGCGCGTTCGCCCAGGGCGGTTTCGCCGACCTGCACCAGGTGCATCAGTGGAACCTCGACTTCATCGCCAACTCGGCGCTGGCCGAGAAGTACCACCAGCTCGCCGGACGCATCGACGAAACCCTGGCCTTCATGCGCGCCGTGGGCATGGACAGTGCTCCGCAACTGCGTGAAACCAGCTTCTTCACCGCCCACGAAGCGCTGCTGCTGAACTATGAGCAAGCCTTCGTCCGTCGCGACAGCCTCACCGATCGCTGGTACGACTGCTCCGCGCACATGCTGTGGATCGGCGACCGTACCCGCCAGCTGGACGGCGCGCATATCGAATTCATGCGCGGCATCGAGAACCCCATCGGCGTCAAGGTCGGGCCGAGCATGGACCCGGACGAGTTGATCCGCCTGATCGATACGCTCAACCCGGACAACGACCCGGGCCGCCTCAACCTGATCGTGCGCATGGGCGCGGACAAGGTCGAAGCGCACTTCCCGCGCCTGCTGCGCAAGGTCAAGGCAGAAGGTCGTCAGGTGCTGTGGAGCTCCGACCCGATGCACGGCAATACCATCAAGGCCAGCAGCGGTTACAAGACCCGCGACTTCGCGCAGATTCTCAGTGAAGTCCGGCAGTTCTTCGCCGTGCACCAGGGCGAAGGCACCTACGCCGGCGGCATCCATATCGAAATGACCGGGCAGAACGTCACCGAGTGCATCGGCGGTTCGCGTCCGATCACCGAGGATGGGCTGTCCGACCGCTACCACACCCACTGCGACCCGCGCATGAATGCCGACCAGTCTCTGGAACTGGCCTTCATGATCGCCGAGACGCTGAAGCAGGTACGCCGCTGACCACTCGCGCCCTGGCTGCCGGCCAGGGCGCGAACCGGCTCGCACTTCTTTTGTGCGGTATCCGGCATAATGTCGCCCCCAACGCGAGCACCGGACAGGTGCTGTAGACGCTCCCCAGCCGGAAAGGACTCGCGGCCCACCCCCTCCAACAAGGACGATGATCCATGCAACTGCGCACCACCCTCTCCGCTTTCGCCCTGTCCAGCGCCGTAATGCTGACTGGCTGCCAGAACATGTCTCCCGACGCCATGCTGCAGTCCGGCCTGATGGCCGTGCAGGCCGCGACCCTCAGCGACGCCGAAGTGCGCAGCATGTCCGACCAGGCCTGTGCCGAGATGGATAGCGAAGCCAACATCGCTGGCCCGAACAGCCCATATACCAAGCGCCTGGACAAGATCGCCAACAATCTTGGCCATCAGATCAACGGCACGCCGATCAGCTACAAGGTGTACCAGGCCGATGAGGTCAATGCCTGGGCCATGGCCAACGGCTGCGTGCGCGTTTACAGCGGGCTGATGGACCTGATGACCGACAACGAAGTAGAAGGCGTGCTCGGCCATGAGATCGGCCACGTTGCCCTCGGCCACAGCAAGAAGGCCATGCAGACCGCCTACGCCACCACTGCCGCGCGCAATGCGGCTGCGGCCTCGGGCAACGGCACCATCGCCGCTCTGTCTTCGTCGCAACTCGGCGCCCTGGGTGAGCAACTGGTCAATGCGCAGTTCTCGCAAAGCCAGGAAAATGCCGCCGACAACTTCTCCTTCGACCTGCTGACCCAGCGCAACATCCCGCGCGATGGCCTGGTCACCGCGTTCGAGAAACTGGCCAAGCTGGGTGGCGGCGACAGCAGCATGTTCTCCTCGCACCCGGGCTCCAGCGACCGTGCCGCCAACATGCGCGCCCGTCTGGCTGCCAAGTAAGCGTCATGTTCAGGGGCTGCAACGCAGCCCCTGTTTCATTGGGAGATTGCCATGTCGAGACTGCGCAACAGCTTGGTGTCGTGCATTCTGCTGACGCCGCTCGGCGCCTGGGCCGACTACGACAAGCAGTATCAGGCCTGCCTGGACGCCAGCGGGACGATCAATAACGCCAGCGTCGCCGGCTGCGCCGAAGGTGTATCGGAAACGGTGAAACAGGAGATGAACCACGTCTACCAGCAGCTGTTCCTCAAGCTGCAGGACGACGCACCGCAGGATGCAGTACAGCTGGAAACCGCGCAGAAGGCCTGGCTGGTCTATCGCAATGGCCAGTGCGACCTGCAGGGCAAGCGTATCGGGTCACCGATGTACTACACCTGCCCCATGCAACTGAACATCCAGCGCGTGGAAGAACTGAAGTTCCTGCTGGACAACGGCAGCTAGCCAAGCAGCCCGCGCTGACTGGCACCCGGCGCCAGCCACACCTCGTCCAGACCCAGCCAATGCGCCAGCGCGCGCAGCGAATCCCCCAGTGCCAGGTGCGCTTCCTCGCTCAATATCGCCTCCTCCAGATGCACGGCATGCACTGCCAGGCGCCCGGCCGCACGCTCACTGCGCAGGTCCACGCGCGCCAATAGGCGCTCATGATGCAGAAACGGCAGCACGTAGTAGCCATACACGCGCTTGGCCTGCGGGGTGTAGATCTCTAGGCGATAGCGGAAGCCGAACAAGCGCTCGGTACGCTCGCGCTCCCAGATCAACGAATCGAACGGCGACAGCAATGCACTGTGGCGAACACGCCGGGGAATACGCGGCTCGCCCCGGCAATAGGCCATCTGCCGCCAGCCCTGCACCGTGATGGGCAGCAGTTCGCCCGCCTCCACCAGTTCGGCGATACGTTGCTTGCTGTCGCTGACGTCCAGTCGGTAGTAGTCGCGCAAATCGCGCTCGGTCGCCACGCCAAGGGCATCGGCAGAACGCAGCAACAGCCGGCGCTGCGCTTCGGCTTGGTCAATGTCCGGGTGATTCAGCGTGTCAGCAGGAATGACCCGCTCCGGCAGGTCGTACAGCCGTTCGAAGCCACGTCGCCCGGAAACCGTTATCTCGCCTGCGGCAAACAGCCATTCCAGCGCAGTCTTCTCCGCGCTCCAGTCCCACCAGGGGCCGGCCTTCTCGGTGCGCGAGGAAAGACTGCCGGCGCCCAGCGCACCACGCTCGCGCACAGCCTGCAACACGCTGTCTATCACGTCGCGCCGCTCGACACCGAACTTCGCCAACTGGCTGTAGATGCCCTGCCCATCCGCAGCTCGGCGCATTCGCCAGCGCAGCAGCGGATAGAGATCGAGCGGCAGCAGCGAGGCTTCGTGCCCCCAGTATTCGAACAGGCGCCTGCGCCGCGCCCGTCCCCAGGCCAGCTCATCGAGATACCCGGCCTGGTAATGACCGAGGCGAGAAAAAGCCGGCAGGTAATGCGAGCGTACCAGCGCATTGACCGAGTCGATCTGCAGTACGCCAAGGCGCTCGATCTGCGCCTGCAGTTGCTTGTGCGCGATGGCGCCACGGGGCGTGCGACCGAAGCCTTGGGCTGCCAGGGCCAGGCGCCGAGCTTCGGTGATGGAAAGAGAGAGCGTCATGACGGCTCAGCCTATCAGGCAGCGCGACTGCGGTCTAAGCGCGGCTTTCGACGGATTCAGGCGATGCGGGGAACACCTGGCGAAAGGTGAACGCCTGCGCTGTCGCGCCGTGCTCACGCAAATGGGCCAGGCGCTCGGCTGCCTCGACCACACTCGGCCGATGCCCGACTGGCACCCACCACAATACCTGGTGCGCCTGTTCGACACGCTCGAACCATTCGCGCCGGCGCTTGAGCATCTCGGTATGCGCCGATTTGTAGACGTAATCGCTGAGTGACTGCACGTCCTGCCAGACCGACATGTTGACCAGCACCTCGTCACCGAATGGACGGATAGTCGTGGCATCGCCCGCTTCGTCCTGCAGTCGCCAGACATAGCCGGGCGAGGCTTCGGCCAAGGCATTGATGCGCTCCAGATTGGCGACGAAATCAGCCATCTCCGGCGCGTCCAGCGGCACCTTCATCCAGGCGATGTTCAGTTGGGCCAAGTGATAAGCGGACAAATTTTCAGCCTCCTTGCGTCAGGGTTGCTGCGGCAAACCGCGCCAACTCGTAAAACGTCGACGCAACCAGGCCTCACTGCTGACCAGGGTGATGCCCGACAGCACCAGTGCCGCGCCGATGATGAAGTTCAAAGTCAGTGGCTCATCCAGTACCAACACGCCGAAGGTCACGCCAAACAGTGGGGTCATGAAGGAGAACACCGCCATGTTCGAAGCCAGGTAGCGGCGTAGCAGCCAGAACCAGGTCAGGTAGGTGAAGAACGACACCACCACCCCCTGCAGCAGGACGCTGGCGATGGCCACGGGAGTCCAGCGCAGCTGGGACAGGTCCACCATGATCAGCGCATAGCTCAGCAACAGCACGAAGGCGACAGCCAATTGATAGAACAAGGTCAGCCCAGGCGGCGCCTCGGACAGGCGCGAACCGCGTACGACGACCGTAGTAGCGCCCCAGGCCATGCCAGCGCACAGCCCCAGCGCATCGCCGAGCAGCATCTGAGGGTCGATCTCGGCCCAGTTACCGCCCACGCCAAAGGCCATCACCACGCCAGCGAAACACAGCGCGATGCCCAGCCACTGCAGGCGACGCAAGCGCTCGCTGGGCAGCAGCAGATGCAGGCCAAGCGCCGAGAAAATCGGCGCCGTATAAAGAAACACCGCCATATGCGAGGCCGTGGTGTAGCGCAGGCCCAGCGCGATAAAGAAGAATTCCAGTGCAAACAAGACGCCGGCCAGGATCCCAGCCAGCCAGGTCGAGCTGAGCCACTCACGCCAACCGCGCTGCCACAGCAACAGCAGGCCGACCAGCATGGCGGCCACGCCCGAGCGCAGCGCCACCTGCAACATGGGCGCGATATCATCCGCCGCCAGCTTGATGGCCACCTGCTGGCTACCCCAGATGGCGCACAACAGCAGCATCAGCTGGAACAGGAAAAAATCGGCGCCCTTGCGTACTGCAGTCATTCAGCAACTCCTGTCATTTGCCACTCACTTTCTCAACGGATCATCCCAGAACGGCCGTTCGGCCTCCTGCAACACATCGGCACGGGACAGTCCCAGATCCTTCAATGCAGCGTTATCCAGCCGCGCCAGTTGGCCCCGCTCGCGGGCCAGTTGACGCCAGCGCCGCAGCATACGCCACACACTGGCCAGTGACGGCAAGCGATCGAAGTGGATGGCCTGAGCCAACGCATAACCTTTCTGACCTTTCATATCGATGCCCTCCTTGTGGGGTTGGCGTCAGTGTCGGGTCGCGCTTAATATCAATCCAACGAATGTTTCTTATGCAATACATCTCGAGAATTGATGAATGGCCTTTCACCCCAGTATTGATACCGAATTGCTGCGCAGCTTCGTGGCCATCGCCGACACCGGCGGTTTCACCCGCGCCGCAGAAACGGTCAATCGTACCCAGTCAGCCGTGAGCATGCAGATGAAGCGACTGGAAGAGGACGTGGTGCAGCGTCCGCTGTTCGAGCGTGACGGCCGCCAGGTACGGCTAACGCCAGAAGGCCAGGTGTTGCTGGGTTATGCGCGGCGCATTCTCAAGCTGCATGGCGAAGTGCTCAACACCCTGCGCGAACCGCATATGGTCGGTGCCGTGCGCATCGGCACGCCGGATGACTACGTGATGCGCTTTCTGCCGGAGATTCTCTCGCGCTTCGCCCAGGCCTACCCGCTGGTACAGGTGGAAGTGCATTGCGAACCGTCCGGCCAGTTGCTGCTGCGCCAGGATCTGGACCTGACCATCGTCACCCGCCAGCCCGGCAAGGAGATCGGCCAACTGCTGCGCCAGGAACGCTTCGCCTGGACAGTGGCCCAGGGCTTTTGCCCGCACGAACAGAACCCCATGCCGCTGGCCATGTTCAACGCCGACTGCTTCTGCCGCGAATGGGCCTGCAACGCACTGGATGCAATGAGCCGTCCCTACCGCATCGCCTACACCAGCCCCAGCCTGTCGGCGATCTTCGCCGTGGTGCGCGCCGGTCTGGCCGTCACCGCGCAGTTGCAAAGCCTGATCACCCCCGACCTGAGCGTTCTCGGTGAAGCTGAAGGCCTGCCCCTGCTGCCGCTGACCAGCATCGTGCTGCTCCGCAACGAGAGCAGCCAGTCCCCTGTCACCGAATGCCTGGCCGACCACATCGTCGAAGGGTTTCGCCTATAAACCGCCCGACTCCAGCGCCAACATCAGCGCACAGAGCAGCAGAAAGCCGCAGAACAGGCCGCGCAGCAGACGCTCCGGCAGCGAGTGCGCCAAGCGCACGCCCCAACTGATGCTGAGCAAGCCGCCCACGGCAAGCGGCACGCCCATCCACCAGTTGACGTGCTGATGCACTGCATAGGTGAACAGCGTGACCCCGGTGCTAGGTAGCGCCAGTGACAGTGAAAGGCCCTGCGCGACTACCTGAGTAGTGCCGAAGACGCTGGTCAGCACCGGCGTCGCCACCACAGCACCACCCACCCCGAACAGCCCACCCATCGCCCCGGACACGCCGCCCAGCACACCGAGCCAGCCCCAGGGATGGCGAAGCTCGCCACTAGCCGGCACCTGAGCCATCAGCATGCGCACCAGGTTGTAGGTGGCCAGTGCCAGCAGGAACCCGACGAAGGCCCAGCGCATGGTGCGTGAGTCCATCTCCACCGCATACAGAGACGCCAGCCAGGCACAGAAGAAACTGGTGACGCCGAGCACCAGGGCATGCCGCAAATCGATGCGATTTCGCTGGTGGTAACGCCAGATCGCCAACATCACGTTCGGCACCACCATCACCAACGCAGTCCCCTGGGCCAGTTGCTGATCGAGCCCGAAGACGATGCCCAGCACCGGAATGGCGATCAGGCCGCCGCCGATGCCGAACAAGCCGCCCAGAGTTCCCAAACCAAGGCCCAGCAACAGATTCAGCAACAGGTCGAACAGATTCATGACACCTCCAGACAGTGGGCGCATGTTAATCAGTCGTGGCTAGCGCGGAAACGCACAGCAACGCACAATGGCTTTGCTTATTTTGCACAAGCAGATTGCCATGAACCCTGATGCCCTGACCGACCAACTGGAACTCTTTCTCGACGTACTGGAGACCGGCAGCTTCTCCGCGGCCGCCAGGCGCCATCCGCTCACGCCTTCGGCAGTCGCGCGGCGCATCGACGCCCTTGAGCGCGCCATGGGCAGCAGCCTGTTCAGTCGCACGACCCACGCGGTACGCGTCACCCCGGCCGGCCTGGCGTTCGCCGAACGCGCCAGGCGTATCCTCGCCGAGTTGCACCTGGCACGCGCCGAAGCAGTGTCGCTGAGCAGCGCACCGGAAGGCCTGATCCGAATCGACGCGCCCTCACCCTTCGGTCGTCGCCATCTGGCCCCGGCGATTGCCGAGTTCCTTCGCGCCAACCCCGGCCTGGATGTACAACTGCGCCTGATCGACAGCTTCATCGACCTGCAGGGCGAGCACCTGGGCGAGGTGGACATCGTCGTGCGTATCGGTCCGCTACCGGATAGCCGCCTGGTCGCAACGCCCCTGGCCTCCATGACCCGCATCGTCTGCGCCAGCCCGGACTACCTGCGCCGCCGTGGCATCCCGCGCAGTCCACTGGAGCTGGAACAACACGACGGCCTCGATTGGGACAGCCTGGCGCCCCCCTACGCCTGGCGTTTCGAGGTCGACGGCAAGCTGCAGCTATGCAAGCCAAAGCGCCTGCGGCAGACCAGCAACAATGCCGAAACCCTGCTGTTCAGCGCCCTCGCCGGCCTTGGCGTGGCCCACCTGCCCACCTGGATGAGCAGCGAACATCTGCAGCGCGGCGAGCTGATCCCGCTGTTCTGCGAACAAGGCCTGCCGCCTGTCGAGCCGGTAAGCATCTACGCCCTGCGCCTGGAGCGCGAAGCCAGTCCACGCACCCGCTTGCTGCTGAGTTTCCTCAAGCAGCGCTTCGGCTTTCCACCACCCTGGGACCTGGCGCTACAGGCCGGCCTGGCCATCGCGCAGCAATGACCGCGGTAGCGGCTGGGCGGCATTGGGTTTCAGCCGCAAAGGCCTTCTGACAAAAAGCGAGCACAAAAAACCCGGCGCCTAGGCCGGGTTTTTCGTCAAGCTCAAGCTCAGGCTGGCGCCTGGGTGCGCCCCTTGTAGGAACCGTCACGGGTATCGATCTCGATCCAGTCGTCGATGTCGACGAACTCGGCAACCTTGATCTCGGTACCGTTGCGCAGCTTGGCAGGCTTCATGACCTTGCCGGAAGTGTCGCCACGGGCAGCGTTCTCGGTGTAGACAACCTGACGCACGATGGTGGTCGGCAGGTCGACGGAGATCACTTTGCCTTCGAAGAATACGGCTTCGCAGACGTCGCTCATGCCTTCTTCGATGAACGGCAGAACGCTTTCCAGATCTTCGGAACGCAGCTCGTAGGAGTTGTACTCCGGATCCATGAACACGTAGTCCTCACCGCTGATGTAGGACAGGTTCACTTCCTTGCGCTCGAGAATCACCGGCTCCATCTTGTCGTCGGCTTTGTAGACGGTCTCGGTCTTGGAACCGTTGAGCAGGTTCTTCAGCTTCATCTTGACGATGGCGCTGTTACGACCGGACTTGGTGAACTCGGCCTTCTGGATCAGCCACGGCTGGCCGTCGATCAGGGCCACGCTGTTGACTCTCATTTCTTGTGCAGTTTTCATGCGGATATCCGAAATATGCGGGAGGTACAGAAATCTAGGCCGCGTATGATAGCCAATTTCGGTAAAACTGTTCCAGCGCCGTGGCAAGATCCGACCGAGCGGCCTGATCGTCGCACCATTGTTCGGCGTGCCGCTGCAGCGCCGGCCAGGTTTCCAACAAGGCAGGCCAGGCCATTTCCATCCCTTCGCCGGCATTCCAGGCCCGCCATAATGCGGCTTGGGCCGCAGCTGTTTCAGGCGTCAGAGCGGCGCTATAGATCGCCATAAATGCCTCGAGCTTGTGCCAATGCGCCCCCTCCTCCTGCGGGTAGATATGCCAGAGCAGTGGCCGACCAGCCCACTGCGCACGGATGAAGGAGTCCTCACCGCGCACCGCATTGAAGTCACAGCACCACAGCAGACGGTCATAATCGTCCTGGGCCACGAACGGCAGCACATGAATCGACAGGCTGCCGCGCTGCCGCTGATCTCCCGGCCCCAGTTGCGCGTCACCCAGCCAGGCCTGCAGGTCAACCAGAACCTTGCCCTGCGGCACCAGCAACTGAGTCGCTTGCGGTGCGACTGCAAGCGCATCCAGCCAGCCCGCCAGGCCTGCATTCTCGTAGGCGAACAGTGAAATCAGCCTCGCGCCTACTTCGCGCTCCACACCGAGCGACTGCAGGAAAGCCTGCTGAGCCGACGTGTCAGCCTGAAAGGCACGTCGTCGCGCCAGCAGATCGGCCTCGCGCAGCAAACCGCCCGTGCCCTCCACGAACCCCGGAAAGAAGAAGAACTTCTGCAAGCCTCCTGGCTGCGGCGATGGCAGGCCATGGCAGCCTGCGACCCACTCCTCGGCGCTGAGATACTCCAGGTTCAGCCACAAACGCCGGCTGCCACTGGCGGCCATCGCCTCTATATAAGACGGCGGCAACTGGCAGGCAAAGGCCTCGATCACCACGTCGGCTGGCTCGACCAGAGGGAAAGGTTCACACCACTGACGCACCTCGACGCCAGAGCAATGCTGGCTCTCGACACTGGCACTTGCGTCAGGACACAAGCGCACGAATGCCCCCAGATCATCGACCCACAGGCGCAGCGCATGCCCCTGCTCGGCCGCAAGTTGCCGGGCCAGCCGCCAGGTCACGCCGATATCACCGTAGTTGTCCACCACGCTGCAGAAGATGTCCCACCTGGCCACACTGCACCCCTTCAGAAAATGATCGCCATTCTAACCGGCGAGCAAGAAAAAGCCCGCCAGTGGCGGGCCAAGGGGAGCGCTGGAGCGAGCGCGGGGTAAAACAGTGAACTCAGGCCAGCAGCGAATCGCCCTCACGGCGAATCGCACTGCTGAGCAGCCAAACCGCCTGGCACGCCAACGCGGCCTCACGAGACGCGAAGGGACCGGCTTTCGGCTGACCGTCTACCATGACCAGCCAGCACGCCATATGGCCATCGGACCGGAGCTCAGCCGGTACGGCGCTACCAACCAGGGAAACCACATCGACACGGGACATCATGACCTCCAATCCAGCTCAATCTCTGTTGGACTGAACATTAGGCCGATGCCTCGTCAGACAGAAATCAGTGCGCTTGATAGTGACCATGGATATTGCCAATGGCTGCTTCAGATAACTGCGAAGTGGAATGCAAGCAGTGGAAGAACGCTCATGAAGGCGCTCAGGCTTGAGAAAAATCAGAAGAGGGAAAGAAGCAAAAAGCCCCGAAAGCTTTCAGCTTTCAGGGCTTTAAGTATTGCGAAAGTGGCGGTGAAGAAGAGATTCGAACTCTTGATACGGTTTCCCGTATACACACTTTCCAGGCGTGCTCCTTCAACCGCTCGGACACTTCACCGGATCTCGATTGGCTGTGCAGCACGTCGAGGTGCGCTAATGTAGTCGAATGTTTTCCCGAAGGCAAATTTTTTTTAAAGGATTCATGCGCTTAAGTGCGTAGTGGATTTTCGTCGTCCTTGTCGGTGGGCTGCTCATCGAAGCGAATGTGGCCAAATAGCAGGAAACCCAGGGACATGAACAGGCCTACACCGAATATCAGCAGCACCCCGGACGGGCTGCGCAGGTAGAGGCTTTCGCTGAGCACCACCGATGCCAGCAGCAGGCCGATCACGGCCAGCATGTAAAGAATGGAGTTGAAGGTATTCATAGGCTGCTCCTTTGGTGCGCGCCCACCTTAAAGGCCAGGCTTCGCGCTCGGCCAATTGCCATCCGACATCGCCACGATAGGCAAAAACACTGACCCACCAGTCAGCCGCGGCGCTTTACCAGAGCAGTTCGGCTGAGTACCTTCTGCCCACATTCGGCCCCGCGGCTCTAACAAGGAAAACTGCCATGAGCGACCTGATCAGCTATCAACTCGAAGACGGCATCGCCACACTCACCCTGAGCAATGGCAAGGTAAACGCCATCTCGCCCGATGTGATCGCTGCATTCAATGCCGCGCTCGATCGCGCTGAGCAGGATCGAGCCATCGTCATCGTGACTGGGCAACCGGGCATCCTCTCTGGCGGCTACGACCTGAAGGTGATGACCTCAGGCCCGCAGAACGCGATCAACCTGGTCGCTGCCGGCTCCACCCTGGCGCGCCGTATGCTCGCTCACCCCTACCCGATCATCGTTGCCTGCCCCGGCCATGCGGTGGCCAAGGGGGCGTTCATTCTGCTGTCGTCCGATTACCGCATCGGCGTCGAAGGTCCCTTCAATATCGGACTGAATGAAGTACAGATCGGTATGACCATGCATCACGTGGGCATCGAGCTGGCACGTGATCGCTTGCGCAAGTCGGCATTTCACCGCTCGGTGATCAATGGCGAGATGTTCGACCCGGCAGGCGCTGTGGAGGCCGGCTTCCTGGACAAGGTGGTGCCGGCCGAACAATTGCTGAGCACGGCACAGGCCGTGGCGCAGCAGATGAAGAAGATCAATATGACTGCGCACAAGAACACCAAGCTGAAGGTGCGCAAGGCGCTGCTGGAAACCCTCGATGCCGCCATCGAGCTGGACAAGCAGCACCTGATGTAAGCACGCAACACCGCGCAAACGAAAAGCGCCGCTTCCGTTGAGGTCGCGGCGCTTTTTTGTTCAAGACATTTGATTGCTGTCGAGTACCACTTCGCACAGCTCACGCTGTGAGTCAGCCGGAATAGTCGAGGGCCGTCCAGGCGCGGCTCAGACCTTGAGCCAGCACACAGTCAGGTCTGCTCAGTTGCTCGTTGAAGGACGCCGGCAGCAGAGTGGTCTCTCCCTCAGCGGCGCCGTGTCGCTCGGTCAGCCACTGCAGCTTGCCGCAGTTGGGCGTCTCGATCACGTAACTGGCTGCGATGTTCGAGTGGTGGCTGGGCAGACGAATCACGTCCAATACGACACCCGCCTCCTCGACTCGATGACCATCTGAAACCAGCACGGCCCAGGCCTGCTCGCCCTCGATGACCAGATAGGCGCCGTTGGCCTGTGGTCGCTCGACCTGTGGTTGCGCACAGCCGCTGAGCAGGGCCAATAGCACAATCGTCATCAGCATCTGTTGCATTGCCAATACCCCCTTGCAAGGCGCCCACATCGGTGCGGTGGACGGGTTGTTGTCGCCTGAGTGAGGTCACTATCACCCAATACTGTTTATTTGTACAGTATTTTTCGATTACCCTGTTCCGCAGGTAAAACACCGATCAAACAGGAGCGCCATCATGCTGGACGTACTGCAGCTGAAACACCGAGTGAACCGCATGCCGCTGGAGCGCGTGCGCGACATGGTCGATGAGCTGTTGCTCGAGGGAATCGTCATGGAGAACCGCACGCCCTTTAATCGCCAGCACTTCAATACCTGCTTCGCCGAAATCGAGGCACTGCTGCAACGCGCTGGCTACCATCGCCAGCTAGACGTGGTTGGCTATCAAGGGCTCGCCTATGCCCTGTTTGACCCAACCCGTTGGGAAGCCGTCGAGGTACTGCACTGGCTACGTGACTTCGTCGAACTCAAGCAGCAGCACTCCTGCAGCTGAGCAGCACTGCACGCTCCGAAATTGGCCAGCCGCATGGCTGCTGCACAGTATTTGGGCAGTTCATGCAGGCACGCGGCTCTTCTCAAGAGCCATCTGGCTTTCTGTATCTCATTGAAAAATATGGTGATGCCGACGCATTAGCTCTGCGTTCCAGCGATCTGGCAAAAGCCTTGCTAAGGGAAACCCAACAACGCTCCTGATCGCCAACGGCGGTGATTCGGACACACAGACAAAGACGTCAAAGACACCTTGTTGCCATCGGCTTCAGGTTGTCTGCGACGTCTTTTTTCGTTTCTGCAAGTCGAGGAATTGCCATGCGCCATCGCCTATCCCCCAATCGCCGCCTTTCTGTGCTGGGTTTGACCCTCAGTTTGCTGACTGCACCTCTGCTACACGCTGCCGAGCCGGAAAAAGCCGAACTGAAACTTGGCTTTATCAAGCTCACCGACATGGCGCCGCTGGCCATCGCATACGAGAAGGGTTTCTTCGAGGATGAAGGGTTGTACGTGACCCTCGAGGCACAGGCCAACTGGAAAGTGCTGCTGGACCGCGTGATCGACGGTGAGCTGGATGGCGCACACATGCTCTCCGGCCAGCCGCTGGGCGCCACCATTGGCTTCGGCACCAAGGCCGATGTGGTCACTGCCTTCACCATGGATCTCAACGGCAACGCCATCACCGTTTCCAACGACGTCTGGAAGGCGATGAAGCCACACGTACCCATGGCAGACGGCAAGCCCGTGCACCCGATCAAGGCCGACGCGCTCAAGCCGGTGATCGAGCAATACGCCACCGCCGGCAAGCCGTTCAACCTGGGCATGGTGTTCCCGGTGTCGACGCACAACTACGAGCTGCGCTACTGGCTCGCCGCCGGCGGCATCAACCCCGGCTACTACGCTCCCGAGAAAGGTGACATCAGCGGCCAGATCGACGCCCAGGCGCTGCTCTCGGTGACCCCACCGCCACAGATGCCGGCCACTCTGGAGGCCGGCACCATCAGCGGCTACAGCGTCGGCGAGCCGTGGAACCAGGCGGCCGTGTTCAAGGGCATCGGCGTGCCCGTCGTGGCTGACTACGAGATACGCAAGAACATGTCGGAGAAGGTTTTCGGCGTCTCGCGTAGCTGGGCCGAGGCCAACCCGGAAACCCATAAGCGGCTGGTCAAGGCTCTGATCCGCGCCGGCAAATGGCTTGACGAGAACGACAACGCCAATCGCGCCGAAGCCGTGGAAATTCTCTCGCGCCCTGAATACGTCGGCGCCGACGCCAAGGTGATCGCCAATTCGATGACCGGCACCTTCGAGTTCGAGAAAGGCGACAAGCGCGAGGTGCCGGATTTCAACGTGTTCTTCCGCTACCACGCCACCTACCCCTACTACTCCGATGCCATCTGGTACCTGACCCAGATGCGCCGCTGGGGGCAGATTAGCGAAGCCAAGCCGGACAGCTGGTATCTGCAAACCGCCAAGCGCGTTTTCCTGCCGGATATCTACCGCGAGGCGGCCGCCGAGCTGATCAGCGAAGGCCTGGCCTCGCCGGACGACTTCCCTGCGACCGATGAGGACGGCTTCCGTGAACCGCTCGCCGACACCATCGACGGCGTCGTCTACGACGGCCACCAGCCCAACGCCTATCTGCAGCAGTTCAGCATTGGTCTGAAGGGCGACAGCGCGCTCTAAGCCAGCTTGGCAGCGCCGCTCTGCGGCGCCACAACCGACCAGAGGACAGGACGATGAGCAATCCCAACGTTGCCACCCCGATCCAGCAGACTCTCAAGACGGCGCGTCACAGCGCCCTGATCAAACGCCTGGCCAGCAGCCTGATTCTGCCGGCGCTCGGCATAGCCGTATTCCTGCTGTGCTGGCAGGGCCTGGCCAATCATATCCAGACCAGTCTCGGCCAGTTCCCCGGGCCGCTGCAGGTCAGTGAGCAGTTCGCCGGACTGATGGCAGCCCACCAGCGCGAGCAGGACAAGGCCGCCGCCTTTTATGAGCGCCAGGAGACGCGTAACGCCGCCCTGCTGGCCAAGAACCCGGCCGCCGAGGTGAAGATCCGCCCTTATACCGGCAAGCCGACCTTCATCCAGCAGATATTCACCAGCCTCTATACCGTGGCGGCCGGCTTCGTGATCGCGTCATTGCTGGCCGTTCCGCTGGGTATCGTCTGCGGCCTGAGCAAGTCGCTGTACAGCGCGCTCAACCCACTGATACAGGTGTTCAAGCCCGTCTCACCGCTGGCCTGGCTACCGCTGGTGACCATGCTGGTCAGTGCTCTGTACGTCAGTGACGACCCGCTGTTCGCCAAGTCCTTCCTCACCTCGGCCTTCACTGTGGCGCTGTGCTGCCTGTGGCCCACGGTGATCAACACCACGGTGGGCGTGGCCGGCATCGACAAGGACCTCAATAACGTCAGCAAGGTACTGCGCCTTTCACCACTGAGCCACGTACGGCGCATCGTGCTGCCAGCCGCACTGCCGATGATCTTCACCGGTCTGCGCCTGTCCCTGGCCACCGGCTGGATGGTGCTGATCGCCGCGGAGATGCTGGCGCAGAACCCGGGTCTGGGCAAATTCATCTGGGACGAGTTCCAGAACGGCAGCTCCAACTCCCTTGGCCGGATCATGGTGGCGGTGATCGTCATCGGCCTGATCGGCTTCGCCCTCGACCGTCTAATGCTTGTCCTGCAGCGGCTGTTCAGCTGGGACAAGAACGCTGTATTGCGCTGATCCAGGAGCCCTGTCATGAGCCATCCGCACCTCGAACTGACCAACGTCGGCATCGACTTTCCCACCGAAAAGGGCCTGTTCTGCGCGCTGCAGAACGTCAATCTGAAAATCGACAAGGGCGAATTCGTCTCACTGATCGGCCATTCCGGCTGCGGCAAGTCGACAGTGCTGAATATCGTCGCGGGGCTTCATCAGGCCACCGCCGGCGGTGTGATCCTCGATGGCCGTGAGGTCACCGAGCCCGGCCCGGAGCGCGCCGTGGTGTTTCAGAACCATAGCCTGCTGCCCTGGCTCAGTTGCTACGAGAATGTCGAGCTGGCCGTACGCCAGGTATTCAAGGGCAGCAAGTCACGCCAGGAGATGCGCGACTGGATCGACCACAACCTGGCTCTGGTGCAGATGACGCATGCTCGCGACAAGCGCCCCGGCGAGATTTCCGGCGGCATGAAGCAGCGCATCGGCATCGCCCGCGCGCTGGCCATGCAACCCAAGGTGCTGCTGATGGACGAGCCGTTCGGCGCCCTTGATGCCCTGACCCGCGCCCACCTTCAGGACTCACTGATGGAGATCCACGCGGAGCTGGGCAACACAGTGATCATGATCACCCATGATGTCGACGAAGCGGTGCTGCTCTCCGACCGCATCGTGATGATGAGCAACGGTCCGGCAGCTACCGTCGGCGATATTCTCAAAGTCGAGCTGGAGCGCCCGCGTGAGCGTATGGCGCTGGCACACGAAAGCCAGTACCACGCCTACCGAGCTGCCGTGCTGGAGTTTCTCTACCAACGTCAGCAGCGTCCTGCTGCCTGATCTAAAGCAACCGCTCTGGCTCGATGGCTGGGGCGGTTGAACCTCTGGCCTCGGACACGGACGAACTAGAGCATTCAACCGACAAGCAGAGAAGCCCGTGCTCGACCTCACCACCTGGAATCTGTCGATTCCCACTGAACCGACGCCCACTACCATCACCACTCAGCGCCTGAACAACGGCTATCAGAGCCGTTACTTTCGCCGCAATGCCGACGGCAGTGTGACCTTCTGGGTGCCGGTCACCGGCTCGACCACAGCCGATGCCCGCTACCCACGCAGCGAGCTGCGCGAAACCCAGCGCGACGGTAACCTGGACAACTGGCTGCATGCGAGTGCGGACAGCTACCTCAGTGCAGTGCTGCAGGTCGACCAGGTGCCCAGTCGTAACAAGGTGGTGATCGGCCAGATCCACAGCACCGATGTGCCGGGCAGCCAGAATGACCCGTTGATCAAGCTGCAATACCACTACCGCCGCGGCGTTGGTCGCGTAGAGCTGCTGCTGCGCGCCCACCCAGGCGACAGCGAGGTACAGAACATCCTGCTGGCCGAAAACGTTCAGCTTGGCGAGCGCTTCGGTTACGACCTGCGGGTGACGCCCAGTGGACGTATCGGCATCAGTGTGGCCAGCGCAGATGGCGACGACGGCAGCTATTACCGTCAGTTGAGCAGCGCCTGGAGCACCCAGCACCTGTACTTCAAGGCAGGCGCCTACATTCAGGACAATTACGGGCCGGACAATGAAGGCGGCCGAGTCACCTTCTATCACCTCAACAGCTTGCACCGCTGAGGCAGGCTGCGGCTTACAATCTCGGTTTTTACGGACAATGGCCGCATCATGGCACGCCTGACCCTCGACTTTCCCGAAGACCAGTATTACTACAGCACCCACCTGACCGTGCGTGTCACCGACATCAATGGCGCCAACCATCTGGGCAACGACTCGATGATCTCGATGATTTCCGAGGCGCGCGCCCGTTTTCTCTTCGAATTCGGCATCCGCGAAACCGATGGCAAAGGCACTGGCATCATCGTCACTGACCTGGCCACCACCTACCGGGCCGAAGCCCATGCGCGCGACCAGTTGCTGTTCGAAGTGGGTGTAATGGACTTCAACAAGTACGGCGGTGACATCACCTTCCGTATCACCCGCCCGGCTGACGGCGCGCTGGTGGCGATGGCCAAATCCGGCTTCGTGTTCTTCGACTATCTGCAGTCGAAGGTGGTGCCGATGCCTGAGTCCTTCAGCGCCAAGTTCCCCAAGGTCAATCGGCTCGACTGACCCAGCGATCCCAATGCTCAAGGGCTGCAGGAGAACAGGCGTCTGGCAAAAACTTGCACAGTTATTGCTGCCAATACCGTGACACATTGGCATTCGTCTGCTACGCCTAGGTTCATAACAGAAAAAAGGGGGATCGAGGATGACCGACACTTACCGCCGCGCCCGTCAGGCGGGGCTGCTGAGCAATCTGCTGGCACTCACCTTGCTGACTCTGCCACTCCCCACTCATGCAACCAGCGCTGTTCAACTTTCCAGCGTCCAATCTCAAGCCACTCTCAGCACCCAGCGCAGCTGAGCGCAATGCTCGCCCCATTCCGGGGCATAGCCGGCGTAAACGCCTCGTTTTACGGCAGTACCAGGTGTGCCGAACCTGGGTAGCACCTGATCCCAGGGCCTCTGCTCGACTGGTCCAGTTCTTGCCTTTCCCTTATATCAGGCAGCCAACGGCGGCTACCTCCCTCACGACAAAGACGTCGCTTCACCTCGCCTAAATGGGCTGTGGTGAGGCGACGTTTTTTTTCGTGTTCGCCCCAGTGACCGGGGCCGGTGCAGGCATCGCGATCCGAGCCTGCAGCGCAATCGCTCAAACCTGCTGTGGCTTTGGCCGCAGGGCTCTGCACCACAAGTGCAAGGCCTTCCCGGCAGACGCGGCCGCCGTGTCCACGACCACGGTTCGCCGCGCCTGGCCGGGCTCCTTCTCGCTGATGAGGTGATCGATGAATACAAGTTTCTGGAAAGCCGGCCATGCCCCCACCCTGTTTGCCGCCTTCCTCTATTTCGACCTGAGTTTCATGGTCTGGTACCTGCTCGGCCCACTGGCGGTACAGATCGCCACCGACCTCGACCTCAACGCCCAGCAACGGGGCCTGATGGTGGCCACACCGATTCTCGCCGGTGCCGTTCTGCGCCTGTTGATGGGCTTTCTCGCCGACCGCCTGTCGCCGAAGACTGCCGGCCTGCTCGGCCAGGTGGTGGTGATCACCGCGCTGTTCTGCGCCTGGCAGATTGGCATCGGCAGCTACGAGCAGGCGCTGTTGCTCGGCCTGTTCCTCGGTTTCGCCGGTGCCGCCTTCGCCGTCGCCCTGCCGCTGGCCTCGCAGTGGTATCCGCCGCAGCACCAGGGCAAGGCCATGGGCATCGCCGGCGCCGGTAACTCCGGCACCGTACTGGCGGCGCTGTTCGCTCCCGGCCTGGCGACGCTGTCCGGCTGGCAGAACGTGTTTGGCTGGGCGCTTATCCCACTATTGGCGACCCTGGTGATCTTCGCCCTGACGGCCAGGAATGCGCCGGAGCGGCCCAAGGCCAAAGCCTTCGGCGACTACCTCAAGGCACTCGGCGACCGCGACAGCTGGTGGTTCATGTTCTTTTACAGCGTCACCTTTGGCGGCTTCATCGGCCTGGCCAGCGCCCTGCCCGGCTACTTCAGCGATCAGTACGGGCTGAGCCCGGTAACCGCCGGCTACTACACAGCCGCCTGCGTGTTCGCCGGCAGCCTGCTGCGGCCGCTGGGCGGCGCCCTGGCCGACCGCATCGGCGGTATTCGTACCTTGCTGATGATGTACACCATCGCCTCGCTTTGCATCGCGGTGGTGGGCTTCAACCTGCCCAGCGCGAGCGCCGCCCTGGCCTTCTTCGTCGCGGCCATGCTCGGCCTTGGTGCCGGCAATGGCGCGGTATTCCAGCTGGTACCGCAGCGTTTTCGCAGAGAAATCGGCGTAATGACCGGGCTGATCGGCATGGCCGGCGGCATCGGTGGTTTCTTCCTCGCCGCGGGCTTGGGCACCATCAAACAGCACACCGGCGACTACCAGCTGGGCCTGTGGCTGTTCGCCAGCCTCGGTCTGCTGGCCTGGGTCGGCCTGCACGGCGTCAAGCAGCGCTGGCGCACCACCTGGGGCAGCGCTGCCGTCACTGCTGCGCGGGTTTGAACGAGCTCTCGGCGATCCGCCTCACTCGGTAGGGTGCGCGGTGCGCGCCAGCGATTTGCGTCGAGCCAGGTGCGCACCGCGCACCCTACGGCCCAACGATCTACGGAAACCGCCTCATGGTTCTGCAACTGAGCATCGGCGAAACCAGTGCCACCGGCCCGCGCAGCGAGAATCAGGATGCCTTGCGTGTGGTTACCCCGGCACCGGCACTGGCGGCCAGCAAGGGCTACCTGCTTGGCCTCGCTGATGGCGTCAGCCAGTGCGCTGACGGCGGCCTGGCGGCCCGCGCGACCCTGCAGGCACTGGCGCTGGACTACTACTCCACGCCCGAAACCTGGCCAGTACAGCACAGTCTGGACCGTCTGCTGATCGCACATAACCGCTGGCTGCAGGCCAACGGCGGCGGCCAGCCACTGCTGACCACCCTCACTGCTCTGGTGCTGCGCGGCCGTCGCTACACCCTGGCGCATATCGGCGACAGCCGCGCCTACCTGTGGCGCGATGGTCAACTGCAGCGTCTGACCGAGGACCATGTCTGGGAACAGCCGGGCATGCAGCACGTGCTCAAGCGTGCCATGGGCCTGGATCAACACCTGGTGGTGGACTACCGCGACGGCGAGCTGCAGGCCGGCGACCGTTTCCTGCTGGTCAGCGATGGCGTCTGGGCCTGCCTCAGCGACAAACGCATCGGTGAGCTGCTGCAACGCGACGATAACGCCGAGGCGATCTGCCAAGCGCTGGTCTACGAGGCCCACCGCGCCGGCAGCCAGGACAATGCCAGCGCCCTGCTGGTGCACGTCGAGCAGCTCCCCGAAGCCGCACTGGCCGACACCCTGGCCCAGCTCGAACACTGGCCGTTGCCGCCGCGCCTGCGTGATGGCCAGGCATTCGAAGGCTGGCAGGTCGAGCGGTTGCTCGGCGAATCGCGCCAGTCGCTGATCTACCGGGTGCGCGACGCCGACCACCAACCCTGGCTGCTCAAGACCCTGCCCACCAGTCGCACTGGCGAGGAGCAGGCCGGCCCGGCGCTGCTGCAGGAGGAATGGTTCCTGCGTCGCGTTGCCGGGCGCCACTTCCCCGAGCTGCATGCCCTGCCGCAGCGCCAGCACCTGTATTACGTGCAGCGCGCTTATGCCGGTCAGACCCTCGCCGCGCGCCTGCGCCAGCATGGCCCGCTGAGCCTGGCCGACTGGCAGGACCTGGCGCCGCGTCTGATCAAGGCGCTCGGCCTGTTGCACAGGCGCAATATCATCCACCGCGACATCAAGCCGGAAAACCTGTTACTCGGCGACGACGGCGAACTGCGCGTGCTCGACTTCGGCCTGGCCTACTGCCCGGGCCTGTCCCGCGACGAGGACCATAGCTTGCCCGGCACCCCCAGCTATATCGCCCCGGAAGCCTTCGCTGGCAGCCCGCCCAGCGCGCAACAGGACCTCTACGCCGCGGGCGTGACGCTCTATCACCTGCTTACCGGCCACTATCCCCATGGCGAAGTCGAGGCCTTCCAGCACCCGCGCTTCGGCCAGCCGACACCGGCCAGCCGCTATCGTCCGGACCTGCCGGCCTGGCTCGACGAGGTGCTCAAGCGCGCAGTTGCCGCCGATCCGGCGCAGCGCTTCGAGACCGCCGAACAGTGGCTGCTGGCCTTGGAAAGCAGCGAGCGCCAGTCGCTGAGCAATCACCCACGGCCACTGCTGGAGCGCGAGCCATTACTGGTGTGGCGCACCGTGGCGCTGATGTCGCTGCTGCTCAACCTGCTGCTGGCATTTCTGCTGCTCAAATAGCCGATTACGCACCAAGGCAGCGCGCAGCGCATCGCAAAGGTGCGCAGATGAACTCGGCTGATGCAGCAAAATGGCTGGAAAGCCTGAAAATTCGTGGTTTGATCGAGTTGGCACAAGGGCTGCATTCACAACGATCACGAACTACATAAGCACGACCTTCAACGACGAAGGCTGCATTTCCCGATAGAACGGGACCTGGACAAAGGCGTCCTCGCTAGGTGACTAGCGGGACGCCTTTTTTGTTTTTCTGGCCTGCCATTTCTGGCGGCCAGCTTTCCGTGACTATTGACTCAGGAGATAGCCGGCATGCAAAAACTCAAGCTGGTGATGATCGGCAACGGCATGGCGGGTGTACGCACCCTCGAAGAACTGCTCAAGCTCGCCCCCGACCTCTACGACATCACCGTGTTCGGCGCCGAGCCGCACCCCAACTACAACCGCATCCTGCTCTCCCCCGTGCTGGCCGGCGAACAGACCTTCGAAGAGATCGTACTCAACGATCTGAACTGGTACGCGGAAAACCACATCAAGCTGCTGCTAGGACGCAAGGTGGTCAAGATCGACCGCAAGAAGCGCCTGGTAATTGCCGACGATGGTAGCGAGGCCGAATACGACCGCCTGCTCATCGCCACCGGCTCCAACCCTTTCATCCTGCCGATCCCGGGCAAGGACCTGCAGGGCGTGATCGGCTATCGCGACATCGCCGACACCCAGATGATGATGGAAACGGCCAAGACTCATAAGCACGCGGTGGTCATCGGCGGCGGCCTGCTCGGCCTGGAGGCCGCCAACGGCCTCAAGCTGCGCGGCATGGACGTCACCGTGGTGCACATCGGCTGCTCGCTGCTGGAGCGTCAGCTCGACCGCACCGCTGGCGAGCTGCTGCAGAAGTCCCTGGAGGATCGTGGCCTGAAATTCCTCCTGCCCAAGCAGACCGCCGAGCTGCTGGACAACGGCGAGGGCCGTGTCTGTGCGGTGAAGTTCAAGGACGGTGAGGTGATTCCCGCCGACCTAGTGGTGATGGCCGCCGGTATCCGCCCCAACAGCGAGTTGGCCGAGAGCGCCGGGCTTGCCTGCAACCGCGGCATTCTGGTCAACGACACCATGCAAACCTTTGACCCTCGGGTTTACGCCATCGGTGAATGCGCCAGCCACCGCGGCATCGCCTACGGCCTGGTGGCGCCGCTGTTCGAGCAAGCCAAGGTCTGCGCCAACCACCTCGCCCAGCTCGGCTTCGCCCGCTACCAGGGCTCGGTGACCTCGACCAAACTCAAGGTTACCGGCATCGACCTGTTCTCCGCCGGCGAATTCATGGGCGGTGAAGGCACCGAGACGATCACCCTTTCCGACCCCATCGGCGGCGTCTACAAGAAGCTGGTAATCAAGGACGACGTGCTGGTCGGCGCGTGCCTGTACGGCGACACCGCCGACGGCGGCTGGTACTTCCGCCAGATCCGCGAGCAGCACAACGTCAGCGAGATCCGCGACCACCTGATGTTTGGCGAAGGCGCCATCGGCGACGTCGGCCACCAGGGCGCCGACAAGACCGCCAACATGCCCGACAGCATGGAAGTGTGCGGCTGTAACGGCGTGTGCAAGGGCACCATCGTCAAGGCTATCCAGGAGAACGGTCTGTTCTCCGTCGACGAGGTCAAGAAGCACACCAAGGCTGCCAGCTCCTGCGGCTCCTGCGCCGGCCTGGTCGAGCAGATACTGATCAGCACCGTCGGCGGCGCCGCCGACGTCAAGCCCAAGAGCGAAAAAGCCATCTGCGGCTGCAGCGACCTCAACCATGGGCAGATCCGCAAGGCGATCCGCGAGCAGCACCTGACATCCATGGCGCAGGCCATGGAGTTCCTCAACTGGAGTACGCCCAACGGCTGCGCCACCTGCCGCCCGGCGCTGAATTACTACCTGATCTCCACCTGGCCGGGCGAGGCCAAGGACGATCCGCAGTCGCGCCTGATCAACGAGCGCGCCCACGCCAATATCCAGAAGGATGGTACCTATTCGGTGGTGCCACGCATGTGGGGCGGCGTAACCAACCCTGCCGAGCTGCGCCGTATCGCCGACGTCGCCGACAAGTACAACGTGCCCATGGTCAAGGTCACTGGTGGCCAGCGTATCGACCTGCTGGGCATCAAGAAGGATGATCTGCCGGCAGTGTGGAAGGAGCTGGACATGCCCTCCGGCCACGCCTACGGCAAGTCCATCCGCACCGTGAAGACCTGCGTCGGCAGTGAGTTCTGCCGTTTCGGCACGCAGAACTCGACCCAGCTGGGCATCGACCTGGAACACGATCTGTTCAATATGTGGTCGCCGCACAAGGTCAAGCTGGCGGTCTCAGGTTGCCCGCGCAACTGCGCCGAGGCCGGCATCAAGGACGTCGGCATCATCGGTGTGGACTCGGGGTTCGAGATCTACATCGGCGGCAACGGCGGGATCAAGACTGAAGTCGCCGAGTTCTTCGTCAAGGTGAAGAGCGCCGAGGAGGTGCGCGAATACAACGCCGCCTTCCTCCAGCTGTATCGCGAGGAGGCCTTCTATCTGGAGCGCACCGTGCACTACATGCAGCGCGTCGGCATGGAGCACATCAAGAAGGCGGTGCTGGAAGACGAAACCAACCGCAAGGCCCTGGCCGCGCGCCTGCACTACGCCCTGTCGTTCGAGCAGGACCCCTGGAAGGAACGCATCGAGACGCCGCAACTGAAGAAAGAGTTCGACACCATCAAGGTGGTGCAACTCGAGGAGGCCACGGTATGAACTGGCTGGATATCTGCGCGCTGGACGACATCAACATGCTCGGCTCGCGCATCGTCAGCGGTCCCAAGGGCGACATCGCCATCTTCCGCACCGCGGCCGATGAGGTCTTCGCACTCGACGACCGCTGCCCACACAAGGGCGGCCCGCTGTCCCAGGGATTGATCTACGGCAAGCGCGTGGCCTGCCCGCTGCACAACTGGCAGATCGAGCTGGAGTCCGGCGAGGCCGTGGCGCCGGATGTGGGCTGCGCTCACCGGCACCACGCCAAGGTGGAGAGCGGCCGGGTGTTGCTGGCCCTCGCGCACAGCAGCTAGCCAGCCCTGAGGGAGGCGTTTCAGCGGAGACGATCGCGGCTAAAGCCCTCCCTGCAGAACTTCCCCGCGCCTCAGGAGCTACGAACATGGCCAGCCCCACTCAAATCACCGCCTCCACCTGCTGCTACTGCGGCGTGGGCTGCGGCGTACTGATCGAGCACGACGGCGAGCAGATCCTAGGCGTCGCCGGCGATCCCAGCCACCCGGCCAACTTCGGCAAGCTGTGCAGCAAGGGTTCTACCCTGCACCTGACTGGCGACCTCGACGCCCGCGCCCTTTACCCCGAGCTGCGCCTGGGCAAGGGCCTGGCCCGCACCCGCACGGACTGGGACAGCGCCCTCGACCACGCTGCGGCGGTGTTCGCCCAGACCATCCGCGAGCATGGTCCGGACAGCGTCGCCTTCTACATCTCCGGCCAGTTGCTGACCGAGGACTACTACGCCTTCAACAAACTGGCCCGTGCCCTGGTCGGCACCAACAACATCGACTCCAACTCACGCCTGTGCATGAGCTCTGCCGTGGTCGGCTACAAACGCAGCCTCGGCGCCGACGCCCCGCCTTGTAGCTATGAGGACATCGAGCAGAGCGACTGCCTGCTGATCGCCGGCTCCAACATGGCCTACGCCCATCCGGTGCTGTTCCGCCGGCTGGAAGAAGCCAAGGCCCGCCGTCCGCAGATGCAGATCATCGTCGTCGATCCGCGGCGCACCGACACCTGCGAACTGGCCGACCTGCACCTGGCGATCCTGCCTGGCACCGACGTCGCGCTGTTCCACGGCATCCTGCATATCCTGCTGTGGGAAGGCTGGATCGACCGCAACTATATCGACGCCCACACCGAGGGCTTCGAAGCGCTGAAGAACCTGGTGCGCGACTATAGCCCGGCCGCCACCGCCGATATCTGTGGCATCAGCCTGGACGCGTTGCAGCGTTGCGCCGAACTGATCGGCAAAGCGCCGTCCTTCCTCTCGCTGTGGTGCATGGGGCTCAATCAGTCCAGCTCCGGCAGTGCGAAGAACAGCGCGCTGATTAACCTGCACCTGGCCACTGGGCAGATCGGCAAGCCTGGCGCCGGTCCCTTCTCGCTGACCGGCCAACCCAATGCCATGGGCGGCCGCGAAACTGGGAGCTTGAGCAATCTGCTACCCGGCCATCGCGAGGCCAGCAACGCCGAGCATCGCGCTGAAGTCGCTGCCTACTGGGGCGTCGATGCCCTGCCAGAGACGCCGGGCCTGTCCGCCATCGAACTGTTCGATGCCGTGCACGACGGACGCATCAAGGCGCTGTGGATCGCCTGCACCAACCCGGCGCAGTCACTGCCGAACCAGAACAAGGTGCACGAAGCCCTGGCCGCCTGCCCCTTCGTCGTGGTGCAGGAAGCCTTCTTCACCACCGAGACCTGCCGCTACGCCGACCTGCTGCTGCCTGCCGCCAGCTGGGGCGAGAAGGAAGGCACGGTGACCAACTCCGAGCGCCGCGTCAGTCATGTACGCCGCGCCGTGCCAGCGCCCGTAGAGGCGCGGCCCGACTGGTCGATCACCTGCGACTTCGCTCGTCGCCTGGAACAACTGCTCCGCCCCGGCCTGCCCAGCCTGTTCGACTTCGCCAGCGCCGAAGCGCTGTTCGAGCAATACAAGCACCTGACCGCACGGCGCGACCTCGATCTGTCGGGGCTGAGCTACGCGCTGCTCGATGACCAAGGTCCCCAGCAATGGCCGTTCCCGTCAGGCGCCCGCCAAGGCACCGAGCGGCTCTACGGCGACGGCAGCTTCCCCACCCCCAGCGGACGCGCACAGTTCCACGCCGACCCGTACCGCGCACCGAAGGAAAAGCGCGAGGCGCGCTATTCGCTCACCCTCAATACCGGCCGCCTGCGCGACCAGTGGCACGGCATGAGCCGAACCGGCACCGCCGCGCGCCTGTTCGGCCATGTCGAGGCCGCCGTGCTCGGCCTGCATCCGGACGAGCTGCGCCGCCGTCGCCTGCACGACGGCGACCTGATCAAACTGCGTAGCCGTCGCGGTAGCCTGATCCTGCCGGTACAGGCCGACGACTCGGTGCGTCCCGGCCAAGCCTGGCTGCCCATGCACTGGGGCGACCGCTTCCTCAAGGGCCTGGGCACCAACGTGCTGACCCAGCCAGCCTTCGATCCGTTGTCCAAGCAGCCGGAGCTCAAGCATTCCGGGGTCGAGGTGGACAAGGTCGAGCTGCCCTGGCAACTGTTCGCCCTGGTCGAGGGTGAGGTGCAGAGCCGCTTCGAGGCCCTGCGTCCGCTGTTCGAGGACTTCGCCTACGCCAGCCTCACCCCCACCGGTCGCGAGCGCCCCGCTCTGCTGATCCGCGCCGCCAGCACCTTGGCGCCGCAGCCGGAACTGCTGGAGCAGATCGACCGCCTGCTGCGTCTGCATGAAGGGCCAGTGCTGGCCTATGACGATCCGCGCCGTGCCGTGGGCAAACGCGTGCGCATCGAAGACGGCCGCATCGTCAGCATTCGCCTGGCCGGTGAAACCGCCGCCAGCGAATGGCTCAGAAGCCTGTGGCTGGACGGCCAGGCCGACGCCGACTTGCGCCGCTGGCTGCTCGCCCCGGTCTCCGCACCGCCAGGCAATGCAGCCACCAGCAGCCACGGCAAAACCCTGTGCAACTGCCTGAACGTCAGCGAAAGCGCGGTGTGCGCCGGCATTGCACGCGGCCTGGATCTCGACGACCTCAAGCAGGAGCTCAAGTGCGGCACCAGTTGTGGCTCCTGTGTCCCCGAAATCAAACGCCTGCTGGCTATCCGCCCGCTTGCAGTCAACGCGTAGAGGAACCCGATATGAACGCAAAAGTCTGGCTGGTGGGCGCGGGCCCAGGTGATCCCGAGCTGCTGACCCTCAAGGCGGTCAAGGCGCTGAGCCAGGCCGACGTCGTGATGATCGACGACCTGGTCAACCCCGCCGTATTGGAACACTGTCCTGGCGCTCGTATCGTCTCGGTAGGCAAGCGCGGCGGCTGTCGCTCAACGCCGCAGGCTTTCATTCATCGCCTGATGCTGCGCTATGCGCGCCAGGGCAAGTGCGTGGTCAGGCTGAAAGGCGGCGACCCCTGCATCTTCGGCCGCGGCAGCGAAGAAGCCGACTGGCTCGGCGCGCACGGCATCGAAGTGGAGATGGTCAATGGCATCACCGCAGGTCTGGCTGGCGCCACCAACTGCGGCATTCCTCTGACCCTCAGAGGCGTGGCCCGTGGCGTAACCCTGGTCACGGCGCATACGCAGGACGACAGCACGCTGAACTGGCAGGCGCTGGCGCAAAGCGGCACGACGCTGGTGATCTATATGGGAGTGGCCAAGCTGGCAGACATACAGGCCGGCTTACTAGCTGGCGGCATGGCGCCTGACATGCCGGTGGCGATGATCGAGAGCGCCTCTCTGCCTGAGCAGCGGGAGTTCCGTAGCAGCCTGCTAAGGATGCAAGCCGACGCCGTCGCCTTCGCCCTCAAGAGCCCTGCCATCCTGGTGATAGGTGCCGTGGCCGCGACAGGTATACAGGCCGACCTTCCGCTGTCGCGGCAGGCCTGAGGTGGGTTTTCTACAGGCAAAGAAAAACCCGGCCGGAGCCGGGTTTTCTTAAAGCACCAGATCGATTACTGCTGAACCTGAGCTTCTACTTCTGCTTCAACGCGACGGTTGATGGCACGGCCATCGGCAGTGGCGTTGTCAGCAACCGGACGGGTCTCACCGTAACCGGCAGTGTTCACGCGGCTGCCGTCAACACCATACTGGTTGACCAGAACTTCACGCACGGCTTTAGCACGGCGCTCGGACAGTTTCTGGTTGTAAGCGTCGCTACCAACGGAGTCGGTGTGACCTTCAACAGTGGTGGTGGTCTGCGGGTACTGGTTCATGAAGTCAGCCAGGTTCTTGATGTCACCGTAGCTTTCTTCTTTCACGCGGTCTTTGTCGAAGTCGAACTTGACGTCCAGCTCAACGCGAACAGCTTCCATTGCCGGCTCCGGAGCAGGCTCAGGCATCGGCTCGGGGGCAGCCGCTACGACCGGAGCAGGAGCAGGCTTGCTGCCGCCACCGAAGTTCAGACCAACACCCACGCCGGCTTGCCACTCGGTGTCGCCCTGGTCGATGTTGTACAGAGCGTCGACGCCAGCACGGGCGTAGAACATTTCGGTGAAGTAGTACTTGGCGCCAGCGCCAGCGATGGCCAGGGTGGAATGGTTACGACCACCGCTGTTGGCGTCGCCGATGCTCTGATGGCCG
>Ga0208645_1000846_pt1 | contig 30249 bp, 30 predicted proteins | sample VirMetDEL_Sep_01_FD_184519 | JGI IMG/M metagenome (GOLD analysis project Ga0208645, IMG submission 184519) | Aqueous microbial communities from the Delaware River and Bay under freshwater to marine salinity gradient to study organic matter... | ecosystem: Environmental > Aquatic > Marine >... | reverse complement strand
GAGCTCGCGACGAATCGCTTCTTGCCGCGGGTCGGCATACTGCGATCCGGGCGCGGATTGTCGACGCGATTCAAGCTCCGCGAGACGCTTCCGACTGTCGAGAACTTCTTGTTCGAAGTCGGCTCTTTGATCGTTCCGGTATGCTTGTGTTTGCCGCGCTTCTTCATAGATTGTCCGCGCGTATTCGTCTTCGATGGACGAAGGGTCGCCCGTAGCGCGAACGACCGCTAACGCGGCTTGAAGAGCGTCTTCCGCGGTCGCGAAGGCTGACTTGTCGAGCGCTTCCGCGCGAGCCGCGAGCCGCTTCGCTTGCGCTTCGTCTCCGATCTCCGCGCGCTCTCGAAGCGCGTCCGCAGTCAAGCCGCGGAGATTCACGACTTCGAGTCCGTCGTATCCGCCGCGGATACCCGACGGTCCCGCGAAATAAGCGCCTTCGAGCGCTTCCGCGAAGGCTTGTTCGGCTTCTTGCGTCGCGGCACCTGGTCGCCCGCCCGTCGGAGTCGGGCGCGCGTTCCGATCCGCGAACGCGCGAAGCTCCGTCAAGTCGGCCGCGGCGATCGAATACGTTCCCGCGACCGCTTCAAGCTGCGAAAGAATCTTGTCGGCTTGCGCGCGTGTCGCTCCGCGGAGCGCGTTCCGGGCTTGTGCGACGCCGGAAGCCGCGTCACCGCGACGGAAGGGTTCGAGTACGGCTTGAAGCGTTTCGGGCGCTACGCGTGCGCCCGCGGCCGCGGCCGCGCGGCTTGCGGCGTCCGCTTGTCGACGAGCGTCTTCGAGCTGGTATTGCTGACGGAGAAGCGATTGCGCCGCGGTGAAGTCCGCGGGCGGAGTCCGAAAGACGTCTTGAAGTCCCGCGAGCGTCTGTCGTTCTTGTGCGATCAGACTGTCGAGATACTGAACGGCCGCGCGTTCGTCTTGTATCGTGCGTTGAATATCTTCGAAGCGATTCACGGCCGCGACCGCGCGCGCGTATCGCTCGAGATATGCGGGACGTCGGCCGGTGAAGGTTGTCGTCGGCATGGTTTACTCCGGAATGAGCCCGAACGAACGATCGCCCGTTGTCAGATATTGACGAAGAAGGTCCGCGTCTTCAAGCGCTCCGAGCTGCGCTTCAACAAGTTGAAGTTGCTGCATTTGCGCGGCTTGCGCGCCCGCGACGTCGGCCGCGGCCGCGGCGACACCTTGCGCGGCCGTACTGATTCCTTGAATCCGGGCGATATCGGCTTGTCTCTGTTGCTCGCGGAGCGCTTGAATCCGCGCCGCGTTCGCTTGTTCGGCCGCTTGTTCGGCCGACTGAATCGCGAGATTCTGTTCTTGTCTCATCCCGCGAACGGCCGCTTGTTCGGCTTGCTGGCGAAGGAAGACGTCGCGTCCGGATACGGGACCGCGCGCGCTCGCGGCCGCCTGTTGAAGCGCCGCGGCTTCGAGTTGTCGAGCGGCCGCGGCTTGTCCGATCCGCGCGCGCGATTCGAGTCGGGCGCGTTGAGCTTCGGTCAAGGCTTCTCCGGTGCGCTCGCGTCGACGAAGCTCCGCGAGCTCTTCTTCGTCTGCTTCGGTGAAGAGCTTCTTCGCCGCGCGCGCTTGTCCGACACCTTGCGCGACCGCGCCCGCTCCGCTTGCAAGTCCGGCCGCAATAAGGGCCGCGGTGATTCCGACGGGCATATTCACCCCCTATAGGTAAAAGACTTCAACCGCGACGCCCCAATTTACAATGCCGACGCGATCCACGCGAGAATGAGCCGCGAGCCCGAACGACAAGCGCGTTCCGAGCGACGTCGACCGGATTATCGTCCCCTGCTTCGCTCCATAGCCGCCACCTTGAACGAACGTCTCCGACACCCCGTTCGGATACGCGTTCACGATCGGATAATTCTGATTCCGCGTTTCTTGTGCATACTGTCTATAGGCCGTGTACGCGGTCGACAGTTGCGATATCCACGGCGCAACGAAGACGGCTCGACTCGCTTCCGCGACTTGATAGCTTGCAGTCGAGTTGTCGTTTCCACATTCCAGCTCGAACCAGTAATGAAAGATAAGCGTCCCGGATCTTCGGATATCCAGCGTGAACGACGTGTTCGGAATGTGATGAAATGTCGTCGCGTCGGGTTGCCCGTTCCCCGTCAAGAACTTTGTCGCGAACGTCATCCGGATATTCGCGCTTCCGGCCCATTGTCCGCCCTGATGACCGGATACGCCGTGCTGTACACCGGAGAACGGTTCGAAGTCGGGCGGTTGAATGTGCCGACGTTGAATCCAGGTAGACGACTCGAAGTCCGTCGCGCTGATTCCTTCGTGAAGATAGACGCGAAGCGCTTCGAAGTTCCCTTCGGCCGCGGCCGCGGTTAGCGTCGTCCCGTCGACGAAGGTGTTCGGCTTGACGTAGGCCATTATTCCCGCCTCATAAGCACGGCTTGAAGGCTTCCACCGTTGTAATCGAGTCGGGCGTTCGTCGATACCGCGTCGTCCCGTACAAGGTAGTTTACTCCGCCCGTATTGAAGCTATGGCACACGCCGGTAAAGACGACGCGGACACCGAAGACCGTCGTCGACGTGACGCTTCGGAGATAGTGCCAGGCGCCCGCGACCGACGTCCATCCGACGTCAACCGTCAAGCGAGAGTTGAACTCGCCTTCGACCGGAGCGGCCGCGGTTTCAAGGAAAGCGGGGACGACCGACGTCGATCCGCAGTCCGCGAGCGCGTTCCCCTTGTACGCTCCGACGGTCGTGTTGAAGTCGCCTTGACCAGGTACGTCGACGAAGTTCGCGAGCGCGTTCGACGTGACGTCCCACTGCAACCAGAACGGCCAACACTCGACGCCGGTCGCGACGTCGATCGATCCGCCTCCGAGCTGCGCGAAGGTATAGCTTCCGAGCGCTCCGACGGCCGTCCACGGTCGCGACGTGACGTAATACGGGCGCACGGACAAGTCCCAATAGACGCGGAGGATATTCGTCGTGTCAATCGTCCAACCGGACGCCCCGAACGACAAGACGGTCGGTGTCGCTCCGCTATCGCTCACGATATGCGGCGTCGCGGGCGTTCCCGTTTGCCCGGAGACGGTATTGCTCGCGGTATGCTTCCAATCGTTGTAGCCGATGATTGTGTCGGCCGACCGTTGAAGGAAGACGCCCGTTTGAAAGTGTCCAAGATCAAACGCGGCGTCGCGGACGTTGAAGCGGTTAAGCGCGCCCGCTTGCGAGTAATCGTCGAAGCGGTCGTTCAAGTCGGTCGCGTCGACCTGGTCCCCGTCGACAATGCGTCCGCGAATAATTCGACTCATCGGAATCTCCCGACCGCGAAGTATCGCGAGCTATATATGTGAGCTTGAAGCAGGTTATCGCCCGACGGTAAAGACCACGCACAATCCTCCGACGGCTCCGTAAGTCGGAACTGAAGGTCGACGGATAGATCACCGGGCGCGAAGATGCTGGTCCCGAAGAGCCGACTATGCTCATGATACGCCGTCCCGCGACGCTCCGCGAGCGTGACGCCGTTCACAAGAATCCGAAGTCTCATGTACGCAGGCGAGCCGGGGAAGCCGTCGTTCGCGCCGCGGGCGAAGATATTCGAGACATACGCGTTGCAGCTCCACTCGAAGAAGAGCGATCCGCCGCCGAAGTTCGACAAGGTGATTGTCGAGCCGACGTTCGTCCATCCGCCCGCGTGAACCTGAAACGTCGACGCGATCCACATATTCGACGCGACCGACGTATCCGCGTCCGCGTCTTGCTGACCGTCGGACGCGGCCGGGTATTGATCGTCGGCATAGGTGCGGAGGATTGCACCTGGTTCAAGACGCGCTTCGTCGACGAAGCTCGCGGGAATCTGGTCGCGGTCGATCGTTGTAATCGACGACTGCTGAGCGCGGAACTCGTCGTTGAAGCCGTCGGGCGACACCGTGTTTCCGGAGCGTGCGTCGCGGTGCGTCCACTTCTTCATGCCCGAACCCCTGCAACGACGCGCGTTCCCTTCGAGGTGTATTCGTATTCGAAGCCGACAAGAACGAGGTCGTCCGTCGTGAACAGCTCGAAGCAGAACCACGCGGCAGACTGATGAGCGACGGAGTATCGGAGCGGGACAAGTCGAGCGTCGCGATATGTCGCGCTTCCGAGCGTCGCGCTATCAAGCGTCGCGAGCTCGCCCGCGTCCGGCGGTTGTGCCTTGTAAGTTCGTTCGATAACCGGCGTTAGCGAGAAGTCCTTGTAATGACGCATGGTTATCCCGGCGTCGCCCGTCGTCAGAATCCAGATTGTGACATACGATACTTGTTTCTGAATCTGAGGATCACCGGCCGCGAACCACGCGCTTCGATAGATCGACGTCGCGGGCGCGTCGTATTCGAGCGTCGGAGCGGGACCGGTCGACAACGTCGAACCGAGCGCCCGTTTCCCGCTGATTACGAAGAGTCCGCGTTGAGACTCCGCGTTTCCGGACTCGTCTCCGGTATGGTGTCCGAAGACGACCGTCCCGTCGTATAGCGTCGCGGCCGCTCCGACCGGGAATCCGAGCCGCGTCGACCAGGGCGACACCGACTCGACGAGCGGTATCCGGTCAAGGTGGAGAACAAGCGCTTCGTCGGAGCGGTCGTTTCCGTCGACGGGAACGTATAGCTGATATTCCCGGTGCTTCTCCGTATAGATCCCGATCGCGCGCGGATGACAGTCCGGAGTAATCCGTTCGATGAAGCCGTCTTGAAGCGTCGTCAGCGGGACGACGTCGTTCACCGCTCCACCGACGACACCGCCCGTAATCGCGTACACGCCGTCGGACGCGAGAAAGACGACACCGACGCCGGGAATCGCTTGCACACTCCGCGGAGCTCGACAGGACACCGACGACGATATCGTCGTGACGGTGAAGCCCGACGTGTAATCGCCCTGAACGACGTCTATTCCGTTCTCGCGGAAGACAAGAAGGGTCGTGTAGTTTCCGAAGAGCGCGGTGATTCCTCCACCCTGCGAAGATAGTTCGATATACGCGTCAGAACCGAACTGTTCAATAAGACCGGGCGCGGAGTAAAACAGCGTCCGCGGCTCATCCGATCCACCGTCAAGGAACAAGCAACCGTTGAACATCGCGGAGAAGCGCGCCCGCGGTGATGGTAGCGGTCCCGTCGCGATATCGGGCGCGGATTGTCCGAGCGCGGCCGTAAGCGTCGCGTCGAAGAAGGTCGTCTCGACGTTGTTCCGGACCAGGTCGATGAAATACAAGGTCGTATCGCCCGCGTCGACCGCTCCCGCGGCGTAGTTCGACGTCCGATAGAGCTTCCGCGCGACCGTCCCGTCGGGACCAGTCGGAAGGTCTAACGTCACCGCATGACGGAAGCCGAACGCATCTTCTTCGAGTGCCCATCCGACCGACGCGAGCGTCGACGACGGCCCTTCCGAGCCGGTATTGCTGACATACGACACGGCGTAGCCGAACAACGCGGGCTTGTCTCCGTCGGAGCCCGATAGATTGTTTGCGAAACCGAGCCCGTATTGCCCGCCGTCGGGAATCGCGAGCGCCTGTTGTGGACACCATAGCGTAGTTCTTCCAGCTCCACCGGCCGCGGGCGGAGCGTACGTCGGGGGAGGGCCGCCCGTAAGCGGCGGGTATGGTTTAACCAGGTGCGGAGTCGGAGCGGCCGCGGGCGCGTCGAAGCCGAACGGACGGATGCACTGGGCGATCGTCGACGTTGCTTCCGCGGTCGTTCCGAGCGGCCAGGGACGGACAATCACCGGCCGCTCTGATCCGTTCGTGATCACCGTCCCGTGCGGCGTGTCGGTGTACCACGAAGACGACTCCGTCGGAGCGGGGATCGTCCGGCCGGTCGCGAGCGTCCGAAGAACAAGCGTTCCCGCGGCTTGATAGAGAAGGTGAAGGTTCCCGTCTTCTTCGAATAGGATGAAGTCGCGAGCTCCGCCCGCGAGCGACCGTCCGACATGAAGCGAAGACACTGGTCCGCAGTTCGTGAACGGTGTCCAGTCCGACGCGTCGACGCGGAACGGCTCGTATCCGATACGCGAGCTCCATCCGCCCGTCGTCCTGTCGAGTGTCCAGTTCTGAACCTGTCCGCCGTTGTCGGGTGTCTGCGGAAGTCGCGTCTCGAACCCGCCCGCAAGCGTCGCTTGATAGACTTGCTGTTTCATGGCGTGAACGTCAGCTTCCCGAACGGATTCCGGACATAGCGATACCCGGCCGTCGGTGTTCCCTTGATGATTCGTCGCGGAACGGCTTTAAGATACCGTTGTTCCATCCCCTTATATAGAAGGTCTTTCTTCCGAGCGTATACAGCCGACAACGCCGGGTTGTCGACTTTGAGCGTTAGATTCTCTAACGCTGCATATGCGATAATCTGCGAATACGCCGCGGGAACAAGGGGCGCGTCTTGATCTTCTTGCAGTCGGGCGGGATGAAGAACCATCCGAACATTGACGTCCTGATCCGCGGAGGGATGAGGGTACAACTGGAACGATTGATACCCGGCCGATTGATTGTACTGATACCGAATCGCGGTAGACTGGAACGCTTGTCCGGCTAACGTGTTCAGTGACAAGTCCGGTTTAAGAATCACGCCACCCGTCGGAGCGACGGTGTCGGTCCCGATCGGAGGTTGCGGAAGCTCCGCGTCGTCGTTGCGAACGCGGACGGGCGCGAGAATGTTCGCGTCGGCACAAGCGAAGTAATATCGACGATACAAGCCCGTCGTGTTCGCGATCGTTTCGGGTTGGAAGTGGAGCGTCTGCGTATCGCTCAACGCGAACGACGCGATCTTCGACAAGCCCGACTCGAAGCCGTCGGAGACGTCTTCGCGGTAGACGCGATACGCGGTCGAGCGTGGTCCGCGGACGTTGCACATATAGACGTCGATCGTCCGGACACCTTGACCGGCCGGGACCGGTTGCACGGTGACGCCGCGGACGGTCGACGGAGCGGGGACGACTTTCCCTTCGGACGGAAGGAAAGCTTCGATCGTTCCGAGAAGGGACGCGTCAAGGTTCGCGTCTTCCCGCTCCCACTTCGACAGGAAGAGCGCCTTCGCCGGTATGCCGACGGAAGGGTCGGACACGTTCTCGACTGTCATGCAGTCGGACGGAAGGAAGACGTCGCGACGCTTCACCGTCGCGGCATACGCGCCCGTTACACCGACGAAGGGCCGGTCGAGATACAACGTCGTCCCGTTCTGTACCCATGCAATCAAGTGTTCGAAGGTGTTCCCCGCGGAGTCGGTGACGGTCACCGACGCACGGTCGAGAGCGGAGCCCGGAAGAACGGGGGACGAGCTCGAAGGGAATGTTCCCGTCACCGTCGCGGAGCCGTTCGTGAACGTCGCGGTGTATACCGCGTCGGTGTAGGTCTTCAAGACGCGGTCGCGAATACTGAAGTCCCACGGTCGGTCAGTTAAGAGCCGACCTTGCGCGTCGTTCAGTAGGCTAACGAGCTGCGTTCGATAAGTGGGATTCGTCGGATCGTAGTCGAGAAGATTCCCGACGAAGTCGATAAGGGCTCCAAGATTCACCGACGACTCCTTTCAAGGGATGCGTCGGGCGCCTGGTCACGCTTGCGCGTTCCTTCCGACCAGGCGACCGACGCGGACTCTTCCGGGGGGGAAGAGTCGGAGGGATCAGAACTGTTTGAAGACCCAAACGTCGGCGGTGTTCCCGGCCGCGGCTTCGAGACTCACGCCGCAAGCGGGCGCGGTATCGGCCGCGGCAATCGCGACGGCCTGTCCAGCTTGCGTATTGTCGACGACGAGCGCGATACCGGCCGACCCGACCGCGTTCGCGACGCTTGCGTTTTCAGCGTAGCCCGCGACAACGACGCGAACCTGATCCCCGGCCGCGGCCGCTTCGGTAGCGACACCGACGACGAGCGGATTCCCGGTTGCAGTACCCGCGAGCGCTTCGACGACGTACAAGACGCGGTCGGCTCCGGTCTTCGTGGTGTCGAGCTGGACCCAATCGCCCGCGGCGATTGCACCGTTCGCGAAGAACGTTTCAATCTGACGACGGTTCGAAGTGTCGCCCGCTTCACCGGCTGACAAGAACTGAATGAGAGAAGAGGTAGCCATGATATCAAGCCTCCGCGTCGAAGAGAACACCGTGCGAAGCAAGGTGTCCGGTGACAAGCTGCATCCGACAGAACACCATAGCGGCTTCTGTCGCGGTACCGGGGACGGGCATCATTTCAGACACGTTGAAGAAGCCGTCGGTGTCCGCGTAGAGCTGGAACTGATCGGAACTCAGAGCGTATGCGGAGATTGCATCACCGGCCGCGGGAACGCCCGCGTCGGATGCGAAGCCGAGATTCGGCTCAACGTAGATTCGCGCGCCGCGCCACATTCCAACCATGTCGCGATCCAGTCCGTCCCGATCGCCGGAAGAGACATAACGCACGCTCGACTGTTGAAGAGCCTGGAAAGCGGCGTAGCAGTTCGGAGACATGAGCAGGATATCGGGGAACGCGCCCGACGGGTTGCGGATCTGGCAGTTGATGAACAGCTCGTCAAGGTGTGCAAGCGAGAGCGTTCCGCCCGCGTCGACGACGGCGTTGAACCAGTTCTGACCGCGGTACGTCACCTTCGAGAGTCCCCCGACGGTGTTCAACTGCGTTCCGGTTGCGCGAGCTTCAAGCCAGCCGGTTGTATTCGGAGCCGCGGTCGCGGTCCCGTTCCCGTTGAGCGTCTGGAACGTGGTGAGCTTCGACGAATCTCCGACGATCACCTGACGCGACACTTCCTTCTTCAAGGAAAGCATGACGTTCTTCATCTTCGATTCGAGAATGTTCACGACTGCAAGATCGCCCTTGTTCGCGGCTTTCTCGACAGCCGACAGGATAATCGGCTGAGTAAAGTTCGAATACTCGAACTTCGCAGTCTGGAAGGGGTCGGTGACGGCCATTGACACCGGCTCGAAGCCGTTCGACAGTTCGGTGATCGAAGAGTGATCACCGAAGATAACCGGCTGCTCAACGCGGAGTCCGCCGGACACCTTGACCAGGTTACCGGCTTCTTCGATTGCGCGGAAGAGCGGATGAGACAAGAATGAGTTGTCGACGAGCTTGTCGCGGAGAAGCTGAAGCGTCGTCGAGATGACTGATTGAGGGGCCATGACAGGGGCTCCAAGAAGAAGGGGTTCGCGTTGTTCCGGGTGCTTCTTCGAAGTCCGCTATCAAGCTCCGCGGAGCGGGTGGCCTGACTTGTTCATAGGTTTACCCGTACAACGTCGATAAGTCAACCGTCGCGGTTGAGGGATTGCGCGAGCTTCAAGATATCGGCCGTGCTCATCTTGCGAAGATCGGAGCCCGACGGCTTCCGCGCGACCGCTCCTTTTCGCGGTGGAGCGGTCCCGCGAAGCGCTGCTTCCTTCGATGCTTTCCGACGTGCGGAGCGCTCTTCGCGGGCGCGTTGTTCGGCTTGTCGGCTCTTCTTCCCGCGCGCGGCCCAATACGCCGTCTCCAAGTCGAGAGAATCGTTCGATTCAAGAAGGTGCTGAACTTCGCTTCGAAGCGCGTTGTCCTTCTCGAAGTCGGGATGCTCGTTCAAGAAGCGTTGATAATCGTCTTCTGCCTTCATGGTTTGATATTCGGCTTCCATCGGTTCGAGAACTTCGCGGAGCCGACGAGATACTTCGCGCTCGATTCGAGCTTGAATCGATGCTTCGTTGAAGGGGTCATATTCAGGAACTTCGCCGTCGTCCGCGAGCGCTTGTTTCCCCTTCATGAGCGCTTCACGCTCGCGAAGGAACTCGCGACGTTGTTCCGCGAGCGCGGTCGTCTTCTTCGTGTAGTCCGCTTGCATATTCCGCATGAGCTTCGCGATATCGGGCGGGACGCGGGCGATCGCATCATTCCATGAGAGATTGCGTCGTTCGGGCTCCGCGTCCGCGGACTGTTCTTCGAGCTCGACTTCGTCTCCGGTGTCTTCACCGGGCGCGTCGATTGCTGCTTCTTCGACCTGGTCGTTCATGCTCGCGACTTCCGCGAGAACCTGTTCGGCCGTTGACGTGTGAGGAGTGGTCATAAGAGACTTCCTTCTTCGTACGGGTTATTTCAGTAGTTTTATCGGAGTTCCCACCGTCGGATACCATGCTGGATTCCAACCAGGCGCCGTCACGAACTGAACCGGGCGACCGAGAAAGCGCGTCCCCAGCTCTAAGACGGAAACGTTCTGTATCCGGTCGACAATGAATGTTCTCCATCCGGGAAGATCCCCGGTCGCGCTCGCGGACTGCGGATCGACGTAAAGATGAAGGTACGTCGTCCCGTTCCGGCCCTTCCATAGCGCGTGCGGATTGCCGACACGCTGACCCATAGCGCCCGGAACGGACTCCGGTTGCCACTTGTCGACGTAATAGAACGTCACTGGTTGCTTGCGTTCGATTGCTGCCTTCAGATTCGCCGTCGTTCCGCCGTGGTAGGCTTGATAGAACGCTTGTCCGCGCGTCCGCGGGATCACCGTCTGCGGGCGCGGTCCCATGCCGAAGGCTTGAAGAAGCCGACGACGAAGCGACAAGAACGGCATTATCGACGACGCATCCGAGAAGCGAAGTCGAAGTTCTCTTCAACTTCTTCTTCGCCGGGACGGACTTCGATCCGAACTTCGGTGTCGGCTTCGTCCGCGGGCGCGTCAAGGAACGCGGCGAACTTCGCGTCCTTCGCGAGCTTCATCAAGTGAGCGGTAATCGCGGTAAGCTCGCGATCGCCGCGGATCATGTCGAGCGCGACGGGAAGCGGTTGCCCGTAATCTTCCGCGGCCGCGGCGTACATGGCAAGGAAGCGGACGACGTCAGGATCAAGTCGAGCGGCCGGTTCGGTGTAGCTTTCCGGCTCCAAGTCGAGTCCCATCACCTTCCCGACCGCGGCGATCGCCTTCGCGAGCGCGTTCAGTACCTTCACATTGTACGGTGAAGAGGGAGGGGGGATCAGTTCGGCAATCTCCGCTCCGATTGCGTCGTCGGTGTCTTCCGCGGCTTCGATCAAGTCGCGCGGCATATCTTCGGGGTAGTCGATCGGCATTTAAGCCTCCGTCGGGAAGGGAAGGGGTTCTTCGGGCGCCTGGTCGGGCGCGGGCGCTGGTTCGGGGACCGCGACGAACGTTTCGGGGAACTGATACGCGCGGACGAGCTCCGCAAGTAGTTCGGGCGCGGGCGTTCCGAGCTGCGCAAGAAGCGGAGTCAGCCGTTCGAGCGCGGCTTGTTTCGCGAGATTCGACATAGGAGTCGTTCCCGCGTCGACGGCCCAATACCGAAAGTCGCCGGTCAAGTCGTCGGCCGATAGAATTGTTGGGCCGACGGGATTCGGAAGCGCAAGCGGCTCCGCGTCGTCTCCGAGAATCACCGACAACATGACGTTGTAAGTTTGAGCGACCGTTGTAATCAGTCCGTCGCGGATTCGTGCCATACGCCCGACTTCGCTCGAAGTGTACGCCGCAAGAAGGTTCTGTTCGGTCGCGGTCGACTTCGTGACTTCGCCGCGCGTGAACGGCGCAAGAAGACCGGCGTCGCGAATATCCTGCTCGACTTGGATCGCATATCCAGCGATATCAGCCGGGATAGGAGAGTTCGGAACGGGAAGGATGTTCCCTTCGAGCGGCTGACCTGGTTGAAGATCGACTTCGACGAACTCTCCGTCAAGCCCCTGACTAATCTTCGCGGCCGCATCTTCGGACAAGAAGCCCGCGCGAACCATCCATTGACGGGCCATACGCCGTACACCTTGCGCTTGATAGGTCCGGATGACGTTGAGCTCGCGGAACTGGTCGAGACTTCGATGAAGGAGGCTATAGCCGCGAAGCGGCGTATCGGGGTCGCGACTGAAATAGAGCGGAATAATCGGGACGACCGGACGTCCGCTCGCGGACTTGTACGGAATCCCCGTCGTTTCGTGGACAAGCTCCGCGTCGGGCGTCTCCGCGTCGGACGCGGCGTCTTCGTCAAGCGCTCCGACTTGAACGGTCACACCTTCGAATAGGTATTCGTCGCCGTCCGCATAGTCTTCGGACCAGACAAGCAGCTTGTCGGACGACAGGTCGTATACTTCGACGACGCGAACCCACTTCTCCGTTGTCGGAGCGCTTGCGGAAGTGTCGAGTCCCATCGACTGACTTTTACCGGCAATCTCCGAAGAGTCGATCCACTTCGAATAGACCCGCGGCCGAAACTGGTCTTCGCTCTTCGAGAAGCGAACGACGGCTTCTTCGAGCGGCATAAGGTAAGCGTGTCCGACGTACCGCTGACCGTCCCACGAAGCCGCGGTCGCGTCAACAATGACTTCCCACGGCGGGAGCGCGGCCATTGACACGCGCTTCAAGGGGTCGACGCTTTCAATCGGTGCGAGCTTGACGAAGGCACAAGGATAGATGAGCGCGAGCCGTGTCGCGTCTTCGACCTGGTCGCGGACTGTGAGAAGAAACTGATTCGCAGTCGCTTCCGCGACTTCGGGATTCCCGCGGGCGCGAAGATCCGGTTGAACGAAGACGGCGGGGTTCTTCGCGTACAGTGATCCGATATAAGATTCAACGACGGCGTAAGCGCGCGGGACTTCCGTTCGAAGGATACCGTCAAGCGTCGGATACGCGTTGTCTTGCCAGAATCGGGTAAGGTAGAGATTCCGCAGCTCGCGAAGTTCTCCGCGTCGGTGGTCCCAATACGCATCATGTTGCGCGACAATCTCGGAGATTCGTTCGGGCGATAGCACGGTTCATCCTTAGAAGGGCAGTGTGTGCGATCTTATCCGACGCGCGCGGGCGGACGCTATAAGATCGTCGATTCGAGTCCGGTTCGACTGGAGAGAAGACGTCCGCCATGACGACGGAACGTCGCGGAGACACCGATACGCGAGCGCGAGCGCAATCGCGCTATCGTCGTGCCCGCCCTTCGGAGCTTCGGGCGCAATCTTCCCGGCCGGGATTGTGAGCGACCGAAGCTCCAACCAGGTCGGCCGGTCAAGAATCCGGATAAGCGGAAGGGCTTCGCGGAGCGTGTCGAAGGCTTCGAGCTTCGATTGTAGCGTCGTAATCCACGGCCGACCGTTCGACGGATTGCGCCACTGTTGACGGTATCCGCACTGGTCGAGCTCATGAATAAGAAGGTGTCCATGATTGTTCGACTCCGCGAGAACGATCGCCCGGTTGTATCGGCTCGCGACTTGAATCACCCTATGCGCCCACGCCGCGGGCGTGATGCGATTGTTCCGCTCAACGTATACGGGTTGCCGGGTCGCGACTGAGACGACCGCGAGCGCGTGATAATCTCCACCGACACCGCCTCCGACGTCGACTCCGACGACGTATCGGTCGGACGCGTGCGGAGCTTCAATCTCGCGACCGTGCGCTTCGCCGTGAAGAGAGTGTTCGACGACATGAACGTCGGACAAGACTTCTTCACCATAGTATCCGCCTTCGCGGTCAAGAAAGCAGTCGTCAAGGCACGACGGATACTCTCGTCGGAACTTGTGATCGCTGTTCAGTCGACCGCGGACGCGGCGATACCATGCGAGCTGTTCCCGATCGAGTCCATACGCGGTCGCGAGCTCGCGTTCTTCCTTCGTCGGCTCGAAGTCGGGCGCCTGGTCGCGGTACGTCGGATGCTCGTACCACCAGTGAGTAAGAAGCGTCCACCCGTTGTCAGGCGTCGCCTGGACAAGCCGCGAGAAGAAGTCCGCGGGATTGTTCGCGGTGCTTTCAACGATCAGGAGTCCGTCACCGACCGCGGCGTCGGCTTGCGCGACGACTTCTTCAAGGTCGGGCGCGTACGCCGCTTCGCTCATAAGAACGGCTTGCGGAGAAAAGGAGCGGAGTCCCGTCTGAGACCGGGACGTGAACGCTCGAATCTCCGCGCGCGTGTCACCGTACACGATCCGCCCTCGAGCGCGTGTCAGGATCGGCCGCTTCAAGTCGCGCGGGACGTCGTCCAACCATCGACGGAAGTCGTCGAGAAGCGCGGTCGCGGAGTCGTCCCGCATGGACACGACCGCGAACATCGCCGCGTTCGGAGTCGTCGTCGCCATATGATGAAGAACCATCTTGCAAGCCGTCGTCGCGGCTACCTGTCGAGCCTTGACGACGACAATCCGACGAGCTCCGGAGCGAACCGCGTCGAATATCTTCGTCTGCATCGGAAGCGGATCGAAGGGGATGAGCTTCTTCGAGTCCTTGTCCTGTACGCGGTGGAGCTTCGAGAAGGCTTCGACGTCGCTCAACAACTTCTCGACAAGCGGACGGAGCCGGACGGAGACGCCGCCCGGAATGAACACGCTCACAAGATCATCCGCAATACGTTTGCAAGCTCTTCGTCTCCGTCGTCGACCTGGTCCCGCTCCGCGGCCGCGCGTTCGGCTTCGAGCTGCGCAACCGCGCCGTCGAGAATCCACTGAGCCGTGCGAACTGCAACCGCGTCACCTTGACCGGCGTTCAAGGTGTCAGCAATCACACGAAGGGCCGGTCGCGTCATAGCGCGGAGTTGCAGTCGGAGAAGGTCGAGCTCCGTCGGAAGTGTCGCCCGGTATAGCTCCGTCCAGTGATGGAAGACGGGGATCGTCCAGTTCCCAAGCGTCTGCTTCGTCACCATTCCGGCTTTTACGGCGTCCCGCGGTGACTTCTCGTTGTCATAGCACCATTTCACGACGCGGCGTTGTAGCTTCGTAAGGTCTTCGAATCTCGTCTTGTGCTTCACCTTACCCTCCTATCGCCATTATAACGCCGTGTTGGTGGGCGTTTGCGCCCAATCCACTACAATAAATTAATATATAGAAGAATTTTAACGTAGTGGATTGGTATTTAACGCCCGCGGCGTCGACGTTATAGGACAGTTTCTTGACCCTGTATCCTACATAGGGTACACTTCATCGAAGGAGGTGTTGTCATGTCAAAACGAACCCACGACCCGCGCTTGTACTGTTCTCCGGAGACGCTTCAACTGATTGCGTTCGGTGCGTGCCTTCGAAACATGACGCGCCGCGCGTTCGTCGACGAGATAGTTGCGGAGCTCGTCCGTCGCCACAACTCACACGCGCTTACCATGTCAGTGCGAAGCGCGAACCCGCTCGTCTCTGAACCTGCTAAGTAAGAAGAGCCGGGAAGACTGCAATCTTCCCGGCTCGTTAAGGAGCTTTCGTCTTGAATGGACACAACTATGATATCGCGGCGTCATTATTGCCGCAAGCGTCGCCCGGTTCGAGGATACGCGTCCGTCATTTAGACGGGAATATTGGACGACAGTATTTCACCGCGGGCGGATTCTTCTCGGAGAAGTCGTCGAAGATGCGTCAAGCCGATCTTGTGAAGGCGTGCGCCTTGACGATCGACGTCGACGCGTACGACTGGTCGGGTGCTTCAATGTGGGGCGAAGACCGGGACGCGCGCAAGAAAGCCATGAGAGACGCGAGCGAAGCCGCGGTTCTTGCATGGTTCGACGCGTCGGGCTTCGTCGAAGTCGTCCGCGAAGAAGCCGTTCGGGTTGGACTACCGTCGCGCCCGAACCGGATTCTCTACACCGGGCAAGGGATTAATCTTGTGTACTGGATCGAAGACGCGATCGGATGGACGTCGGGCGAAGGATGGACGGCCGATCGCATGAAGGCGACGATCAAGCGCTTCCACGCCGCGCGACCGGATCTATGGTTTTGGGATTCCGCGGCGAAGGACTTAGGGACGCGGATCTTCCCGCTTCCGACGAAGCCGCATCGGGACACCGGGAAGATCGTCCGCGTACTGGAGTCACACGACCAGGTTCAACCGCTCGCGGACTGGTTCGCGGAGCTGGAAGCGGCGTACCCCGTCCCGAAGAAGGTCCGACGCGCTCCGACTTCACAACCAGTAAAGAAGAAGCGGTCGACTTCACAATCGGTAAAGTCGGGCGCCTGGTCGACGGTGATCCATGATCCGCTCATTCATCCAGACTTCGAAGTCGGAGGTCGCGGGAAGTGTCCCGCGTGCGACGGAAGCGGATACCGTCGGCTTGACGAAGCGCACTATTCTTGCTTTTCGTGCCGGACACACTTCCGCGTCGTCCCGGCCGCGGCTCATCCGACCGACGAAGAGCCCGGTACGCGGAAGATCGCGCTCGCGCCCGACGGCCGCGCGTTGTGGCCGCGGGACGTCCCGACGCATCTTGTGAACAAGGGCGGGACGGGAACGGGCAAGACGTATCTTATGGAGCGCGTGTCGGCCGACTGGTCGACGGGTTCGCACCGACGCGTCGTTGCAGTCGCTCCGACGCTTGCGCTCGCGGGCGGACTTGCCGACCGTCTCGGATTGCAACACGCGGACGCGAAGAGCTCGCGAACGTGGCGGAACGGATCGCTCGTTACCTGCTTCGCGGGACTGGTCAGCAAGACGGCCGGGATTCATGGCGACGAGCTCGCGAATACCTGCCTATTGATCGACGAAGTCGAGTCTTGTTTGTTGCAGTTGTTCGGGATGCTATCGGGCGATCGGGCGCGCGAAGCGTACAACATCTTGATCGACCTGGTCGCGGGAGCGGGGCGCGTCTTTCTTGCGGACGCGCACGCGGGAGCGGTTACCGCGGCGTTCATCGAAGACGTCGACGCATATCGCCGCGCTCGAGGAGAAGAGCCGACGAGCTTCGAGACATGGACAACGGAGAAGACGCGCTTCGACTTCGTCTTCGTGTCACCGGTGACGCGCAAGACGCGGAAGGGCGACGAAGTTCTTGTTCGCTCGTCGGACGCGGAACACCGCGGACTGCTTCTCGAACGCATTGAAGCCGGGAAGCGGCTCGCGATCTATTGTCCCGGCCGGGACGCCGCGCTCGGACTCGCGCGCGCGATACGGAAGAAGACACCGTCGAAGAAGGTCGTCGTCGTCGTCGGAGCGACAAGCCGCGAAGACGAGAACGATCTAAGCGAAGCCGGACTAACGGCCGACGTTCTGATCTTCAACAATGCCATGTCGACCGGCGTTAGCTACGATCGCGAGCATTACGACGAAGTTCACCTTCTTCTCGGCCGCGGGACGGTAGCCGACGGAATCTCCGTCGAACAAGCCGCTCATCGAATCAGACGCCCGAAGACGAAGACAATCACGATATCGGGAACGGTCGGAGCCGTCGTCGACGACTGGCGAACGAATCCGAAGAAGCATATCGAAGCCGCGGTCGCGCGCTTCGCGGCCGCGGTCGTCTCCGTACATGAGTGGTCAGGATTGAAGCTCGCGTCGGACTGGTTCTCGTCCGCGGAGTCTCGTCGGCTCGGAGCGATTCAAGCGACGATCGTCGCGAGCCGATACGCGCGCGGATACCGATGGTTGATCTATTACCTTGCAGCGCGACACAACTTCGTTCATTCCGTCGGCCGGACGAACGACGACTTCGTCGACGCGACACGCGCGGAGCGGGACGCCGTCAAGATGGAAGCCGCGAAGAGCGTCGCGGCCGCGGAGCCGCTTACACCGATGCAGGCGGAGCGCGTCGAACGCATCGGAGCCGACACGCGGGCGGAATACGACGCGCTTCAAGCCCGCAAGATGACGTCGATATTCGGAGACGCGTACGCGGCCGCGGAAGACGAAGAGAAAGTCGAGCTCGTCTATCAAACACAGAACGACGCGCTTGCGCGCAAGACGCGGACGTTCGCCGTCGTTTGGCTGCTTCTCAACGACGACAACCCCGACAACCTCCGCGCGGCCGCGGCCGGTGAAGTCAGGACGAACGCGACGTCAACCGTCATGTCCGCGAGCTTGTCGATTCCGACCGCGAACGTCGTCGTCGACCTGGTCCGCGGGATCGGTCGTCTCGGACGCGTCGAAGATGGGCGCGTATACGTCGACCGGCCGACGGCCGCGAAGATTGTCGAGCTCGCGACGCCGGTCGCGGAGCGGAACGGGATCGGCCGACGGTCGGACGTCGCGCGGAATCCGATTCGCCAGATTCAAGCATGGATTGAACCGGCCGGTCTTCGTCTCCGCTCGGTTCGTCCGGCCGGACAAGCCCGACAATACTTCCTTGCGCGCTCGGATATGGAGCGGCTTAGTCGGCTTGCGAAGGAGTATGTCGACAAGTGGCGGAAAGAACTCCAATAAATATACGCTTATTTATTGACGGGTAGTAAATAGGCGTATATTTATAGAGTGTCGGAAGCGAACAACCGACAACGAGAGGCCGATATGGGTCGCCCGAAGACCGACAATCCACGAACGAACCGCGTTCAACTTCTCCTCACCGACGACGAGCTTGCGTCGGTGAAGTCCGCAAGCGGGAACGTCCCGCTCGCGCGCTTCCTTCGCGAAGCAATCCTTCAAGCTATCGGAGCTAAACGTGCTGAATCTGACAAGTAAACTGAGCGGGGAACAGCTCCGCGGACCAGTGAAGACGATCGTCGACCTGATGCTTCCCGACGACACCTTCTATTTCCGCGACGAGCTGCCCGTTCCCCTCTTCGGACTGTACCCCGCGACGAGCTTCGCCGTCGTCGACAATGCGGACGGGCGCGAAGTGTTCGTTCCCGTCGAAGAGACGATCACCGAAGACGAATACGAAGAAGCCATGTCGGGCGCGCCCTGGAACGACGACGGCTTGTTTCCTTACCTTCTCGGGAGTGAACAGTGAAGAACGGTATCATCAACCTCCGCGGCCGCGAATACAAGACGGTCGCGCTTCGAGTCGCGGAGTTCCGCGCTCAGTTCCCGATTGCCGACGGTTGGGCAATCGTCACCGAACCGGTGACCGTCACCGAAGCCGTCGTCGTCTTCAAGGCTTCCGTCGTCGATCCATCCGGGCGCCTGGTCGCGACCGGCTACGCGGAAGAAGAGCGGTCGACGCGCGGCGTGAACTCGACGAGCGCGCTTGAGAACTGCGAGACGTCCGCTATCGGACGGGCGCTCGCGGCTTGCGGCTTCGCTGGACAGGAATACGCGAGCGCGGACGAGCTCGCGAACGCGCTCGGAAAGCAGCGCACGAAGACGCCCGCGACGAAGACCGATACCTTCGTCGAAGGTCTTCACGCGCTCGGATTCACGGTCGACCAGGTCGTTCGCTTTTGTGCCGATCGCGGTTGGCATGACCCGCGCTCCGTCGACGAGAAGCGGCGTCTCGCGCTTCTCGACTGGCTGAAGACCGACGGAGCGAAGGACGTCCGCGACTGGTCGGAGCGTCAAGATGATGCTTGATTCTCTGATCGTGTTCCTGTTCGTCGCGCTCGCAGTGTGTCTGATCGTTCTCGGATACGAGCTCGCGCGACTGTTCGAAGACTTCGAAAAGTGGTACAAGGGGTAGGTCGGAATCGCGTCCGCGCCTTACCACCACTCGCTAAACCTTTCCGACACCTTGAAGCCGGTTCCATAGGGGGACCGGCTTCTTTCTTTCTAATCGTTCAATTCCGCGAGAATGTGAGCCGACAAGTCGAGAAGATCCGCGGCGATTGCGCGACGCTCTTCGACGGTAAAGCCGTCCTTCGAACGACGGATGAGGCTCGACAGGAATCGGACAATCCGCCCGACGGGGATCTTCCGGCGTGCGTTCGGTCGTTCGCTCACTTCTTCTTCTCCGACTGCTTCTTCGTGTTGAGCGCGATCGCGACCGCTTGTCTCTGCGGATAGCCTTCGCTCTTCAGCTTGCGGATATTCTCCGACACTGTCTGCTTCGATGTTCCCTTCTTCAATGGCATGACTCGACTTCCCCTTCGGTGAATACTTGAAGTTCGCCGCGCGGCCGACGTGACGAAGGCAGTCGGAGCCCGCGACGTATCGTCGTCCGTCGTGTTTGCAGGTCTGAACGTGTCCATTCTTGTACCATCCGCGGACCTGGTCGATCCGTCGGCCGGTCGCGTGCGCGGCTTCTTCGATCGTCATCCAGTCGAATCGAAGACCGAACGGGACTTCTTTCCGGCCGCTTGGATGAGGGACGACGGAGAACAGACTTTGAGCTTCCATGTTTACCTCTTCGGTGTCGGGCGGGAAGGAGCTCGTCGCCCGGTTCGCTTGCGGAAGAGCGCTTCTTGTGTCTGCTTCTTCGACGGGCGCGTCGTCGGTGTCTTCTTCTTCGAGACAACCTTCGTCGGCCGACAATACTGTTCCTTCGCGTCTCCGCTATGTCCGCACGGTTTCCCGGTCGCCTTGTCGATCCACTTTTCGCGAGCCCATCGACGAAGGCTCTTCCCCTTCTCCGTCTTGCGGACTTCTCCGCGGCTCTTCCGACACTTCGCGACCGCTTGCGAAGCGCGCGCGGACGGCCATACCTTGTACTGTGCCTTGACTTGCTTCGTGCAATAGTCGCTCACTTCGCTATCTCCGAGACGGGCTTCGTCGACCATAGCTTGCACGACCAGTATCGCGCCTTGTTCGGAGGGCCGGGGGTTTCGCAGTTGTGCCGCGAGCGGAAGTTCTTTCTCGCCTTCGGATTGTCGCGGCGTATTTCCATGTTCGGATCACCGAAGCGGACGGTGTATTTCTTGCCTTTATAGGTGCCGGTCGCGACGAACTTCTTGCGCCCGAAGCCCGGTTCGCCCTTCTTAATGCGTCGCACGTTCGCCATGAACGACCCCCGGATTCGTTACGTCGCGGTCTATCTTCGATTCTATCCGATTTAGCGACGCAATCATAGCGGCGTGATCTTCGCGGTTGCCTTTTACAAGGTCATCCAGGCTCGACAAGTGTCGGTCGACCCACGAAGACGCGAGCGGGATCAGTTGCTTCGTCGTGACTTGATAGACCGCGGCGAAGACGAGCATCATCACAAGAACGGCCGCGGCCGGTCCCGCGAGAAGCGGAGCGATTGTTTCGAGCGTCACCGAAGATCCCCTTCTTCAAGAAGAGTATAGGTAAACGAATCGTATGTCGGATGTATTGTCAACTGAGCGATCGCGAGCTGCATAAGCTCCGCGAAGTCGAACGGAGACGCGAAGACCTGGCAACCAGCGCTCCACCGATCGACCGTCGTCGATCCGGACAACGACGCGCGGTGTATGTTGATCCCGTACATCCCTTCCCGCGTGTCGCCCGTCCAGTCCAAGACCTGGTCGCGGTTGGAGTCCCGATATACTCGAACCGGCCCGTTCCGCTGACATAGCGCCAAATACTTTCCGGCGTGGTGATCGAGCTTATAGACGCCGCGGTATTGTCCGGGGACGAGTATCGCCGTTCCCGATACGCGGTCGCTCCGGTAGTGTTCAAGCCAATAGGTGCCGGGATCGGTTGTCGCTCTCCACGTTCGAATCTTCCACTCGTTCGTCTTGTCTCGATAGACGCATCCGATGACGTCGTCGAAGCTATTCGGAACGGTCGACGCGGAGCGGATTCCGAAGATATTCAGGTCGAAGGGATGCTTCGTCTCGAAGGTCTTGTATCCCTTCGCCTTCATCGCTTCGAGAACCTGTCGGGCGCTGAGAATCATGGTTGGCGCTCGTCTTCGTGTCGCTTGATTGCGTCGAGAATCGCCCGCGACAACGGACGAGAATACGTCACCGACGGAGACGTTCCCGACGTCGGATCGTAGTTTGCCAGAAGCTCCGCGACTTCTGACACCGGAATAACGATCGGGACGACGATCGCTTCTTCGTCGACGCCCGTTCCGTCGGTGTTCGTGACCGTGACTCCGAAGCGTCGAACCTGGTCGTAATCGCAGTAATAATGACTCACTCCGGACTCCTTCAGATTGTCAGCTTGAAGACTTGATATTGCATATCAATCGTAATCTGATCGTCTTGCGCGATCGTGGCCGAACCTTCGGTTGCGACACCGACGACGAGCTTCAACGGTGTCGCCGCGGCGATAGCGTCGTTCGTGAGTCGGTTCTGTCCATTCAGACAAACGCCGCTCGCGTCGAGTTGGAAAGAGTCGACCTGTATCGCCCGCGTCGGTGCGTATACCGCGACCGACAAGCCCGCGTCGAACGACGCGTTCACGGCTTGAAGCGTCGACGCGACGTCCCACAATCCCGAACCGGGATTCGCCGCGGGCTTGTATAGGAACGTCCCGTGCGCAGCCATTGTAGCCGGTACAGTCGACGCGGGATCGACCGCGACCGCGACGAACGGCCGCGCGTTGAAGCCCGTCGTCGAATAGCCGCGGAGACGGTAGTACACGACAACGTAATCGTCGCTCGTAATCGTCGTAAACGTCCCGTCTCCGTCGTCCGCGGTTAGGTCCGTCGACAGTCGCGGGAAGCGATGAGCGCTCCCGTTGAGCGCGTAATCGGTCGATCCGACCGCGAGCGCGTTCAAGGTGTACGTCGTCGTACCCGCGGCGTACGCGGTCGACTTCAGAAGCGAGTCAGGATCGTGTACCGCGAAACCGGTCGGATCAATCGACCGAAGCGGGATATTCGACAAGCTCGCGCCGCCACTTGGAGCGGAGCCACCCGACGCGCCCGTCGTCGGATCGAAGCAAGGGAAGATCGGCATAGCTCACTCTCTCCACGTGATGCAGGTTTGCGCGAGAACAGGATTCCCCGTCCCGTCGTCCACCTTCGCGAAGAGATAGAGCGAACCGTTCCCCGGCCCTCCAAGAATCTGGAAGATCGGTATTCCGACGGAGAAAGCGGCACACTTCGACGTCGCAGTCGTGACGCCCGCGACAAGTGTCGCTTCGGTGTCGGGAACAAGCGTATAGTCTCCGTCCGCGTCCGCGCAAACGCGGATCGTGACCTTCGTCGGGCTACCGGCCGACGTCAATCGAACATGGATACCTTCGACGATTCCGTAAAAGTTCCGGCCGGTTCGCTGGAAGTCGGGAAGGGTCGCGGTCAAGTCGTGAACGTGAACGTCGGCCGTGTTGAACGACGTTCCGAGCACTTGCACGCCCGTTTGAAGCGAGTCGTGTAGGAAGTTCGTGATTCTCGTCGGCATTGTGTCCTCCTCATTCGCGGACGGCTTGTCGCTATTGTATCGAAGTATTTTCGCGGACGGTACGAATCCGTTCCGCTTGTCGAGCTCGTTCCCGTTCGACGTTCGTGTCGGTCGGAGCCGCGACCGTTTCAAGAAGCGCTTCGGGGATGGTTTCCGGGAAGTCGGTGAAGAAGCGCGTCGGCCGCTCCGCTTGCGTCTGATCGCGTGTCGCGGCGATATACAGCGGCAAGAAGCGCTCAATATCCGCGACGTCGAGCGAGCGCGCTACGCGGATATTCCGAAGCCCGCGCTCCGACGGCTCAAAGACGTAGTAAAGCGGCTCCAAGCTATCTGTATAGCCGTACAGTATATGCGGAGTCCCGTCGGGCGGTTGCGCGGTCCATACACCGGGGATCGTGTCGTGCTCCAGTCCCGCGGGCGGGTTGACCTGGTTCGGAGCGAAGAAGCGAAGGAACTGATCCCACGATCCGCCCGGTTCGTGGTCGGGATCATTGTTGTGAGCGGCGATCGCCGCGGCCCAAAAGAACTTCTCGTCGCTCATCGGTTCGACGCCGGGGACGGTCGACGACGAATAGGCGTCTCCTTCAGCGAAGCGGTCGAAGGCTTCGAAGACGGCCGGAAGAGCGACATCGGCCGCGCTCCGCGTGACCAGTTCTCCGAACGACTCGACCGTTGTTGCTTCTTCACCGACGAGACGCGCTTGTTCGGCCGCGAAGCGCGCTCCGTCAACCATTAGATCCGCGTTCCGAAGCAGGGTAAGAACGGCTTCCGCGGGACGGAATATCGGAAGCTCCGGAAGATAAAAGGTCTTGTCGTCTCCGAGATTGACGATTCCGAGCGACTTCAACGCTTTATCGCCGTGGACGTCGTACGGATCTTGTGTCTCTGCTTTCAAGCGGAGCGCCTTCAAGACGCGCGCGGCGTTTCCAGGGTTGCGCGCAAGTTGTTCAAGGCCGACCGCTCCGAGCTTGTACAGTAGCGCGGATTCTCCGATATACCGCGCGGCGAACGACGCGACGACGTCGGGAACGGCCGCATAGTCAAGCTGAGATTCGACCGCGCGTTCGGCCGCTTCGACGGGCGGACGTCCGCGCGCGAGCTCGACTTCAAAAACGCTTCGTCTGAAGTTCCGCTCGAGCGCGTCGGCTATACGCAAGAAGAAGCCGCGGTCGAGCGGGTTCGCGAAGTCCGCAACGGCGCCCGGTAACTTCCCGACGGTCGCCTTCCGAGCGTCGCGGAGAAGGTCGGCCGCGAGCGTCCCGACGCGTTCGGTGTCGAGCTGTCGAACCCCGATACCGTATTCGTCTTCGAGACGGTCGATCGTCTTCGACGAATAGAAGAGTCCGTCGGGCGTGCGGATTCCGCCGCCTTCGAAACGACGGCGAATGACCTGGTTGAGCGCCCGTTGTCCGGATCGCGTCGCGGCCGCGAGCGTGTCGCGGACTCCGAGCGTGACAAGCGGGACGAGCGCGAGCTGCATTAATCGCGCGGACTGCGTGACGATATTCGGCAAAATAAAGCCATACTTCGCGCGGCTTGTGAGATTGCGTCGACCAGTCCCGACCGCGAGCTCGTAAGCGTCGCGAGCCATCTTCGCCGCGTCCGCGCGCTGTCGGACGGGAACGGATTCGAGTTGCTTAAACAGCTCGTCGCCACTCTCGGCAAGCCCGCGTTCGACTCTCGAAGCCGCGCGGTCGTACACCGCGACACGCGGTCCCGATTCGCCCGCGAGATAGGCGGGAAGCGTCCGCTCCGCACGGTCGAAGGCAATCGCCCGTTCGAGGTCCATGCGTTGAACCAGGTCGTCCGGAAGATCGTCAAGCCGACGTTCGAGCGCGGCCGCGCGAAGCGCTCCTTCGGTCGTCTGCTTCGACGTCACGACAAGCCGACGAACACCTTCTTCGAGAAGCGTCTTCAACATAGCCGACTGATAATCGGGAAGAAGGAGCGTCGGACGTCCGAGCGCGTATTCACTCGCGGAGCTCGTTAGATAGCGGTCGACTGCCTTCAACGATTCGATCGTCGGATAATCCCGATTGAAGTCGACGATATTGTTCTCTCGAAGAAGCGCAACCGCTTTATCCCGGTTCGCGTCTCCGTATAGGTGTCCGAGCGTCGCCCGCCATCCCTTTTCTGGTCCTTCACCGGCAAGACGAAGATCCGTTCGGACCAGGTCGTTCAACGCCCGGTCGACGCTTCCGAGCCGTTCGACGGCTTGAAGAACCCGGTCGCGGAGCGTCCGAAGCGCGGTCCTTCCCGCCCGGTCAATCTCGCGGCCGATTCGAGCGCTCGCGAGCGTTTCCGTTTCCAGGGGACCGCGAAGCGAAGCCCGCAAGCGTCGAAGAGCGGGCGTCGCGGCAAGACGCGAGTCGAGCAGCCCGAAGCGCGCTCCGACGGAAGGAAACCATGTTTGCAGTCGAGTAAGGTCGGACGCGAGACGGGCGCGCGGAGTCATCCGCTCCGCAAGCCGGACGTCGTTCACCGCGAGCGCTTGTCGACGAAGATCGGCCGGGACGTCGTCCCACGAATCGAACTTCGAGAGCTCGCGTTGAAGCGCGGAGTCGGACGCGGAGAAGTCGCGCGGGCGCGCCTGGTCGAAGCGGGGAACGTCTTCGTCCGTCTGTCGGAGCACGGTTTGAAGCCGTCGTCGAAGGGCCGCGGGAATCTCGCCATACCCGAACCGAGTCGCGTCGGACGCTTCGACGAAGCGGCGCAAGTCATTATAAACGTCAATCGCCGCGGAGCGTACCGCGGGCGACGATTGCTCCGTTGCATCAAGAAGATCGTCGGCAATCCTCCAAACGGGTTTTACGAAGAGCTCGCGACGATTCTCCGCGGCGATTGCGCGCGCGTCTGCTTCAAGCGCCCGCGGAACTCCGATATTCTCCGTCACCATGACGAAGTCACCGGGAAGATTCCGCTCGACAAGCCGACCGACGCGCGCGCTAAGAACAGCCGATTCGTCGGCCGGTAGCGTGCGACGAACGACCGCGAGCGCTTCGCGAAGGGTATCGGGCGCTTCTGCTCGAAGCGCTCCGATAACAGCGTCGGAGAACTCTTCGGGGACGCTTCGTCGAACGGCTCGTTCGGTGACGTTCCGAAGGATTGTCGGATCGTAGTCCTCGCGCGCGTCTCGAAGCGCCCGAACGCGATCTTCGAGTCGGGCGACGTCATCCGCGGAGCCGGTGACGCGGACGGCTTGAAGCTCTTCCTCCGCGGCTTGTAATGCCCGCGTCGCGCGAGCTCGCGAAGAGAACCCGACGCCCGCGTCGGCCGCGGCTCGCGAAGCGGCGGACGCGCCTTTACCGAACACCGTCGCGACGTCGGTCGCGGTCGGTGTCAGGAGTTCAAGCATCATCCCGGCCCAATACGCATTGTCAGGATCGCCGGTCGTCCGCGCGAAGTTCTCGACGATCGCGGGCGTATCCATGAACTCATCACCGATTGTCCGGCCCTTCGAGACGTTCTGAGCGATCCGACGAAGCTCCGCCTCGAAGAAGCCGCGCGGATCTTCGGTGAGCGGGGGAACTTCGATATCTTCGACGACGCGGAGTCCGTTCGGATCATACGTCGACGCTTTCCGAACGGTTCGCGTCGTCTCGAATCCGGGCGTATAGAACGCGGCGCCTGGTCCGAAGATCGCTTCGGGAATCTCCGACGCGAACGCTCCGAGATTCCGAGCTTGTTCGTCGGTCAGTCCGGCCGACGTCGCGTATTCTTCGACGGCTTCTTGTACGATCGACTGAGGAGCGACAACGTCGGGGATACCGCGCGCTTCTTTCCACTGCTTCAAGGCGAACGCGAAGTCGTCGGGATTCCGCGGAAGTCCGTTCTCGTCGACTTCATATCCAAGTCCCGCGAAGTATGCTTCGCTCGCGGCCGCGCTCATCCAAGACAACGCACCGCGGAGAAGCGCGCCCGCGGACGTCTCGACGACACCGGCCCCTTGTTCGGGACGTGCCAAGATTCCGAGCGATCCGGGCGTTAGCTCCGGAATCCGATCCGTAAGCGGGACCGCTTCACCGGCCGCGTATCGACGATCAAGTTCTTGTTGTTGGAGCGCTCGTCGACGCTCTTCTTGTCTGAACTGTTCTTCGGGCGTCACCGTTTGAAGCGCGAAGGACTCTCCAATTTCTTCGAGAAGTGTCGGCTCGCGCCGTTCGCCCGTCTCCGGATCGACGTACACTCGAACGCCGCGGAGCGGAAGAACGTCGACGTCGAACGGAGCAGGAAGTTCCGCTTCGGGGACGGCACGACGACGAAGCTCTTGTTCTTGGAACTCCGGTCGGAGCGGAGACAGCCCTTCGACGTCAATCACGCGACCAGGTTCTTCGCGGATTCGAGTCGGCCGGAAGAACGGAAGCCCGCGCTCCGCGACCGCGGTCGGCTCTTCGCGTCCCGCTTGCACGGCTCGCGACCGGCGTCGTTCAAGTTCGGCTTCGAGCTTGCGAAGCTCTTCGCGCTCCGCTTCGACGACGGACGTCCCGCGGGGAAGGAATACACCGGGCTCCGCGACACGACGACGCGCTTCTTCCTCGAGCGCGGCCCGACGCTCCGCTTCGACGACGTCTTCGGGCGCGAACGTCACCGGCTCCGCGGCCGCGGTCGGCAGCTCGCGCGGCGTGACAAGCGCTTGTCGTCTTCGGGCTTCTTCTTCGAGTCGTGCAAGCTCGCGTCGACGTTGTTCCCGAAGCAGCTCTTCAAGAGACGGATCGGGCATTACTGCATCCCTTCGAGCCGACGACGCGCTTCTTGAAGGCGACGATCAAGCTCTTCGTCGCTCAACGACTGAACGTCGAACGGTTCGGGCTCCGGTTCGGGTACGTCGGGCGTTTGTCCGTAGCGCGTCGGCTCATAGCCGCGGATCGGTTGAGCCGCGAGAAGGTCGGCCGCGGAAGGTGGTTCGGGTTCGGGCGCGGGCGCGGGCGCGGGCGCGGGAAGCGGAGCGCCGCCCGACAAGACTGATTCGATCGACCGCGCGGCTCGCGAACCGGCCGCGGCCGGACTGACTTCGCGACCGCGGAGGAAGACGCGGTATCCGCCTTCCGGCCGCGCTTCGTATGAATACGACGCGTTCGTCGGGTCAGTGATCCGAGCGGGTTCGGGTTCGGGCGCGGGCGCGGGCGCTTGGTCGACGCTCGGAAGCAACATCGGCTCGCGAGCGGCTTCAAGCTCGCGGAGCGCTTCCGCGCGTGCTTCGTCCGGTGACAAGCCGCGAGCGCGGAGACGGGTATACAAAGCGCGAGCCGACGCGCCGGGATCTTCCGGCGTTCGCAATCCGCGAACGGTCGGAGCGACTTCGCGCGCAATCGCTTCGACCTGGTTGACGTCCCGACGAGCTTCTTCCGTCTCTCGAAGAGCGGCTTCCGCTTCCCGACGCTGTTCTTCCCGTTGACGCGCTTCGTCGGCTTCCTTCCGTCGTTGCAGTTCACGTTGTGAAGGCTCTTCGAGTCCGAGCGTCTGATATTCCTTGAACGCGAGCGCATACGCGAGCGCGTCTTGAAGGTCTTCGCCCGACAACGCCTTCGACAGCTGGTCGCGGAGCGTTTCAATATTGTATTCGCGGCCGGTGCGGTCGTATTGAAGAACAAGCGTTTCCGCGAGACGTTGTCCGCGGTTGACGGGCGACAAGCCGACGTCGTCCGCTAAGACGCTGGATAACTTGTCGTCCGCGTCGATCAATAAGTCGTAATAGGGTGTTTTCTGGTATCTGAGATATCGACCGTCGTTCCGGTCAAGGTCATAGCCGCGGGCGCGGAGCTCGCGACGAATCGCTTCTTGTCGCGGATCGGCATACTGCGAACCGGGCGCGGCTTGTCGACGCGATTCAAGCTCCGCGAGACGCTTCCGACTGTCGAGAACTTCTTGTTCAAAGTCGGCCCGCTGATCGTTCCGATAGGCTTGTGTTTGCCGCGCTTCTTCGTATATTGTCCGCGCGTATTCGTCTTCGATGGATGAAGGGTCGCCCGTCGCGCGAACGACCGCGAGAGCGGCTTGAAGAGCGTCTTCAGCGGTCGCGAAGGCCGACTTGTCGAGCGCTTCCGCGCGAGCCGCGAGCCGCTTCGCTTGCGCTTCGTCTCCGAGCTGCGCGCGCTCTCGAAGCGCGTCCGCAGTCAAGCCGCGGAGATTCACGACTTCGAGTCCGTCGTATCCGCCGCGGATACCCGACGGTCCCGCGAAGTAAGCTCCTTCGAGCGCTTCCGCGAAGGCTTGTTCGGCTTCTTGCGTCGCGGCACCTGGTCGCCCGCCCGTCGGAGTCGGGCGCGCGTTCCGATCCGCGAAGGCTCGAAGCTCCGTCAAGTCGGCCGCGGCGATCGAATACGTTCCCGCGACCGCTTCGAGCTGCGAAAGAATCTTGTCGGCTTGCGCGCGTGTCGCTCCGCGGAGCGCGTTCCGGGCTTGTGCGACGCCGGAAGCCGCGTCGCCGCGACGGAAGGGCTCGAGCACGGCTTGAAGCGTTTCGGGCGCTACGCGTGCGCCCGCGGCCGCGGCCGCGCGGCTTGCGGCGTCCGCTTGTCGACGCGCGTCTTCGAGCTGGTATTGCTGACGGAGAAGCGACTGAGCCGCGGTGAAGTCCGCGGGAGGAGTCCGGAAGACGTCTTGCAGTCCCGCGAGCGTCTGTCGTTCTTGTGCAATCAGACTGTCGAGATACTGAACGGCCGCGCGTTCGTCCTGTATCGTTCGCTGAATATCTTCGTAGCGATTCACGGCCGCGACCGCGCGCGCGTAGCGTTCGATATATGCGGGACGTCGTCCGGTGAAGGTGGTCGTCGGCATTGTTTACTCCGGAATGAGCCCGAACGAACGATCGCCCGTTGTCAGATATTGACGAAGAAGGTCCGCATCTTCAAGCGCTCCGAGCTGCGCTTCGACGAGTTGAAGTTGCTGCATTTGGGCGGCTTGCGCGCCCGCGACGTCGGCCGCGGCCGCGGCGACACCTTGCGCGGCCGTGCTGATTCCTTGAATCCGGGCAATATCGGCTTGTCTCTGTTGTTCGCGGAGCGCTTGAATCCGCGCGGCGTTCGCTTGTTCGGCCGCTTGTTCGGCCGACTGAATCGCGAGATTCTGTTCTTGTCTCATCCCGCGAACGGCCGCTTGTTCGGCCTGTTGACGAAGGAAGACGTCGCGCCCGGATACGGGACCTCGAGCGCTCGCGGCCGCTTGTTGAAGCGCCGCGGCTTCGAGTTGTCGCGCGGCCGCGGCTTGTCCGATCCGCGCGCGCGATTCGAGTCGGGCGCGTTGCGCTTCGGTCAAGGCTTCCCCGGTGCGCTCGCGTCGACGAAGCTCCGCGAGCTCTTCTTCGTCTGCTTCGGTGAAGAGCTTCTTCGCCGCGCGCGCCTGGCCGACACCTTGCGCGACCGCGCCCGCTCCGCTTGCAAGTCCGGCCGCAATAAGGGCCGCGGTGATTCCGACGGGCATATTCACCCCCTATAGGTAAAAGACTTCAACCGCGACGCCCCAATTTACAA
>Ga0208645_1000845_pt1 | contig 30276 bp, 22 predicted proteins | sample VirMetDEL_Sep_01_FD_184519 | JGI IMG/M metagenome (GOLD analysis project Ga0208645, IMG submission 184519) | Aqueous microbial communities from the Delaware River and Bay under freshwater to marine salinity gradient to study organic matter... | ecosystem: Environmental > Aquatic > Marine >... | reverse complement strand
CAGCAGTCCTTCTGTGTTTAGTTACTACAGCTTAGATTACTCAATTACTCCTGGTTCTGATTGGGGTATCTTGCTACCCGAGATAGGATCGTTGCCTGCAAATACACTAATGAACTCTATCAACGTGTTAAATGATATGATTAATAGTGGAAATCCTATAAACTGGAGAGCTAATCCCTCTACAGTTAATAGAGTTTATACGCCTGATTTTTCAGTCTCCCTGGGTGATTTAACAGATATTAATAATGTAATAGAAAAACTAGATCTTTTACTTTGCTCTGGGTCTCTAAGTAAAGACAAAAAGTCTTTAATGGGGGAACTACTGAGTAGTATGCCCACAGCCAACGGACAAGATGACCTAGACGATCGTGTCTGCGTTGCGCTACAATTAATTGTGAGATCACCCGAGTTCTGGATCAACTAAAATGTCAAACCAATTACCTGAAAGTTACAAATCTTCTTCGACAGTACAGTCAATGGAGTTAGCTGCAGGCTCCACAGAGTCTGACTACAAATGCCTCGTCTGCATATTCTTGTTCGGTGCTAGTGATTCGCACAACATGGTTATTCCATACGGAAATTCTAACCCTAACAGAAGCCTATACGAGATAGCTAGAGCCTATGGGGTGAGGTTTGAAAATTCTGAGTTAGAACAGTCAATACTTTTTGGTACCGATCCACAATGGGCTTTACATCCCTCTTTGTCCGGTCTTTTATCTGAATGGAACGACCAAAAGCTGGCTATTGTAAGAGATGTCGGCGTACTTAACCGCCCAACTACTAAAGAGCAATATCTGACTAACCCTAGTGATCTTTACAGGCCAGATAGACTTTTTGCTCATAATATTCAACAATTAGCTTGGCAAAAAGCCTTACCTTTTAGGTCCACCGAGTCTACAGGGTGGTTCGGTAGAACTACAAATCTGATGGATAATTATTTTAATCCAGATATGAGAGTAAGTTCTGGTTGTACATCAGTATCAGGTGCTAATCCACAAACATTTGCTTATTCCCCAAAAGTCAATGTAGTCTACCCAGCAGTAGTAATACCCGGTGGAAGTAACAGGGGTGCTAATTATGCCCTATTTACTACGGCTAGGGATAACTTTTACCATAAATTTTCTAGTGATTTAAGCCCTGTGGGATACCCTGTTTTACCGCAAAATTCAATATTTAATGCCTTTTCTCAAATTTTTAAATCGTCAGTTGATTCTCAAGAGTCCGTAAACACTAATGGACAAGGATGGGACGAAAATGATGGAGGGATAGGTACGCAACTCGAAGCTATTTTTGACAATGCATCTGCTTTGGTTTCTAGCACTATCGTTGAAACGCCTGATCCCACTGACCCCACTGGTGTAACAAAATTCGAAAGACCTCTCCCTAACACCTATTTTGTGAATACCATGAAAAATATAGCCAAGGTTATTTACTCTAGAGGAGATGTTGAAGGTGTAGGATTTAACCAAAGACGTCAGCTCATTTTCTCAGGTGTAGGGGGTTGGGATAACCATAACAACCTTCGATACTTCCACGACCCTAACCTACGGACTCTAGACATCTGCATAAAAGCCCTAACAGATGCCCTTAAGCTAATGGGAGTATATGACGATGTGACCGTATTTACTGAAACAGAATTTAGTAGAACCTTTAGATCTAATGGTACATACGGTACAGACCACGCCTGGTCTGGCCATAGTTTTGTAGTGGGGGGATCTGTCAAAGGTGGCATGTATGGTCCAGAGCCAAATTATACACTCGGAGGCCCCCTAGATGTTTCCAACTTGGGGAGGTTTATACCTAATTACTCCCTAGAACAATATTACGGTACACTACTTAAGTGGTTTGATGTCCCGGAAAATTTAATCCCCTTAGTCTTACCAGCTATGGGCCTATTTTCTCCTCTCGATATAGGATTTATGCGTTGAAAGCCAAATAGAAGAACATATCCTATTTGTCTGTGGACAAGATCGTATTTAGCAACGGTAAGACCGTATCCAGCCTGTATCTTAATGAGGTACAGAAAGCCTCAAAATTTACGGGTGACGCCCGAACCGATTACTACGGGCAGCCGGCCGCTGCCGATGAAGCGGGCTGGGAAATCGGCCAACGCGATCGGATCAAGGACTGGGAAATCGCTGACCCCCGAGTCGATCAAGAGTCGGCGGTAGGCCGCACCGCGCATGACGGCATTGTTCTGGGCTGGGACGCAGCGACTGCGTCGGTGGTTGTACCCGGCGTACCTTCCACTCGCCCCGCAGGCGCAGGCGGCATCGGCGTCACCGTCGAAGCGGGTAGTTTTGTCAGCCGTACAGGCGACGCAGTCTCCTGGGCTCGTCAAACCGTACAGATTTTAGGCGGAGCCGATAGCGTATCCTATCTCTACGTTCTCGACGACGGCTCTGATCCACTGACCGTCTCGATCGGCAATTCATTGCCGAGTGTCACCGAAGCCCATATTCCTCTCGCTAAAATCACCCTCAACTCCACAGGAGACAGCCTAGCCACCGACCCTCTAACCAATGAAGTAGTCGGTACTGGTTACATCGACCTTCGGCCGAACACGTTTGTTGGTAATCTCAACTCCTACCCTCAGAATCTCGCCAACACACCGATCCAATCGGCCGACTATACAGCCAAGGCTTGGGACCGTGTCATTTCTGATACCAGCAATGGCAGCATTATCATCACATTGCCTGAATCACCTAGCGACTCCGACCGCTTCGCGGTTGTGGATATCTCTGGGACGTTTGACCGGTTCCCGTTGATCCTCCGAACCAATTCCGTTACCACGGAACTCCTGAACAACTCCAGCGATGACTGGATCGTCAATATCCGCGACGCCCACCTCGAACTCTTCTACCACGCAGCCACCGGCCAATGGAAATTCGAAGAAGCGCCAGGCTCGGAGTGTAATCCGGTCCTCGGAACCTTCCTATCTTGTGGTGGACGCGAGTACATCGGCGACCGTACAGCCACTGAATGTCCGGACGGCTCGGCGTTGCCGGCTCGATATCCCGAACCCAGCGCAGGCGTATATAGCTTCGAGCCGTCGCAGTCCGACCCGACGCTAGGTAAATGTTATCGGGTCTACGACAATGCCGTAGCCCTGTACGCCAATGGTACCGGCGGCCTTATCAATGTTGCTTCCGCACCTCGCTGCGCGAGAGAAGGAACTTCCTCCATCGCTTCGGTAACCCGCAACACTATCTACGTCGACCCCACCATTGGTGATGATTCCGTAGGTAACCAGGGCATCGAGGCAAACCGACCCTTCCGCACCCTCGAACGCGCACTGATTGAGGCGGTGAGGGAATCGAGGCGGAGTGGGCAAGCCAATGACCGTTATGATCGAGTCATGATCGAGTTGGCTCCTGGCGACTATTATGTTGATAATGGCCCCGGCTCCCTTGCTCCCCTCACCCTGACCGAAGAAGCTGGCCTGGTGCAACGCACCAGTACAGGGTACAGTGTAGGCAGTGTGGCTCAAGGCGACCGTGTCGTCCACTTAACCATCGATGTCGATGATCCGGTTTCCAATCAGCCCCCTAGATCCCTAAACCTCGGCCGCGTACTATATAGTCAATCTGGCGGCGTGGGCAACATCGCTCGCATCGAGAAACTATCTGCTTCCAACTCAAATTGGGTTGTCACCCTCGAATACGTCCAAGGCACCTTCGGAATCAACGATGAATTGTTCTACGACAATCTCGCTGCGGTGAACCCACAAACCGGAGGACTAATCGTCCCCCGAGGCATCAGTATTGATGGTACGGACCTGAGGAAAGTCCGGCTCCGCCCGATGTATGTTCCCGAGCTAACCCCAATCCAGAACGATCCGCAGACCGAGAGAACAGCGATCTTGAAAGTTACGGGTGGTACCTACATCTCCCTCCTCACCTTCACCGACAACCCTCAATACTCCCGTAGCCACAATACTGTCACTTCTGTCTCCTTCGCATCGCAGGCCGAGATTAATGGTAGTGGCAGCGAGTCTCCGTACTACAGTCGACTCAATAGCCTGTTCAAAGATATCGATGGTTGGGGAGCCGAAGGCCTCGAAGCGATTCCGGCCGAAACCACCATCGTGGCGCCTATCGCAGGAAGTAAGACTAATCGCTCTCAGGACATCGAAGAGAACCAGACCGGCCTACTCGTCGATGGTGGAGACAGCCGCGCAGGAGCCCCTGTATCTTACCCCGGAGCGACTCGCATCAGAGATACGGACGGGTCGATTCTGCCGTTACCGGACATCAACTCCACTCGGTCGAGTTCTCCGTATGTGTTTAATTGTTCCGTCCGCTCCATCTTCGGCCTCAATGGCCTTTGGGCTGACGGCGGTCGTGTAGGAGGCTTCAAGTCAATGGTTACGGCTAACTTCACCCAAGTCAGCCTCCAAACCGACCCGAACTGCTTCATACCCACCACCTATTTCCAAGATCCTCCGACCAACAAAGAAACCGGTTCCGGTAAACAGTACAAGACCTCTTCCAACGATCCATTCAAATACCGTAGTTTCGGTATGCGAGGCAGTAACGACGCGACGATCCAAATCGTGTCGGTGTTTTGTATTGGCAACAGCGACCACTTCGTATCGGAATCTGGTGCTGATTTGTCAATTACCAACTCCTGCAGCGACTTTGGCGACATCTCACTGAGAGCAATTGGCTACAAGCAGCAGCCGTTTAGTCAGGATGAAGGTATCACAGCACCCGGATATAGCGGAACGAGGCTGAGTGAAGTCATTCCGCCTCTTCCTCTTCGTTATGCCTGTAAGATCGACAACCTCGGCAACGTCATCGACGATGGTAAGTGCTTTAAGGACCGGAATCCCACCCTCGTTGACACAGAAATCAATACGGGCTTGGTGATTGACTACGAACGCACTGAAGCGTATGTATTGGCCAATGCGGTAGGTTTCTCCGCACCTTCTGAGATCCGGGTCTACTTCGAGAACTCTGATGGGGCGAATCCTTTCTCGCTAAATAATCCACCCAGCTATAGTAACGCCGCCTTCGGCCAATTTAGTTATACCAAGAAACTAACTGACGGCTCTTACGATCACGCTGGCGGTTCGACCTATGCCAACAGACGTCGTATTTACATCAACGGTTTCGATGAGAATGGTAACTCTATCCTATATACAGGTGAGATCCAGTTGGCCAGCAACCAGAACGCCGGCTTCAGCGGTCTCGATGACCGGTCCAAGGTGTTTGAATGGGACGAAAACGAATCGGCTTGGTATGTAAAAGTTCGAACTTCTGATGTAGTCGAGGAAACTGTTGACGACGACGGTGACGGCTATTTGCTTAAGCGCCTAGACTATGCCTTCAGGTTTAAGCTCGCCCCCGGTACCGCCCCCAACACCGCCATCTCCGACATCGATTTCATCTTCGACCGATCATCGATCAAGATTATCCGTGCCGTTGACGCCCGTAAAAACGATGATAGGGTGTATCGAGTTATCCTGAGCGGTTTCGACAAACTTCTCGCCGGTGTCCGTCGTCCCCAGCCCTACTACGTCCTCGAACGTCAAGAAGCCGCCTCTAGCGAGGCGTTGAATGATTCGGCAGCGCTGGCAGCCGACCCGCTAACCGTTACTCAGGTCACCCCATACAACGACATCTTCAGGCCTGGTGTCCAGAGCCCCCTCGACCTAGACAAGTTCGTTACTTATCTTACCAACGGCTCCACGGCTCGCCAAGTCTTCACCGCCGATGTTTTTCCCTCCGTCAACCTCGACGAGCCCGAACTGACTGAAGACCCGTCCGATTCGATCACGAAAGTCGCCCTAGAACTCCTCAAAGATCGGCCTGGCGTCTATTTCGATGGAGAGATCGCCCCGGGTACCGAGAGATTCACTATCAAAGCTCGGTCGAACAGCACGACGCCTGGCATCCTAATCAACTTGCGTCGTCCGAGCGTCATCCGCGCCTCCGGCCACACCTGGGAGTGGACCGGTTACCTGAACTACGACACGGCATTCCCGACCTTCCAGGGCGATCCGCTAGAAGCAGAATACGCCCTCGGTAAGATTATCGTCGAGGAGGACGGCGGTCGTGTTTACGCGACCGGCATGAACGAGGAAGGCAGCTACTATATCGGTACGACGGTATTCGATTTGCGCTCTGGCGAACAATTTGCGATTCCGCTTAAGGCGGACACTGAGCCCGGTAACGTAACCAACCAAGTCCTGAACAACGTTATTATCAAGAACACTCTCTTGATGAATGATGACAGCAAGATCATCTTGAACGATGGTACGCAGATCATCTTGAACAAGAATACGGAGATCGTATCGAATACAGGCCCGATCACACCCGATACTAAAGCGAAGTCGTATGCTACCGAAGAGTATGCCGGCTTCGTTCAGTTGGCCAAGCGCCAAGATATCGAAGGGGCAAGAAACCTCATCGGTCTCAAAGGCGTATCGGACAAGGTAGTTGTATCTGCTCTACAGCTAGCCCAGGAATTGGATACTAGACTCTCCGGCTTTATTACAGCGGGTGAAGGTGTCAGCGTACAGGTAACCCCGAACAACGCTGGAACCGACAATCCCGACGACGACTTCAATACATACGAGGTAGCTATTGGTCAAAATGTGGCTACTGACGCCGATGTTACCTTCAATACGGTCACAGCTACCTCCGACATCTGTGCGTTCTCCGATGCGAGACTGAAACAGAACGTAACCTCTCTCACCGAATCGCTAGAGAGAGTTGAGAAGTTGCGTGGCGTATCCTACGAACTGAAAGCTGACCCAGGCATCGACCACCTCGGCCTGATCGCTCAAGAGGTCAAAGACATCGTCCCCGAAGTAGTACTGCACGACTCGGCTTCCGACATGTACAAAGTGTCGTATCAGTCCCTCGTCCCCCTCCTCATCGAAGCGGTTAAGGAGTTATCTGCTAGAATTAAGAAGCTAGAGGAGAAGTGATAGATGTCTGCCAGGTTTAAGAACGATGGCTCCATTAAGGTAGAAGCCGGAATTAAGAAAGTATTTGTTAAACTCACTATTAAGTGGAACGACGCTACCACGGCGGGCTTTGCTTTAGTCAAAGCCTTCATGGACCAAGAGAATAAAGAATTTAATTGGGAGAGAAGCTATGGCAATGAGGTTGGGTCAGCAGAAAGAAACTTTCAGCTCTTTTCAAAACCCAATTCTGGAAAAGATTGGTCAATAAGCTATATAAAGGCAGTTTTTGAAAGTGGGACTTTAGTAGAAAAATCTACATCACCTTCCGGTAGGTCTGGTAATAAAGAAATTTATTTCTATGATAGTGACGGGAATGATAAGAACGTTATCATTACAATGAAAACGTCCAATGTTGAATACTTCCCCACTCCTCCGACCGAACCAGTCAAACCTGGTGGTCCTGGAATTATAACGAACATCGACAACGGTCCTATTCCTTGTCCCCCAGGTCCCTGGTCTCAAACCGTACCCCCATCTTGCGGGACACCCCCCAACGGAACAAACTCGAGTGGTGGATTACAAATTACAAAGACCGGCCAGAACCAGATCACACTTAACTTGGCAAACTACGCCAATAAGCTGGTCACCCTCAAGATCACCCACCAGACCTCCGCATCCTGGACGCAATCTTTCAGCTTTAATGTCCCTAATTGCTCGGATATTAGCCCGAATACTGGCGGTACTCCGTACTCGAAGTCAGGCTATTCTAACAGTAATATCTCCGGTACCAATACCTTCTACGTCTATAATATCGATGGAGGGAATTACAACTATGTGTTTAACCACGGCTCAGTGCCTGGTCCAGCCCCGCAAAGACAACTTTTCACTGTACAGTCCAGCTTATCCTGCACAGAACCTGATGAAGACGGAAACCAAACCTGTACAAGAACATATTTCTGTGTTCCAGCCGGCATCGAGTATTTCAGCCCTTGGCCCTATTGCGCCACTGGCGTAGCTATCTCGAAGAATGGTGGAGACAAAGTTCAGTGGCAATATGAAGATGGGGGCGGTGGCAACTACGATGACCAATATGTGACTGTCGAGGTAATCAGTGTCCGCAACGCGATTAGTGCGACTGGTCCGGTGTGTACGTCGGCCTTGAAAGCGAATGTCTGGGTTCCGGATTCTACTCAAGTCGGGGCGGCAGGGAATTGTATCGGCGATTATCGAGACCATAGCGACAAGATCCGGTTTCGCATACCTTCGCTCAAATCGTCGAAAACTTCATTGCCCGACCCAGTCTGTTATAGTAATTTCCGTGGCATAGCTGGTGCAGTGGCTCCTGGAACAGATCTGGGTTCACTGAGTTCGGAGTATTCCGTTCTCCATATCTTTGACAGAGATGTCAACCAAAACGTCTCGCTGGTGTCAGATACCGACCTCGTTGTCACAGCCAACAACCTCTCTGATACGTACGTGAGTCCGTACGATGAGGCAGATCCATCAGCTAACGCTAATCTAGGTACTACGGGCCGAAAATACTACAGTGTGACATTCAACGACGGTACGATCGTACAGCCTAGTGCCAGTAACATCAATGTGTTTGTGGGTCAAGACGTTACGGCGGATGGTATTAACACACCCATCACTGTATTCAAGAAGACCCAAATTAACACAAACACCGTAGGTGTTTGGTTCTATATCTCACACGTAGACGTCGTACAGTTCACCGACGATGTTCTCCATGTATTCGATGACACAACGGACACAACAGACACCGAACTCTCCGATCTCTCCTCCCCCCAAATTACCGTTACACCGAAAAATCTGACAGATCCGGGTAATCAGACCCCTGGTTATGAAAACCTGGATGATTTAGGCAAGAAATATTATGAAATCGAGTTTCTTGACGAAACTATTGTCGATGCTACTGCATCGAATATAAATATAACTGTTAACCGTAATCTCACTGCTTCCAACGTATCTACTCGGGTACAGGTATCTAAAATCTCCAGAGTCGATAATAAAACAATATGGGTCTGGTTCCGGGCGTATTATGGTGACAGGCCGGCCGGTGAAGAGTGGGATAACTGTTTTGTCCGTGACTGGTCAATAGACCGCTCGAAGGATGTAAACTATAGTGGGAATACCTTCGCCCGAAACTGGTATCTCGAGAAAACCGACTAAGATGTCAAGTAAACCTCGGACACGTCCGCCCCGGTGGTGGGGAGTTTTTACCAGCTCACTGCCGAAGTTTAACCTACCTTGGATCGAACCGAAATCTTGGACGCCGGAGCTCGCGAGACGGTGGGTAGATGCCATCCCCGCCAAGTGCCCCTTCGAGAGGGAGGTTCGATTTCGTGGCGTCCTCGTCCTATACATTCCCCCCCTCTGCCCCCTTAACCCATTTTCTACACAGCTATATCGGCTTCGGATCGAGGCCCAGGCGTATTTGTTAAGAGAATGTGAAGATCGGGGGTAGGCGCCCCACGGTGTCGTAGCCACCGTGTTACAATTTCAACGGGCAAGCTTAGATAGCTGCCCCACCAACCGTAAGTACCAACCCAATGGCAACAGCAACAACGTTTACCGTCAACACCATTCAAGTGGGGACCGGGTCACCTGATCTGGCACCCTTGGCTGGCCGGGAATACCAGAGCCAGTTTTTATCTTTGCCCAATGCGAACCTACCGAAGGCGATGCGTCGGGATCTGGACAAAGTCTTCCTCGCCCTAACCGGCGAAGAGCTGCCTTTGGAGGAAAACACTTTCCTCATTAAGGCAGAAGACGGCGTCTACACACGTCTCTTCGGACCGATCCTGAAGGCTGGCTCGGATGATGTGGAGGGGACCGAAACCGGTTCCGCCTACATCCAATGGGGCAACCGTTACATCCCCGTATCTCTTGGCAAAGAGGGCGTGACGGTTCAGATTAACGGCCAGCCTGTCTCCCTCGAGGCCGAATTCTCTGAGTTCAACTTTAGCGGCCGTGGAGACGACCCAGCCCTGATGGTCGCGGTCGATGAGGAGGATGGCAGCGGTCAGGTTATCCTGCCTGTCGCTGTCCGCTTCGTGGACTGGCAGAATCCGCCTGACACCAAAGCGCTCAATGCGCAAATGAAGAAAGGCAAGGAAGCTGAAATCCTTTCCCTCATCCAAGAGGTGACTGCGAAGGGTAGTGGTAACTCCAGCCGTGCCGACCACGACATCGAGTTTCGTGACCTCGAAGAGGGCATGAGCTATGAGGTGATCCAGTACCGTGAGTGCCAGACTAAATATGGTACATCGTACCGTATTATGCTGGCTAACTACCCCGCTGAAGGAGAAACAGCCGAATGCTGGGCTCACAGCACTCTTCGCCCGCTTCTGGCCACCAAGCCGGAAATCAGTGAGGAGAACCCCGCAACTCTCCACATCAAGGAGAAGACGGTCAGTGAGAAGGACGGTAAAACCCGGATCCGTTGTTCAATGATCCTTAGCGCACAAGCCGAGGCCAGTGACGACGACCTAGATCTGAACTTCTGATAGGCTTCGCCTATCAGTGGCCCGGGTAACTCCCGGGCTTTTTTTTGTCAAGATAGCCTTACCTCGTTGAAAGCTATGTAGAAGTAGCCGTCGCACCTAATGACCGATAACAGTACAGCACCCTATGGCTGGACAGCCCTGGACCCGGAATCCGTCTCCTACGACTTTGGTGAACCAAGATTCGGCACGGGACCGAATGATATTCCGGCCAACGATACCGGCACCGATGGGAAGTCTCAGGAGGATGAGTATCACAGCGTTGATGTGTCACCCGATTCGGCTGGTGTAGCGAAGACCGGTGGCGGCGAAAAATCGAGCTACGGCGGTACGGGTGACTACAAGCCTGAGGCGGGATCGAAGGATCCTGGCGATACCGGTACTCTCGATCTCCCCGTCGGCCACATTGTGGTCGAAAATGGTATGGCGTCGAGCCGAAACTACTACCTTGTTCAGGACATCAAGACGGAGAAGTTCTATACGGTTGTTCCGAACTACAAGGATGGTGAGCAGTACGAGTCGCCAATGCGAGCTGACCGTACCTCCGCCCTCGCCGATGCTTATCGCGTCCTAGCTGCTTCTCTGCCCGACTCCGCCCTCGCCCAACTCCGCGAGCGCTTCCCCGAAACCCCTGCCCTTAACAATGTCTAAAGCTACTTATCGTGGTATCGGATACGATACCGAGACGCACCAGGCCGACCATAGGTCGTGGTGGAACAAGATCCACTGCGATGCGACCCGCTGGTTTGTGTACCGAGGCCAGTCGTACCGCGCCTACGACCAATGCGGAATCAAGGATTCCGTGCTATACTAGATTTTATATTCCACACGACTATGTCCATCCTCTCTCACACCCCGATGCTGTACAAGGCGAAGTCGGGTTATGAGTATCCCGAGTTCTTTGAATACTACCAGAGCGCCGTGGCGTCTGTGTGGAGGCCGGAAGAGGTTGCGATGGCCTCTGATGTTAACGACTGGCACCACAATCTGTCTCAGAGCGAGAGGGATTTGATCGCTGGCGTTTTGCGAGGGTTTACGGTTGCTGAAATGGGGATCTCCGAGTATTGGGGGGATACGGTGTGTAAGTTGTTCAGGAAGCCGGAAATCTTGAGCATGGCCCGGGCGTTTAGCTTCTTCGAGCAGATTCACGCACAAGCATACAACCACCTCTCCGACACCCTGGGAATCAACGAATTCGAGGCTTTTATTTCCGACCCTACTGCTCAGAGAAAAGTCGAGCGATTCTTCACATCCTGTAACTCAGAGAAAGTTTCCCTCGCTGTATTCAGTGGAGCAGGAGAAGGCGTGTCGCTTTTCGCATCTTTCGCCATTCTCTTGGCCTTTAACAAAACTGGTCGGATGAAAGGATTAGCCCAAATCATATCATGGAGTTCGATTGACGAAGGCCTTCATAGTAATGGGGGTAGCGGTTTGTTTAGAAGACTGGTAAAAGAGACCGGCATTACCGACAAAGAGATCGCCGAGATCAAAGCTGGCTTCGATACAGTAGTCGAAAACGAGTATAGCTTCCTAGATAACATTTTCAGCACCATAGACAATACCGCCATCCCCATCGCTCTATCTGACCTCAAATCATATATAAAATCTCGGGCTAACAACCGACTCGAGAATCTTGGTCTTCCTCAGCTTGGCTATTCGATGACCGCTGAGGATATCTCCTCCTCCCGCTCCATTTCGGACTGGTTCGATCCGATGGTTAAGGGTCAAACAAACACCGATTTCTTCGCTATGAGCAAGGATGGAGGTGGATACGTTGCCAAACCCAGCCAAGATTGGATGTCCGTCGACCTCAGCGCCCTGGACCTCGAACTCGTGTAGCCATGCCCTATCCCTTCCCCAAGCCCTATCGCCAAGAGCCAAACGGCCCATGGATAGTGCATGGGGAAAAGGGAATCCGGACTTTCACCGACCCAGAAATCGCCTGGTCGACTTATCAATTTGCTAAACTAGCTTACGAGAAAAAACACCAACATGAAACCGAACAAGAACGTTGATAGAGATGTGGAATACATGCGCGAAGCGCATGGTACGACATGTCTGATCACAGAAGTTGGCAAAGCCGATCGATTACTTGACCTCGCCCACAAGCGCAGAGTCAACCGAGAACGTATGACCCCCCTCGATGCCTGGGACATCTGATGTAATGGACATAAACATCAATGTTCCAGATGGGTGGCAGGTCGGTGATAGCGAGGAGACCGAATCGTTTGAGGAAATTCCTGACATCGATCCGGCCGATGCTAAACGCGAACAGTGGAAAGCGTGGAAAGATTCCCCGTACCAGATTAGCGATATGGGACGTGTCCGGCGTGTCCAGCAGAATGGTGGTGTGAAGTACAGGAAACCGAGGTCAGACGATCGAGGCAAGTATCGAGTCAATTTAACCTGGGAACGCAACGGTGTACCGTATCGCGAAGAGCCATTTCTGCATCAAATGGTGATGTCCGTTTTTGGTCCTGAAAAGCCGGCCGGCGACCATATCGTCGTGTGTCACAAAAAGCCAACAGGAATGGACGGTAAGCCGGACAACCGCCTCGCCAACCTATACTGGTGTGACAGGAGCCGGAACGTTGAGGACGCATGGGACGATGGTCTGATGGACACAGGGGCGAAGTGGAAGTGAGACGGATCAGGCCGAGGTACGGGTAAACCCCTACTCTTCTCTCTATTAATTGTTCTTCCTGGCGGGTTACAGACGGCCTGCTGATAGGAAACTTTGCGTCTGAAATTATTCTTGCTACCCTACACCAATGTCCTTCGACATCGACAAACTCCCCACCCATCCAGACTGGCTCAGCGAAGAGGCGCAGCAAACCTTGTCGAAAGGATATCTGCTACCGGGTGAAACGCCTCGTGATATGTGGAAACGCTGCGCATTGACGGCAGAAAAGCACCTCAAAAAGCCTGGTATCGGCGAAGACATCATGGAGATGTTTTGGCGCGGGTATATGGGCGGAGCGACACCGGTTCTCAGCAATATGGGGACGAGCCGTGGCCTAAGCTGCTCGTGCTATGCTCACACCATCGCTGACAGTACCTACAGTATCTTCAGCCACCTCAAAGAAGTCGCAGCATTGAGTAAAAATGGTGGTGGTGTAGGTAGTTACTTCGGTGAGCTTAGGCCCAGTGGTTCTCCGATCAAAGGTGGTGGAAAGTCCGGATCGATTGTGGATTGGATGAGACTATACGACCGCACTGCAGCCACCGTCTCCCAGGGTAACACTCGGCGAGGTTCCTTCGCCCTCTACCTGCCCATCGATCACCCCGATCTTATGGAGGCTTTGCGTAGCAAGGATCATAGCCAGGGGGACCCGAGGAATTTTGTAGACTCAAATTTGGCCGTTACCCTCACTGACCAGTGGGTCGAGGAGATGTTGGCTGGAGACAAAGAAAAACAAGAGATCTTCAGCGAAGTCCTTAAGGCAAGGATGATTTCCGGATCTCCCTATCTAATGTTCGTAGATAATGCGAACAACCAAGCTCCCGATTGCTTCACAAAACGTAATTTGAAGATCATTACGAGTAATTTGTGCATAGAAGTGATGTTGCCTACCGATGAAAGCCACACTTTTACCTGCATCCTCTCCTCGATCAACCTCTCTAAATACGATGAATGGAAGAATTGGAGGGGGCAGAATACAGGTAAGACTGTACCTGAACTCGGAGTCTATTTCCTCGACTCTGTCGTCGAGGAGTTCATTCACAAAGCGGAAAGATTGCCCTCCATGGGGCGTGCGGTTCGATTCACGAAAAAGGCTAGAGCTTTGGGGATGGGGACTATGGGTCTCCACGCCCTCTACCAGTCCCGGGGCCTACCTTTCGCCTCGAAAGCCGCCCGAGACCTCAACATCGAGGTCCACAGGTACATCGATGAGATGTCGCTCAAGGCCTCGCAGGATATGGCGAAGGAATACGGAGAACCTGAGTGGTGTGAAGGCCACGGTGTGCGTCATGCCACCCGCCTCGCCATCGCTCCTACGAAAACCAACTCCGTGATCTGCGGCGCAGTGTCGGAGGGCATCGAGCCGTTGACCGCTAATCTGTTCGTTGCCGGCAATGCGAAGGGCACGTTTGTACGTCGGAATCCGTATCTAGATAGCCATCTCACTGCTATTGGACAGAATACTCAGGATGTCTGGGACAGCATCCTGGAGGAACGGGGTAGCGTCCAGCATCTGGAGTTTCTCAGTCCTCGGGCGAAAGAGATCTTCAAGACGGCAAGGGAAATCGATCAGTTTGAGATCGTCAAGCAAGCGGCCGATCGTCAACTTTACATCTGTCAGGGGCAGTCCGTCAACCTCTTCGTCGACCCCGAGGCTGACGCCTCGTACCTGATGCGCTTACATCTCTCAGCTTGGAAGATGGGCCTGAAGTCGTTGTATTACCTGAAGTCTACATCGCTGCAGGTTAAAAAAGGCCGAAAGAAGGCGGAGGTACCCCAAAACATCGCGATGGTGGTTACCAAACCAGATTGTCCCTGGTGCGTAAAGGTTAAGGAATTGTTAAATTCCAAGGGCTACGTAATCCAGGAAATGGATCGTTCGGCTATTGCCGACTCCGACTGGCCGTATCAAACTGTGCCGCAAGTCTGGATAAACGGAACCCACATTGAGGGAGGCTATGAGGGTGTATCGAAACTTCTCCTCGGCGAATCCGAGGATAATCCGTACGGTGAATGCTTAGCTTGCCAAGGCTAACCCACTTCGTGCTATACTAATCTCGTAAACCTATCACCTATCGTGGTCTCACCTATCTTCTATGTTCGCCCTGGGGAAGAGTCTTTCGTCCCCCAAGTTTCCCACCCCGGCGAAGACGCAGGAGCGGACATCCGCGCTCATGCCATTAATACTTATGACCGAGACGACGCCATCGACTTCTACCGGGAATTTGAATCAGCATCGCTACGGCATGGGACTAGACTGTATGTTGACGGGGAAGTGTTTACCTCGGAGTCGGAAAACGACTTCCTTGATGTACTCGACCAATGTGGTGGTGCGGTTTTGCTGGGGCCTGGCTGCACGGAGTTGGTAGAGAGTGGGTTTAAGGTTATCGTGCCGAGCCTGAACAATCTCAGTTTCCCTTGGAATTCGATGCTGTGTGTATACAAGATCGTACCGAGGTCGGGGCTGGCCCACAAACACGGAATTACTGTTACCAATTCTCCCGGCATCATTGATGCGGGGTACCAGGATTGGGTGAAGGTTTCGTTGACCAACACACGCGACGATTATCACGTTTTCACACACGGCTCCCGTATCGCTCAGGGGCTCTGCGAAGTTGTCCTGGATCAGTCGGGCAATCAGTCTACCACAAATGAAAGCGTGTTCAAGGTGACCGGTCGATCGACCGGAGGCTTCGGCTCCACCAAAGTGTGAAGCAGGCTCTTCATCCCGACTATGTTTCCCGTCTCTGCCCATATTGTGGCGGACGGGGATTTACTTTAATACGGCAACAACCTGTGAGCCCAGATAAAACGGTACAGCCAGACATCGTTGTCGAATGCAAGTTTTGTGGAGGCACAGGTGCCAAGCCCTGACACCAATGTCTTAGTACTAAACTTTGATTACACCCCTCTCAATATAGTCCAGGGGAGACGGGCTATTGTACTTTTGCTCAAGGAAAAAGCACAAGCCTTATCGGAGAGAGTGATACGGCTACGGTTCTACGTCTCCATGCCGCTGAGTCGCACAGCGAGAGAGAAGCCAACCAAAGCGGCGATATATCGCCGAGATAACAATACGTGTCAGTATTGTGGTAGCACTAGGTCGTTGACCATAGACCATCTGATTCCTAGATGTAAAGGTGGTGCCGACCTCTGGGAAAATCTTGTCTTGGCCTGTTCCAAGTGCAATACGATCAAAGGGCACAAAACACCCGAACAAGCAGGACTCAAGTTGCGTCGAAAACCTCGACCACCACTACCAAAAGTAGTGGAAATCGTTCAAAGATCCACCGACCCTGAGTGGTCACAATACGCGTATTCGTGCTAAAATAGGTGAAGGCATAATATAGGTTCAATCCCACCCCACCATGTTCACTTTCACTTTCAACACCCTCGACCGCATCGGTCTAATCGACCGCCTCTATGTGTTTGTCGCCAACATCGCCAACAAATACGTTCTGAGTCGGCACAACTTCGATACCGAATACATTGCCGGGGTGTTCGACGCCCTTGATGGTTTCTGGCTAAAATATGGCCGTACCGAGAGGTATAATGACTCCGAAGTTCGGATTATCGTTGGTAGTATTGTCGAGATGCTTAGAGATAATGAGCTCACCTCCGATGAGGTTCGGAAACTTAGTCGCTACGTGATGGCCAAGTGGAAGCCGGAAATCGCGGAGGAAAAAGTTACCACGACACCTGAGACCCTATTGCCCCCCGCAGTTGAAGAGGTAGCCAAAAAATCCGTTAAAGTGTATCGCGAACTGCCTCCCAACGACCTCAATGTTACCGACTTCGTTGCCGTAGGGACTAAAATTATCTCTGACAAGCTTCCTGACAATCAAGTTCTCAACACCATTCTCGGGGTGTTGAAAGCTAAGTGAGAGAGTACATAGCGTAATGACAAATCACTTTGAGAAGCCCAAAGACTGGAACGTGGCACCGCAGTCGAGTTGGGTATCCGGCACACCGGTAGGACAAAGCGAGATTAGAATGCCTGGCCTCGGCGATCCGGGTTCCCACGAAGACGCCTCGCAGCCGGTATCTTTCGGTGACGATGACCCGCAAGCCGAAGGACTAGCCCGAATCGGCCCGGGAGGAAAAATGATCGCCCCTGGGCAGCCTTGCCCTCCCGGCTACAAGAGCGAGTCGGGGGCATGCATCCCAGATCCGAAGTCCACTGCGTCGTTGGAAGCAAGACAACGGTCGATGCAAGGCAAAGAAGAGGAGAAAAAGCCTCAGAAGATGAGTGGCTCTAAGTCCACAGAACGCGAAGTGCCTCGAGCTCCCGAGACCAACGAACAAGTCAAGGGGTTAGCTAAAGAGGGTGTTAAGTTTAGGTTAGGCAAACAACGATGATTGAGAAGTTACAGAAACCCATTCGTTTCGACAAAGACGTCGATGTCTTGGTGGTCGCTAGGGATGGCGAGAAGTTCTTTGTCTCCAACAAAGACGCGAGTCTTGATCTGCCTCTGACCGAGATGAATATTCGTCCGCTTCTGGAATGGGCGATGATTGTCAATTACCCTATCCGGAAGTTTGTTCGCGCACAGCGTGTGTTGTCTGCGAAGTTTATGGGCACTTGACCCTGCGGGTCAAGATGTAACCTGCTATAATGGGGACATATAACCAACCCTTATGGACCCCGTACTCAAGGATAAGTGGCTCGAATCAGAGCTAGACCGGCACGACAAGCTCCCCCTAGTCGTAATCGACTTCAAGGTGTATGCCCACGCCGTCCATTCCTTTACCGAGTCAGCACTGGACATCGTCCAAGACGATGAGGCGAAACTCCGGACAGTGGTCCGGGCATTGTGGGCTTATAAGCTAAACCGAGGCATTGATAGCTTGCCACCTCGAGATTTCACAGCCGTCGTTGTTGATGATCTGAAGGGAGAGTTTCCCGGCACCAATGTAACAGGGTACTGGAGGCATCTCGAATGCTCGGTTCTCGGGCTACCAGAGTATAAGGGCGGACGTCCGGATAAACCGTCGTTGTTTCCAATTATCCTCGAAGAGGGCTACAGGTATGTGAAGTCGCCGGGGTCGACCTTCCATTTCTTTGATAAGGTATACTACGAAGCCGATGACATCGCCGGCAAGATTGCCCGCATCCAACGCGACGACCCAGTCACTGACCGATACGTGCTATTGTCGACGGTCGATGGAGATTGGCAAGGCCTCGTCTCCGACGAACACAGAATCGTCTGGTGTAATACCGGTCCCTGGATCCCGAGAATCCGCACAGAAGCGGAGGTATGCGATTACTACCTTCGGAAGGAGAAGCTCAACATCTCTACCGCTAGAGAGACCTACACTGTCAAGGTTGAAGTAGGTGATGCGGGAGATAATTTATTGCCTGGGACACCCCTTCGTTTTTTCGACCTCTACGACGAGGACGAGGTTTGGGGCTGGACGGCCGAGGAGGAAGCTACCCTGCGGGAGATATTGTCCGATACAAAAGCCTCGAATCGTCCTGACCACCTGGAGAAGGCTGGGCGCTACCTCCAATCTCTGGGGATGTTCCTTCCCGAGATCCCAGCCCCTAGCCCCTACGACGTCGCTTCGTTCTCCGAAAAAGCCAAGCGCGAGCGGCGCGAAGCGCTGAACCCCGACCTCAAGGGTCTGAACAAGAAATATTGTCTTAATCTTCTCGACGACGCGGACTTCCAGAAGTGCGCTAAGATAGCGGCTGACGACGATGCGGCCCGGGAGCAGATCAAGGAGATGGAGAGGCTACGGAAAACCGACCCCGCATCGCACAACCCCGGCCTCCTAAAGGCCCTCAAGGAATCTCGGAAGGACTACAAGGTCGCTCTGCTGCGTTACAGCGCAAAGATCGATGGCTAAGGCGAAGAATGAATCCGATGAGCTGCTGAAAGCCAAGGGGCCAGCAGCGAAGTATGCTCAGGTCATAGCGAATCTCGCGAGTCATGGTTTTTTCCTAAAAGTCAATCTCGACTCGAGACTCACCTCGTTTCACGATCTCTACGAAAGGTACAATCCCTTCCAGGCCATAAGTCAATCCGTCCCCAGGGGGATGAACTATCCCGAGTGGTTCGAGTTTCTCGTACCAGCCTCGGAAACCACCCTCGAACTTATCCAAAATGAGCTGTTGAGCGACGATGGCATATTCCAAATGGATTCGGATTCCAGGGATTTTGTCAGCCCGTTGTTCATCTATCGATCCGGACGCGCATCGGAGGTGACAGATTACGTCTTGGGGGTCGAAAACCTCAAGGCGCTTAGGCACAAAAAGATGGGTGGAGGGTCGTATCGTCTCGGAATCGCTCACAACCCTGCATCGATTGAAGCGGAGTTTCGTGCTCGCACCCTGAGCGATGTCTACTCATACGTTCCTGAGCTTGAATGGTTTGACCGGCCGATCCGGAGCCTGAAGTTCGAGGACATTGTCACCATATTTCCTCCCGCTGAGGCCGAGATGTTCAAGCTCATTATTGGTAGAGCGTGTGTAGGACGAAATGGGGCGATTCATCCGGGCAAAGATATTCCCATCAAGCATGGATTCCGCAAGGCGGGGATTATTGTTGGTGAGCCGGGAGTCGGTAAAACCACGATCCTTAACGGCCTCATGAAAGCCATGCAATATTGTGGCTACAATGTGGTGAATATGGGGGATTTCGGCTCGAGGTTTAACCAGGGCGCGGTGATCAGTTCGCATCTAGCCTACAATGACGACCTTACCCAAGATTCGCTCGAAAAGATGCTGAAGGCGCATAGTTTCAAGTCGGTGGTCACCGGGGGGACGGAGAAAGTCGAGAACAAGGGCACCGATGCCATCGAGGTAGTATCGAACACCGTCATTATCGCCAACTGCAATGAGGTGCGGTCGGAGATTTCGTACAGCTTAGACTCCGGTGCGATCAGTCGCCTAGCCCTGATCTCCACCTACCGCGCTTTCGAACAAGAGGAGATGTCGGATAAGGAGGGCAGAGACATCCATCCCGTAGCGAACATCAAGTTTCTTTGTAAGAAATACGGTGTGGACGAGGTGACCTTATTCATGCGGATTATGCGCCATTGTACCGACTTCTTTCTCGATAAGATCGAGAGTGGCGTAGATGTCCATTTTCATAGTGAGCAGCTACTGCCGTATCTTCGAATCCAGATCCACAAAAACGCCCTAGAGTGTTTTATCCGCTTCTGCTTCCTCGCCCATGCCATCAGGGATCATGACGGCAAAGGAGATTACCTGCCCGAGTTGACCCTGGGATCCCTGGCAACTATTCTCGAGTCTACTAGGTTCCTAATGATTGATATGAAAGCCAACGATCTGAGGAGGAATATGAAAGCTCACTGGGAAAATACTAAACGCGATCAGACCCATCCCTATTGGGCACAACGGAAGATGTTAATCACGAGTGTCGACAAAGCCTATGAGATCTTCAATAGCTACAAATCAGACAAAGACTTGTCGATGGCGGTTGAGAGCGTTTTTAGCGCTTTAACTCTTCGCGATGGTTTCTCGATGGGTAAGAAAACCTCTCACATCGTGCGAACTTGGGAACAAGTAAGGGGTGAAAAGAACCGGATCTATAAGATGGCTAATGAATTACTAAGTACTATCACCGATCCGGAGCAAAGGGCGTATATTACGGATAAGAAAAATCGTTGTAAAACGGATTGGATATACAGCCCGGAATACGATCCACAAAAGATGTGAGAGAATATTTTCTCTGCTATAATCCCGTACCGGCCCCCCCCCTCACCCTATGACCTCCACCATCTCCCTCGACCACGAAAGCTGGGACCACAAGCCCAGCGCGAGCCTCCAGTACAGGAAGGAGACGGACAAGTACGGCAACCCTCGCACCGAGGTGAGGGTGTTGGGCGCTCGTCTTGGCACAGAGACGGCCGAAGTAACGCCGAAGTCCCTTGCGAGGGCGGTGATGCGTGGCCAGACCTGGTCGCCATTTGTGTTCAATGTGTGCCCGGACTGGCGTCGCAGACGCCGCATTGAAGGGTTGTTTGCGAGTTGCCAAGTGTTGGGTATAGACTACGATGCGGGGGACAGCGTTGAGGAGATAATGGCTCAGGCCGAACAGCTAGGTATACATTTCAACATCCTGCATCACTCGTTCTCTAGTACACCTGAGCATCCAAAGCTCCGTGGCATCATCTTCCTCGAATCGGAGATCACCGACCTCGATACCGCGAAGTTGTTGGCGACCGGCCTTGCCCACGCCCTAGATGGCGACCGAGCTTGTGTCGACACCGCACGAATGTATTTCGGTTCACACCCGGACTGCATTGTCCATCTCGACAACGATACTCGGACTTCGATAGATACGTTGCGGAGTCTCGCTGAGTCGGTAGGAGCCGAGAGATACGTAACCAAACGTATCGACAACGTGCCTCGCGACTTCGATCCGGACTGGGGAACAGTCGACGATCAACGCAAGATGTTTGATAAGCTGCCGAAGGGCAAGAGGGATTTTGTCCGACGTAAGGTGCTAGGCATACTTCGGGAAATCGAATCTTTCGATGGTTCGGATGGCAGCAGTCGCTATGAGTGTGTCTGGAAACGTACTAGCCGTATCGCACGGATGCCAGAGATGGTGGGCAATGTTACATACAAGTGGGTGATGGAACGTATCGCCAACAACCCCTACTTCGCTGATTGGGACAAAGATGCGGATGCAGTGGTACGGAATGCGATTGCGTGGAGCTTCGAGCATTCGGAACCACCGGTTTAGATACGCTAAACCTCGTTGAAAGCCATATAGAGGATTGTGTGTGCATCGTGGCTACAGGGAATTTTAGAGAATTACCTGGCTTTTCTGGGAATTTCGATAGAGATTTTCGTAGAGAGTCTGACGAACAGCTACTGCGTACTCTTGGTACTGAAGAATTCCAAGTTGAATTCGGTATAGACGAAAATCTCACTGCTTTCGACACATCTCCTGTAATCCAACGTACTGATACTCCTAACAAAAAATCTGAGCCCGAGCCTCCAGAACCAGCTACCACTGTACAAAGAGTAGGAGCTGCTCATTATTCTGTTTGGAAAAACTTAAAATATATAACCTTTGTCCCTGGCAGTGCATGCCAGATGTCTCAATCCATAGCGTACATTCGTTATTGGTCTAGAGGCAATACTAACAAAAAGACTCCGGTACAGACAGAAGAACAGTCTACGTCAGGAACTGATCCACAGCAAAAGTTAAAAGAAGATGTGGACCAGGCTTCTTCTACTAGCAGTGTCACGGGTCCTGCTCCCCAAACTGCACAGCCCAGCACCCGAACCATTCTCGCAGTACCAGAAAACCGAGCCAATGGTAGAATACAACCGGTACCTATACAAATACCCGTTACAAGATCTGAACCTTCCCCGAAGTCCGGTAAGGTAGTTAGTGCTAATCCTTCCGGGATAACTATAATGGGTCCGGTTTCTGGGGTAGTTTCTGCCCCCGATCCTACCGATGCGGTCTGGATGTTCCTTTTCAACCCCGAGGAACTGCAGCTTAGCTCGGGGCCAGATTACAACAGGGCAGAGACCTGGGGCGTGTCAGATCCCAACAACAGCGGCCAACCGCTCTCCTGGCGCTCCAACCGAAACCGGAAACTCAGCTTCGGTAAGGTACTGTTGCATGGGTATACGTTTGGTAAGCGTGTAGACACCCTCGAGGCCGGATTACAACAACTCTTCATGGCGAGGGACGGAGAGAACGGATCCGATGGGCCTCCGGTCCTCGAGTTTGTATGGGGCAAGAGGATCTTCGGCCCCTGTGTCATCCAGAACATCCAAGTGCGAGAGAAGGCGTGGGACAAGGGCATCCTCGTCAATGCTGAGGTATCTTTTGAGCTCGAACAAGTCCCCGAGTGGACGATCAATGATGGTGAAGTCGATATATTGCGGCCTGGTAGGCAACCATTGGTGAATGACCCCCTGCTGCCGCAGGGGGAGCTTAATAAGGAAGGAGATGAAAAGCCCCCAGGTGGCCAAAAACCTGAGCCTTCTATTTACAACCCGACTCTATGTAGATTTGCTACTGAGCAGACGGGGATTTTTTATTCTTTTTTGAGTAATAATTATGGTTTAAATGCTTTGCTAGGGAACATAAAATCTTTAATTAGTGCTAGAGAGCAAGAAGATATTTTTAAGAAATTTTATGAAATAAAAAAGAATTTCTATTCAGGGTCAAAAGAGGTAGGTGAATATGTAGATAAAAAATTAATTCCCCAAAGTAAAGGGTGTACTAGGGGCAATCCTGATAACCCTATCCCTATTTACAAAAATACTGTAGAAATTATTCTAAAAGAAGGTGGAGGTTCTATAATTGGTCCAAGCTCAAACCAACAAGCAGCTAGTTTCGTAAAATCGTGCATGGAGGAAACTAAAAAATATATAGAAGAGTGGCAAAAAACTAGTCCTAAATGCGAAGCTGAAAGAAAGCAGGCCAGGGAATTAGCTAAATGTTCTAAGTATCGGATTGGATCCGAATGCTCTTCTTTAGCCTCTCGAGCTACTTGTGCGACTGTAAATAACGGAAAAACCGTAGTTTGTAGGAGAAACAATACTGGATCAGGACCTAAGTATGTCTGGAAAGCAGAGCAATAAAAGATAATGGCCATCTCAACTCTCCGCTTAAACGTAGCCGCTAACACTTCCCGTGCGTTAGCCGACTTCAATAAGTTCTCCAGGTCCCTTGACAACAAGTTTCTTGTCAGCGGCCTGAAACTCGATGTCGTCCGAAGTGCGCTGAGCCAGATAAACCGTGACTTCACTCGGGCGATTGGCGAGCAGGGCCTGGCCAGCGCTAGTTCGTTGCGAGCGGCGCAGAATCAGGCCGCGCTGCTGACCTCTACGTTTAAGGGGTTCTCAGTAGAATCCGCCCTCGCAATCTCTACGAACATCGGCACAGCGCTGAACAAGGTGGCCGTGCAGGCCGGTGGCACGATGAAGGACGTCCAGCGCACCCTCGCTGCCACACCGTTCATCAGTACGAGGATTGGAGACGACCTGAGAGACAGGCTAACCAAAGGCATGATGGAGTTCAATAAGAACGCTCGTCGTGCAGGACTAGGTGATAACTCCAGCGGTATTGCTCAACAATTCCTAATGGGTAGGGCTACGGGCATGCAACTCATCGAGTCTGGCGACCCGATGGCCGCGTTTCTGGGCTCGGAGATCGTCAAGAGGGCGGGCGGCGAAGGATACGTTTTCGATCCGGCCGAGCGCAGCCGGATTATGGCCGATATTTACGGTGATAAGAAGATTAGCGAGCAGCTCGAGTTGATGGCGAAACGGACCTATGGATTCCGTATCATCTTAGAAGATCTGAACACCTACCTCTTTAACCCCGAAGCCGGCGTCTTTGGCGCTTTGCGGAAGGTGATGGATTCAGCCGGCAATCCGACCACGATGTTCGATGAGGTAGAGAAGCTCACGGAGTCGGTGTTCGGCAAAGAAGGTATGTTCGCCAAATTGGTGAAGGCGATACGGTCAGTGTTTGGGGACTATGACCCAATGAGGCCATTCATCGATGGCATCCAGCTCATGCAGAGGGTGTTTGAGGATATTGGCAAGTACTTTGAGAGTAGTGGGTTTAAGAAAGTAGTAGAGTTTGCTAAAGAAGTTATAGACGGGGTAACAGGAGTATTTAAGGGCCTATACGATCAGATTAAATCTGGTAGTTTTGACTCCACTGGAATCGTAGAAATTGTAGGTGATTTGGGTAATACGGTCAGAGAGTATATTAAAAACATAGGCAGAAGCATTAGAAACAGAGACGACGATGAGGCGATAGGGTTTGTAGCCGACATAGGTGGAACACTGCTGGAAGAAGTAGGCAAAACAACCATCACCCTAATCCGAGAGTTATTTGCGACATTGGCGGATAAAGCTCCGGAGATAGCCAGCAAAGTCCTTCCGGCTATAAACAATGGCATAAATTCCATCTTGCAAGAAACCTTTGGTGCATTTGCACCGATGGTGAAAACTATCATGGCAACGATGCCAGGACCATTGGGCATGGCAGCCAGGGCATCGATGATAACCGATGCGACTGGAGGACAAGGTGGTTTAGGTCTTCTAGGTGCTGCGGCTCCGTTTCTACTAGCAGGTAGCGGAGGTCCCATAGGAGCACTTAAAAGTCTGGGAGGTACTGGAAGAGGTGCTACAGCTTTTAGAGGACTAGGACTAGGCTTAGCTGGACTCGATCCTGCTGTCTCATTGCTCGGAGCATTCGCTCCACAACTTCTTGGGAACATCCCTGGGGCAGCCAAGGAGTTGCGTGAAGCCCCTGGGCGCGTCATGAATACAAGACCTGGCAGAATCCTTACAAGGGGCTTAAAAGGAGGATTTGGTCTTTTAGGTAGAGGAGGTAACTTATTAGCGAGAGGAGCGGGGTATCTTGGTACTGTGGGGGCAGGATACCTCGGTGCGGTTGGCCCATTGGCTCAAAGAGCCGGTGGATTTGCTGTCAATCAACTTGCTCGAGTTGAAAATCTCTACAATACAGCCTACGTCGGTGCAAGGGGTGTAGGAAGACAGTTCCTGTCTGGTCTTCGTCCCGGGGCTTTCCCAACCTTTAGGACCACACCTACAGTACCTTACCAGGCAGGTCAGTTTATACGTAACATTCCTGGTAATTTATTAGCCTCAGCAGATTCTTTGGCCAAGGGGTCTGTAAATTTTGTAAAAACAGTAGGAAACTCTTCTAAGAATATGGTTAGAACTGTTTTTTCAGCAGCTTCGGCAGTTAAAGGTGGAATAACTTCTCTTGGTACTCAAGCATTAAGTGGATCTAGGGCGGCTGTAGCATCGGTTAGTCGAGCAATTACCAACATCATCGCTAGCATAATTTCCTTAGGCACTCAAGTATTAAATAGCTCTAAAGCTGCTCTGGTCAACATAGGTAAAGCAATCACCAACATCGTTGCTAGTATAGTTTCCTTAGGCAATCAGGTGCTAGCTAGTTCTAAGGCAGCTTTGGCTAGCATGGGCACGGCTTTGAGGAATATGGTATCTGGAATTGTAGCCTTGGGCTCCAGAGTTTTGGCTAGTTCTGTTACCTTCCTTGGAAAAATAGCCACAGCCACGGTAAATCTGGTCACCAGCCTTGTCTCTATGGGTAACTCGGCCTCTGCAGCCGCTACTGGTGCCGCTGCCAGGATAAACATGTCAGCAAGGGGATTTGGGGTAACTGCTTTAGCTGGAGGGGGCTTGGCCATAGCAACTCAGGCAATAGGCCAAAAAGTAGGAGGAGAGAAGGGTGAAGCTATTGGAGATATAGGCGGAATTATGGCTTCAGCGATATCTACTATAGGTACTGCGGCAGGTCTATATGCCCTTAAAGGTACTCCTCTGGGTCCTAAAGGGATGGCAATAGCAGGTTTAATAGGTGCAGCTCTTGCGGCCATCGGACTATTGACGACTAAAAATATTGACACAGGGGATGGAATTAATAATTTCAGCGGTAAAAACTACCTCGGCCCCGCTCTCGCTCTCGAAGCTCGTATGAGTGGCCGACGCCCCATGGTCGTCAACGACGGTGAGTTTGTCATCCCGAAGGACGGCTTCCCAATCCTTGCAGGATTGGTTGGTCAGAACCTCCGCTCCACCGGAGTCATCGCCTCAGCGAACAACAACACGCCCACCCAAGTAAACGTCAGCCTATCTCTTACCACCCACTCCGTCGTCGCAAACGCTGACGAACTCGTCGAGACCATGCGCCAACCGGTATATCAGATAATCTCTGATGCGATCAAGGAGGTTGAGAACTCCCGTATCTCCCGCACTGCCACAGCATAATGATTAACAACATCGTCACGTACCCCAACCAAATCGATACGGCCGAACTGAGCCGGATCAAGAATAACTTCAGGCTTCGTGACCGAAGTAATGCGGACCGGTATGAAGAGTTAAAACGGGAACGGTCAAACCCGCAAGTCTTATTCGATCGCCTTGCGACACCCGAATCGCTAGAGCGCAACACGCTACGAGGACTTTCGTATCCCCTCGAGTTGGATGGTAACGGCGGCCTCAAAGTGACCTACGGCATCGAGCGCATCGGCCAAGCCATCCAGGAGGTGTTTGAGACGAGGATCGGTGAACGCATTGGTAGTCCGTTCATGGGTATACGGGAGCTGTTGTTCGAAACGATCAGTGAGGATGTAGAAGCACAAAGCATTAAGAGGCAGTTGTTGGCCGCGATTCCGTACCTCCAGGACGAAAATCTCTCCGTATCGCTATCTCTCGGCGAGGACGGCACCTGCTACATTGTGGCGAAGTACGCGGTGGAAGGCTTAAGCGATGTGTTAGTCCGGTATAACTTCCGGGCTGCGTAACCCGAAGGGTTACGGTTGAAAGCTATATATGGCGACTCGATCGAAACTACGGGACTTTTCCGCTTTCGGAAACGACACCCAAGAGATGATTCTGAATCAGCTCGGGGCTATCGACCTGGAGCGTATTGGGCCGAAGTCCATCGCGACAATGGGCAAGAGCCTGATTAAACTCATTGCGCAGAGCCACAACTATCAAGCAGAAACTAACGATCCGGTCGCTCAAGAAAACTGGATCGCTGTCCGGGAAATGAGCTTATCGATCCTGGAGTCTATACTACTACGTTTCCAGGAGCTTAGCGACCAAGCGGAAATCGCAGAATGGGATCGCTCCTCGGTTCTCAGTCTCCTCGCTGATATCACCAAAGTGTGTCACGACGAGCAGAAGCGGACGGACGAACAGATTCGAAGCGAAGCTGGCAAAGAACTTAGCGACGAGCTACTTAATGAGATTTTAGGATCATGATGAACACCGATGGCGCGAGAGCAGGGGGCGAAGGGATGATGGGTATCCTGAGTCCGGCCAAGCCGAAAAAGACCAAGCAAGCTGACGATTTGCGTGATGTGGCCGGACCCACATCGCCCGATCCCGTATTCTCAGGCGAAGAAAAACCCCTGAACATAGAGGTGCCCGAGGGGTGGAAAATCGGTGAAAGCTAGGTAGAGATATAAGTAGATGGATTTCCAAGACCAAGATACACAGCAGCAGGGGAAAAATCCCTTCAATGCTAATGTCCTGAAAGGGGGTAAAGTTGACCCGAGGTCGAAGTTATACCAACGCTCCGTAGCCGGCCGTGAAAAGCTCGATGAGATGCTAAGCCGTCTTTGGGGCGATGGCATGGACGAGGCCGATGTGTTCATGGCTGGCGTCAAAGCACTGACGAGCCGGGATAAAGGTTACGTGGGTGCGTATCTTGATTCGAAGAATCCTGGACGTAGATATCAAGAAAACGAGGCAATGGCCATCACCGATCAGGTGATGAAAAATCTGGGTATCGGTAGCCATCCGGGCAATCGCCTGACTAGGGAGAAAGACGAGGAAGGCAAGGCGAAGCGGAAAGAGGAGGCCACGGCGAGAGGCGGTTTCGGCCCCAAGCAGGCTCCGGGCAAGAAGGCGATGCCGGTGGGCCAGCAACGCAAAGAAGGCAAACGCCCCGGTACCGGTCAACCCGTTGAGGGTAGTCAGCGTGAGGGCTTGGGCCAACCTGAAACTGGCCCGAGATCGGAGTGGCAGAAGACGTTGCAGGATCGGATGGAGGGCAAGGCGACCACCGCCGATGTTCTGCAAGAGTTCCAAAAACAATATCAGTCGAAGTTGAGTCAGTCGCCCGAAGCACAGGCTAAGAGGGAGGAGAAGCAGAGAGGTAGACAAGAGGATCTGAGGCAGAAGATTTCTGAGGATAAGCGCCTGCAGGATCAGGAGGCGGCTGCGGTTGGTCCGGAACCTGAAACCGAAGCCCCTACCCGCGCAATCGAAGGTCGTATTAAACAAGACCTCGGCAACTCGTTCAAATCACAATACGATACATTTCGCAAAGGTCTTATCGATGCGGAAAAGAGAAAGTCGAAAGGGGCTTGGGATCCCAACAAGGAAAAGTATATTCAGCCAGATGAATCCCAGCTACGAGATCTTATCGATCTGGCGATCGAGGATACTCAGGAGAAGCATGGTAGCATCGATGCTGAGTCGGCCAAATCGCAGCTCAGAGATTATCTTGTAAACACTCTGGGTGTTGATCCCTATGAAGAAGGAGAAACCCCCGCTGCGCCCGAACCAGAGGCAACCATACCACCCGACCAAATCACCAACCTCTTCCGGGCAAAGTACAACCAAAATAAAAAAGATGCCCTTGAACGTGCGAAAGCGGCGGCGAGGAAGGCTGGCCAATTAGCACCTAAAACTGCTGAACTCACTCCCGACGACCTCGAGTACATTGCTCAAGAAACTGCAGACGATTTGGGTACGGATCTAGGTACAGCTATTGAGGCGATTAACGAGAAGTTTGGGTTAAACATTGGCGGTACGCAACAGCAACCAGAAGAAAGTGCTGCGCCCGCCGCTGCCGGTACCAGGGAGCCCCCCTCTGCCCCTGCCGAAACCCCTGCTGCACCAGAACCAGAAGCCCCTCCTGTTCCTCGCGAGGTCACTAGCAAAGGGGGGTTCAAAGCACCGAGCCAGGCTGCTAGAAAAGGAGGCACTGGATTCACGCCTAGTCCTAAAGAGCTTCGGGCTGTAAAGGAGAAGGTGGCTAAATCAACTCCCGAACAAGTCATTAAAGAGTTTAAGCAGGGCACATTGTTCCCGGCCGGATTGACCACCGAGACTTCAGCGACCAACCCTCTAGAGGGTGGCTCAGCGTCTACTCCTGAGCAGGCTCCTGCTCCCGAGGCGGGTGGCCAAGAGTTTGAAGGCCAAGGTGACCTGCTGGACGAAGGCGGGGCGGCCAAAGACTTTACCAAAACTGGACCTGCTCCTCGTAAACCAACCCAACGTAGCATTCGCGGCTTAGGACCCTCTGCAGGCAAATTCGATACGACTCGGACGCAGAAGGCCGGCGACGAGCTGCTTACGCAGAATCTCAAGAGCTACGGATTCACACCTAAACAGGTCAAGGAAATCCAGAAGAGTGGTTTGACCGAGCAGGAGAGGCAGCAGATCACAAGTCGTAGGGGCAAGGAGCAGGAGGTCAAAGAGTCTCAGCGTAAGGCGCCGGAGCCTGCCGAGCAGCCCGGTCTCCTAACCGACGAAGGATCGGCTAAAGACTTTACGAAGTCTGGACCTGAGAGGAAGCCTAGTCCTCCCTCTGGAGGAACACAGGGGAAGCAGGGCAAGAGTCCCCTCGACC
>Ga0208645_1000840_pt1 | contig 30341 bp, 44 predicted proteins | sample VirMetDEL_Sep_01_FD_184519 | JGI IMG/M metagenome (GOLD analysis project Ga0208645, IMG submission 184519) | Aqueous microbial communities from the Delaware River and Bay under freshwater to marine salinity gradient to study organic matter... | ecosystem: Environmental > Aquatic > Marine >... | reverse complement strand
TGGCAATACCGCTCATTTCCACCGACTGAGACAGCGAAGCTCATTGAGCAACTCACAGAGATGGCGATGCGCACCGAATCACGTCTGGATGATGCGATTGTCGACATTGTGGAGTATTTCAATGATGTACGCCTCGACGTTGATGAGGCTAGCAATGAGGATGATGCGCAGGTATAATCCTCTTGTTCTTATCAGACTGAAGCCACCTACTATGCGGGACAGCGTACATGGTGGCTTCTTCATTTCTGGAGGTAATATGGACTTGAATCAACTATGCAATCATGTGCGCATGGAATTATATGCAGATGAGGTGTACGTACAGGAGCGACACGGCTCTCAGATATTCGTGGCACGTGCTGGCAACAAGTACTTCCAGTGGCATGTACCGTTGACAGTGTACTGGTTGCCTGATGGCGATAGCATCAAGGAAGCTGTTGATGCCTTCCGTGACAAGTTCAAGATGCTCGGATGTTGACGCTATAGAACCGTTGTGCTACAATCTTGGCATATGATACTTCACATCATTTCTTCTCCCATCACAAAAATGCCACTTACTCGAGTGGCATTTTTGTGTATATGTGGCTCTGAGAGGCGTTATATATGTGGTTGTATATATATATAACGGTATTTTTGAGCTATTTCAGTAATCCGACGGCTTTCAACGCATCATCAATGGTAACAACAACAGGCACAGTGTATCCGTAGTTGTGATGCAACGTTGCGTGCAAGTCCTTCTGGTACGTCGTCAACTTACCACGTTCACCCTTAACTTCTAGTGGAATCCATTCTTGACGACCCGGTGGCAGAACATACAAGTCGATGTTGTTCTCCTGAATGACGAAGCAACCGAGACTGCGAAGAGCCTCGATGATTTCGCGTTCGTTGCTATCGCGCTTCCGTGCGTACAGTGGCATTAGAATGAAATCTCATCAATGTCTATGATGGTAGGCTCGGATTTTTCTGCACGAGAACAGAACCAGCGATTTGCATCATCGCCATCGCCTCCCTGCATAAAACCAAGCTCGAACCAGTATTCATTGCCTCCATAGATTCCAATTAAATATAATGCTGGTCCTGCAACTTGTGTAATAGCAATCTTATGTCCTTGTATTTCCTTGACATCTGTATTTTCTTCTTCTGCAATCAATTGGTAGATTTCTGACACTGTCAATTCTGCAAATTCCGTACGCATTTCATTCTCCTGTTAATCAAAGAGGGTGCACCATCTGGCACGCCTTAATGCTCATCGCGTCGTTACAAAATTACGCCATCAAGAGTTGCGCCATCAAAATCCGCACCTGTTAGGTTGGCATCGCGCAAGTTGGCACCTGTTAGGTTGGCATCGCGCAAGTTGGCATTTGTCAAATTCGCGCCATGTAAGTTAGCATCGCGCAGATTTGCGCCTTCAAAAGTTGACAGTGTTAAATCAGCTTCTTCAAATGTAGCGCGGTATAAATTCGCCTTCTCGAAGTCCGCGCCACGCAAATCAGAACCAGCAAACCAAGCACCTGCCAAGTAAGCATTGCGATTGTTGCAAAAAGCAAAATCATCAATGTCTATGATGGTAGGCTTGGATTTTTCTGCGCGAGAACAAAACCAGCGATTTGCATCGTCACCATCGCATCCTTGCATAAAACCAAGCTCAAACCAGTATTCATTGCCTCCATAGATTCCAATTAAATACAATGCTGGTCCTGCAACTTGTGTAATAGCAATCTTATGTCCTTGTATTTCCTTGACATCCGTACCTTCTTCTTCTGCAATCAATTGGTAGATTTCTGACACTGTCAATTCTGCAAATTCCGTACGCATTTCGTTCTCCTGTTAATTAAATTGGGCACACCATCTAGCATGCCCTGAAAATCATTAGAATGGAATCCCATCTGATGAGCTGGATGGAGTAGGTGCTGATGATGCGTTGGTATCTCGTGACAGTGGTGTGAATTCGCTCACGTTGACCTTCAATGCCTTGCGCGTCTGTCCATCGCGTCCAGTGAATTCATCCTCATACGGCGTTCCGATGACTTGCACCAGTTGACCCTTATTAATCCATTCATTGAATCGCTCGGCTTGCTTACCGAAGATGTCCAAGTTGTACCACGTGGTGCGCTCGCGTTCGCCATAGCCTGTCTTGACTGCGATGCTGGATGATGCGATTGCGAGCCCTGATGATGTGAATTTGAGCTCTGGATCGCGTCCGATGTGTCCTACCAGAATTACAATTGCGCTACTTGGCATGTTATGCCTCCTGAAAATATACAATAGGTGTCTGTGCGATAAGGTCACGGATGCGCTCTTCAAGAGCACCTTCGATGCGGAATCCATTGAACACAACCTTGAACTCAGCATTATGGCGACCAATGATGAAGTCGACATCTAAGTCATACTGATGGAAGGCTTGCATTTCAAGCGTGCCAACCCATTCATCTTCCGTGACATCCTTGCTGTATTCGTGTGGTGCATGTTGCGTGTCCCAGACGCGTGATGCTGGGATGATAACCTTGAACTTCATGATTTTTCTCCTTGTGATAGGGCAGGGCAGGCGAATCACCTACCCTGCTCTGGTATATTGAACGAAATTAGTATGTATCTGGCGCGGTAGGTGAGTTGGCGAGCAACCATTCCTTGACGGCATAGAATCCACTAGCAACGACATCCTTAGGATAGAATGACACCTTCTCGCGCAGGACTTCAACGTCTGGATATGCCTGCTTAATCTCGGCATCATTCTGGATGCCTTGCCAGATTGCCATCTTCGGGTTGACTGTCTCTTGCTTCGCTGGCTTGCGTGAATCAATCGGTGTATCTGCGAGGTAGTCGCCTTCTGATAGCTCTCCGAGCGCGAACTGTGTACCGTATCCAGCATGTGCCAGCGCACGTCCAATCGCGGCTGTCTCTGCCTTCTCAATCTCACGTCCTGCCCAGCTTGTACCATTGCCAGCGCGAACTGTTGCCAGTCCTGTTGCCAGAATCACGTTGTCATCAGCAATCATCGCCTTAACGATGATGACATCATTGTGTGCTTCGACTTCAGTTGAGATTGTACCTTCAGGGTGTTCGTCTCTGAACCACATGATGCGCCCGGCGACGATCATGTAGTCCTTACCCTTCAGCTTGGTCATGTATGGGGCTTGCATGTATGATTTAGTCATTTCATTCTCCTTATTAGTGACTTGGTTATTATACAAGAGATGTGTGGCATATAGTAGTGCCACTTATTCGGATTCCTTAGCAGGTGCGCCACGTGTTGGCATGTCATCCTTCCACTCGATGCCATACGCTTCACAGAGCAGGCGCAATGCTTCACGGCGTGCGTCCGATGTTGTCAGTCCTGATGCCAGCGTGGCTTCCTTGACTGCGAGCCATTGCTGTTCTGTAACGTAGACTGTCACCTTGGGCTTATTTGTCGGCATTCTGTACCTCCCAGTACCATTGACCATCGTATGATTGAATGAGCGTGCATTGTGCGTGCCCATCGTATGCGGTGTGTTCCATCAATCCGCGAGTTGTGCGCATCGCCACCTTGTAGCTGGCGTGTGATTGTAATGAGATAATCAACACGTAGATGCTAGCAGGACTGATGTGCAATTGCTTCCAGACTATGGTATTATTGTGCATGTGAGGTTTCTCTCCTTTACTCACTCTTACGATTCAAGGACACCCGCCATTACAGCGGGTGTTTTTGGTTCTACGCTGTCGTGTATTCCAGCGCCATCTTCCGAGCAGATACCCATTCAGCGAACGCCTCATACTCGAACATCATCTCCAACCGTTCAGGCGCGTCATCCGCGTGTGTGGCGTGCATGCGCTTGGTGACTTCGCGCCACTTCGCGTCCAGCAAGTCATCCAGCATGTCACTCATGAGGTCATCGTGCATGGCATTGCACATCTGTGGGTGCATGTTGTGCATGTTCACCATGTACTCAGCGAGGTGAGCGATGGCGATGTCCACTGTCAGGATGTCGACAACTGGCACGTGGTAGGTGTTCGGTTGCAGTCGCAGGATGGACAGACCGTAATATTGCTGTGTCACGCCGTCCTCATTTTGCAACAGGTACACAATCAGTCCGAGCCGATTGCGCATGACACCAATGACTGCCCAGCGTGGTGATGGTGTGTAGCTCTTCACGTTGATGCCCACGATTTCACCGATGGTAATCGGTCGGTAGTTCCAGTCCAGTGTGATGCGCGCACCATTTGCTGTCAACAGGTCCGCCATCTCTTCTGCTTCTGAACGCCACTCGAATGTCATGCTGTCGGTGTCGGTGTGGATCGTGTACGGACCAGTGTAGATTGTCTGCCATGGCGCGTCATCGTCGGTGTCGATGATTAGCTCATGATGACGTGTGGTGTGTAGCCCTGTGGTGGGGTTGATGTGAATTGTCAACCGTACACGGTCGCCAATCTGGTATGGGTTGGTTCCGACATCTATGCGGAATGTCCAGCGGGTGAATTTCAACTTGCTTCCCCGTTTCGGTGCGCTGTCACGGGTCACACGGATGTAGACCAAATCCTCATTGTACATGTCAGCGAAGACCGCTTCCACTGTTGCCTCAATCTGGTAGAGGTTTTCGCCAACTTTTGTCTCAGGAGCGGAGACCGCTGGGGTCTCCTCTTCCTCTTCCGCTTCCACTTCCTCAACCTCTGCCTCAGGAGCAGGGAGTTGAGCCAATGCCCATTTAGCTTCCGTCAAGGTCATCCATTCGCTAACGACACCGTCTTCATCGGTAGAAACGAACCACATCTTACGGTCAGCTCCTTCCATTTCGCGACGGTCACCGCGTTCTACTTGGTAGAGGACACCGTCTGCGCCCAAAATGAGGTAGTAGCCAGCGCAGATTCGTTTGATTCCGTTCTTACGTGCTTGTGCTTCGTCGCGTTCCAGTTCTGCAATGAGTTGTTCGTATGTTTGTGGCATGATTTTTCTCCTCTGTTTTTACGATGATTGAAGTATAGCATATAGTGGTACTACAATACAAGGGCGAATTCCAATATTGATGAAGATTGCTTCGACTGGTATAATAATCGCGTTGGTAATCGGAACGCGAGCCGATTGCCTGCCTCCGAAGCGGTACGATATGAACGAACGAGAGCGCATCCGACCGGGTGCGTTTTCGTTAACAGAGAGGATACACAATGGGACTGAAGCCAGACCACTGGATAGCCGAAATGGCACGAAATGGCATGATTGAGCCATTCGTTAATAAGCAGGTGCGCGATGGTGCCATTAGCTACGGCGTGTCGTCGTATGGCTATGATTTGCGCGTTGCTGATGAGTTCAAGATTTTCACCAACGTCCACAATGCGATTGTCGACCCGAAGGCGTTCACAGATGATTCATTTGTCGACTTCAAGGGCGATGTGTGCATCATCCCACCGAACTCATTCGCACTGGCACGCTCTGTGGAATACTTCCGCATACCACGCGATGTGCTCACGATCTGCGTAGGCAAGTCGACGTATGCGCGCTGTGGACTGATTGTGAATGTGACACCGTTCGAGCCCGAATGGGAGGGCTATGTGACGCTGGAGATTAGCAACACCACGCCATTGCCTGCGAAGGTGTACGCCAACGAGGGACTGGCACAGGTGCTGTTCTTTGAAGGTGATGAGATGTGCGTGCAATCGTATGGCGACAAGCAAGGCAAGTACCAGCAACAGACAGGTGTGACGTTGCCACGTCTATAAGCAAAAACCCCACCGGGTGGCAGGGCTTGTGCTTACGAAAGGATGTAATGAAAAGGATAATCATCATGCAGGAATATTGTACAATACAGTGACGCAAATGAACAGGCAGGAATGACATGAAATCAACAGTAAATCTAGGCGACGTGCTGCAACACTTCATTGATGAGGTGTCGCAGTTTTTGACAGGTGATGAGGTGAAGCTGTACTTGTACATCGCACGGCAGGCATTCTCTGGTGATGGGTATCTGGCACGCCTGACACCGAAGCAGATGATTGAAGGCACTGGGTTGGATGGACAGCGAACACTGGACGCGATGACAGCACTCATCCAGTACGATGTCGTGATTGAGCACGATGACATGACAGCCGATGGACGGCAGTACGGCATCAATGCCTCACCGAATATGCAAGGACTGAAGGAGCGTGGCTTATGACACCATTCTGGGACGATTTAGAGGCAATTAAGCAAGCGATTGAGAAGACAGAGGACAACATTACACGCTGGACGATTCGCGCCAAGCTCGGCTTCTCTGTTCGAGAATGCGAGTTGATGATTGATGCGCTGTATGATGAGATCATCGACCTGTGCGTGCGACGCGATGAACTGGATGACGCACTAGCAGAATCATAATTGAACTATTCCTGATGGTGATGTAGAATCGTTGTCAGGAGCTTAACAAGAAAAAAGCCCCAGAGCTAGAAGGAGTCACCAGCTTGGAGCAACAAAAAGTCATATTTGGATAGCTCAGATTATAGCTGAACTCCTCTAGTTGTGCAAGGTACGGTATAATATAGAACCACAAGTTAACGGAGAATAACATGAGCGTTAAGCACATTACATGGGTGTTCGAGGACACCGAACTGACAGGGAGCGACCGTCTGATGATGCTCGCCATCGCAGACTATGCTGATGAGGTTGGTGCGTGCTTCCCATCGTATCGCAAACTATCTGAGAAGTGCAACATATCACGACGCAATGCAATCAAGGCAATTAATCGGCTTGTTGACAATGGACACATTGGTATTCGCCATTACGCAGGCATTGAGACACAGAATGGCAACACGAATCGCTTCTACATGCTGAAGTGGCGTGCTGAACAAGGCATGGATAATTCAGAATTCACTACCGACACCAGTGATGCAAAAGACACTAGTGTCGCTACCGACACCTCCACTAGTGTCGCTACCGACACCTCCACTAGTGTCGCTACCGACACCCTAACCGTAGGTAACCGTAGTTTAACCGTAGATGCGCCTAACGGCGACGTGCGACCTCGGAAACGTGATGAGGCATTCGACTGGTTAGCTGTCAACATCTTCAATCAGGATGCTGAACGAATCGCCAAGCGTGCTGGTGGACGTATCGCCAAGGCTAAGAAGAACTTGCAAGAAATCCATTCGCTACATGGCACTGAACTGACACCAGCGCATCTGGACAAGTTCGCCTCATGGTGGAAGCGTGAATATGCTGGACTGACAATGCCGATGGCAGATGACAAGCTCGCACAATATTATGGCGAATTCTACGCATCACAGAAGAACAAGGCGACGCAATCTGCACAGACTTACGAACGCACCCTTGTCATGCGTGCACAGATGGCATTAGGATATGAACGCATCGACCCATCGTATGTCGATGACACAATTAAGGAGAAAATAGAGGAGTTACGTGATGGATATTACGACGTTATATAGTGAAGAATCTGAGAAGGCAGTCCTCGGTGCTGTTCTAACTGGGCAGTACCTGACAGTGAAGCGCATCATTGATGCGTCCGACCTGTTCCTAGATCGTCACCGCATCATCTACAACAGCGCACAGAATGTCTTCAGTCAGTATGGCAGTATTGATGCCACGATGATTGCTGATGCACTGAACACATCCAAGCAACTGGAGCTCATCGGTGGACGTGCTTACCTGACACAATTGATGAACAGTCTGGAGAGTTCGACATATACCGAAGTCTATGCGCATATGGTGAAGCGCATTGCTGTGCGTCGTAAACTACATGAATATACCGCCAGCATCGATGACATGCTTGATGCCGATAAGCCGATTAATGACATCATCAAGACAATGATGTCCGACTTGAAGCAACTACAAGCACCAGACATCGAAGACCACGTTATATCGTTCTCTGAATCGCTATCCACGACATACGACATCATTGCAGACCGTGCCACGCTGTATGAGCAGAATAAGCAGTACACGCTCGGCATTCGTACAGGCTTACATGATGTTGACCGACTACTGGACGGGTTGCGTCCGGGTGATGTCAACATTCTGGCAGGCTATACAGGTGCTGGCAAGTCCGCATGTGCATTCACGATGGCGATTAATGCAGCGAAGGCAGGTATCAACCGTGCAACGGTACAAGGTGCGAAGGTGATGCTGTTCAGTGGTGAGATGACACAATTGGCAATGAACAACCGTATTATGTCAATGGAGACAGACATTCCAGTACGTGTCATTGAGCGTGGCGCATTCACACAGCAGGATTATGTCAAGTACATGAACGCTGTTGCTCGGCTGGAATCTCTACCACTACGCATGAAGCGCAGTACACGCTTGAGTGTTGAGGACTTGCCATCACTAGTTGAACAGGAAATCGAACGCAACGGGCTCGACCTGCTGATTCTTGATGGTGTTCTGCAGTTGGATACTGATGTTCACGCAGATCAGGATTGGTTGCGCATCAATGCCATCATGGAGGCACTGGAATCGGTCGCCATCGATTACAACATCAGCATTCTGGCAACGCACCAGATTGGACGCTCTGGAGCAGATGGCAGACCGACGCTGTCAGACCTGAAACGCTCCAGCGCAGTAGAGGAAAAAGCGGCGCGTGTGATGTTGCTGTGGAAGCCTGACGACAAGACACCAGAAGCACGTGAGATTCTCATTGCCAAGAATCGCCACGGTAGCACAGGCGCAATCGGTGTATACTTCGACACCACAACTACCAAATTTGCTAGTATTGCGCACTAGACTCTACTACAACAATGAACTATAATACTGTGAATTAACAAGGACAGCGTATGACGAACACCGATTTACTCCACAAGGCGAATGAAGCGCGCCAGAAGCTAATTGATGCGATTGACGCAGGTGATACACCGCATAATGTGCTGATGTTGGCACTTGATGCGTATGACCTCTTCATGGAGCTCAACAAGCTATACACAGCACATAAGGTGCTGTTACTGGCAGTCAATGACAAGCTAGACTGGGATGAAAAGGCGTTGCTCAGCAATACGATTGCAGAGACGTGTGACTTGTATGATGTCCGATTTTATTTTGATGCGCGTGCAATCCGTATGCGCTACGACCAGCAATATGCTGATTATCTTCTGATAGGAGAGAATGATGAAGATTAACATGAAGCAGGTATTTACATTCTGGCTTAGCCAACGCCGTCGTCCGTTCGATGACTATGCCGATGCAGTCTATGCACACAAGCTGATGATTGAACTGATGCTCCGCCGTCCAATGAAGGCGCATCCAGACGACCTCGAATACCTCGACGCATTGCAACGTCTGGGCATCATCATCGAAGCAGATGGCTCAACCGTGAAGCAACGCATCTGGCGACTGAACGATGGCGCACAACGGTATTACAAGTACGTGTCATCATTGCACAGCGCACTTCAGAATTAATCAATCGTAAAGGAGAACAACATGCCAATATATGACGGCGTAACAACACGGAAGCAACGAGATGCCATCTACTGGATGTGCATGAATCCGTATGCAACAGTACCAGCAATCGGTGAAAAGGCAGGCATCTCATACAATAGCCTGCCAGACATGCTCAATCGTGCCTGTAAGCTCACCACACGTGCTGACTTCTTCATGGCTAAGGGCTACATCAACCTGCCAGATAAAATGCCATACTCACACATGAAGCCAGTGCGTCAGGTGCTAGATGTCTGGCATTCAAATCCGTTGGCATCCATGCGCGAGGTAGCCTACCACACAGGCTATAGTTATTCAGGTGTGGGTATGCTCATCATGAGAACATACGAGTACTTCGGATTTACAGGCGATAACGTTGATGCGGCGCAATTCTACCGTCTCGGCTTCTATGAGCACATGGGTTGGTTCGATGTGGCGCGCTTGCAACGTGATGCACAGGAACAATTCCCACTGGTAGAGGTGGCATAATGAATCACTTCATTGATTACACACTGACACCGACGCAGATCATCGCCTTGCACATCCTGCTACACAATCCAGCAGAACGCATCGAAGACTTGAAGGACACAACTGAATTCAGCTACAACAGCTACCGTGCGATGGCAGAGCGTGTCTTGAAGACATCACCACTGTCCCGAGTTCGGTTGCTGAATAAGCTCGGCTACATCAGCATTCCACCATTTACAGAGATGGGGATTGATACGAACAACATCTTGCATATGTCGATTTTAAGTGACTGGCATGAATATCCAACAGCTCGGAGTGATGAGACAGCAGGACGCTTGCTGTATAGCACAGGCTCAATCAGACTCGGCATTGTAGAAATCTACATGATGTACGCACCAGACATGCCAAGCAATCGCAAGATGTCACGTGTCAACTTCTATGCACACATGGGATGGCTAGACACCGAACGCATGGCGCGTGATGCTGATGAGATGCTGAAGGAAGTGGCACATGTCCTCAAGTAGTCTGTTACGTGACAAATTCCATGAGCTGGATGAGTACGGCATCCGTGCCATGTTGGACATCATCGACAATCCGACCATCAACAAAGTGGACACGACGCGCCTTGGCTATGAGTTGCTGTTAGAGGCAATGTTGCCAGACATCATCAATCCGACACGGTTGCAATTGCTGGATGCACTCGACTACATCAGCATCAACCCGCTAGATTCAGTTAATGCGCACCCGACTATTATGCGGGTGTTGCACTACCTCGCATACAATCCCAGCGCATCACTGCAGGAAATCGCAGACGACCTCGGCATTGTACGTGATTACGTGTCACGGCTGGTGAATGAGCTCGCAGTTGCCAATGGATTTGTACCAGACCCGAAAACGCGAGGCGACCACCGACGCATTGAGTTCTATGCGTACATGGGATGGTTGAACCGTGCGAAGATGAACCGTGATGCGGTATGGCTACAACGTGAGAACGAAAAACCGCGCCCACCTCGACTATTTCCACGTGAATCGACATTCGCACGTCAACAGGTGCTGTATTACATCTATACGCATCCATTTGCGACGCGAGGCGAGGTTATAGCACAGACGTATTGCTCAATCATGACATACCACGCCGCGCTATGGGATCAGAATGGCTCGACATCATCACGAATTGCGATGTTGACACGGTTGGGTTATGTGCATGTACCGAAGCACCTGCCACAGAAGATTCTGAATTATTGGCGCGTCAACCCGGGCGCAACGCAAAAAGACACCGCCGCACATTTTGGAGTACCTGAGAAGACGATGAGCAATCGCATCTACAGGATGTATGACAAGCTCGGGTACACACGAAAATTCCGTCCGAAAGCGTACCAACGCCTCGGCTTCTACTGGTACATGGGCTGGTTCGACATGCACCGATTGGCAGACGATGCGCACGCACAATTTGAAGCACTACAGGAGAGAACATGAGACCACTATACAAGCAAGGCATGACAGCATCGCAGTTACAGATACTATTGTACATGTACACGAATCCGCTGGCACGTGATGTGGACATTGCTAATACGCTATACACATCAGTGTCGGCAGTTTCATACACTGCTGCACAGTTAGGGCTACACACACAATCGCGTGTGCAGTTGTATCACATGCTCGGCTACATCGAACTACCAGATGTCATGCCAGAGGGTGGCTCTGCGATGGTTAACAGCACATTGCGTGCCATGCAACAAGCACCATCAGGGTCGTTGCGACATTTGGCAGAAATCGCAGGCTACACGACACATACCATGACAATGACCATGAAATATACATACAACTATTTTGGCATGCCGATGTCTGAGACACGCAATCGTAGTCGCCACGGATTCTATGCACACATGGGATGGTTCGACACCGAACGCCTCGCACGTGACGCGAAGATGCAATACAACGTACTTCAACGGATGTCTGTATCATGACAGAGCCGATATAGGAGCGATAATGTACACATCGAACCCGACATGGAATCTCATATTACGTGAGTTGTACACGAATCCGTTGGCGCGTGATCAGGACATTGTCGACAACATATACGTCCATCGCGGAACAATGATGTATATGCTAGATCGCTTAGAGCCTCATGGCACGTTCAAGCGCGTCACGTTATTCCATCGGCTAGGCTACATCAAAGTTAAGACACGGCATTTGAAGAAGGACATGCCAGAACGTTACCAGCGCATCCTGCGTCTCTGGGTTCATGCACCGTATATGTCAGCACCAGACATGGAGCGTGAGCTTGATTTGTCACGTACCACGATCAACAACTACATTTGTAAAATCTACGAATACCATGGATTCACACCAGTACACCGAACGACAATGGCACGGTTGGAATACTTCTACTGGATGACATGGTTCGACAAGGACAGATTAGCACGCGATGCCATCAAGCAATACCAACTAGTGACGGCGCAATGAAAAGTGACTATTGAAGGACGTAAGCAACAACGATCTGGCTGGGTATACGTCCTTCAAGGCATCGGTACAGATTACTACAAGATAGGCAAGACCAGCAACCCAGAGAATAGACTGCGTACATTCGGTGTCAAGTTGCCACTGGATGTGCGCTATGCTGTATTAATTCGAACACAGGACAGGCACGTAATGGAGAAGCGACTACATACAGACTATGAACACAAGCGCGTCGATGGTGAATGGTTCGCCTTAGACGACAACGACATCGAGGACATCTGCGCACGCTATAATGGCAGGATGCAAGATGTCTATGAAGAGATTCGCACGTACAAGCGTCCGCACGTGACAATCATCACACTGAAGGATGCCACTGGGTGGCGATACATCATCGCAGACAATCAGTGGCAACGCTCTATGCAACCATCGGAGCAAGCATACCTTAACAGCATGTCCGCATTCGCAAATGGTATGATTGACGCACAGAAGCAACAGCAGGATTACATTATTTTAGATGAGGACAACACATGATTATTGATCCAGAATTTAAGGCACTGATTCCACCACTGCAAGCAGAAGAGCTCCAGAAGCTGGAAGAATCTATTCTGCAAGAAGGTTGTCGTGATGCGCTTGTTGTCTGGGAGACAGAGGATGGCGACGTGTTGATTGATGGACACAACCGCTTCGCAATCTGCCACAAGCACACCATAGCATTCAAGACAATATATAAGGAGTTCGCTAGTCGTCAGGAAGTGAAGCTATGGATGATTCGCAATCAGTTGGCACGCCGTAACCTGACACCATTCAACCGTACTGAGCTGGCATTGCAGATGGAATCTACAATCGCAGAGATGGCTAAGCAGAATCAAGGACAGCGCACAGACATTCTATCAAATTTGATAGAAAGTTCGGACGCTATCAAGACACAGAAGGAACTTGCACGCATTGCCGAGACATCAGCAGGCAACATCTACAAGGTGAAGCAAGTGCTCAACGACGCACCAGATGCCATCAAGGATAAGGCGCGCTCTGGTGACATCAGCATACATCGCGCATCGTTGCTGTCCAATGCCATGAAGTCGCAACCACAACCTGTTATTGATGTCGCCTTGAAGTACGCTGGTGATGATGCGGACAAGGTTGCTGTGCTGTCACGGCTGTACAAGAGCACTGGCAAGGATGGCAGTAATGACACCTTCGATGAGATTGCGACAACAGGTGGCTTCCATTATGGCGAGGAGATGGATGACTGGCTAGATTTCGCAGAGGCATCATACAAGCAGGTACTGGACGCGCTGGAGAGCATCGCACGCTATCACAAGCTGATTGAGCTTCAACGCAAGGATGCAGACAGGGAGTCATTGAAGGAATCACTCGCCATCAAGGCAAGCACCGCCATTCTACCTGATGACATCCAAGTCCATCATGCCGATTGCACTGAATTCCTGCGCACCTTACCAGATGAATCCATTGACCTCATACTGATTGACCCACCGTATTACAACGTTGTCGATGATGACTGGGATAATCAGTGGCAGTCTATAGACGACTACCTCGTATGGTGTGAGCAATGGATGGTTGAGTCATTGCGCGTCATGAAGCCCACTGCTAACTTCTACATCTGGGGGACAATCGGTGCGAATAGTGATTCGATTATTCATCAGAAGCTACTGCTGGACAAGCTCGGCTTCATCTTCCGTGACTGGATTACATGGCAGAAGCGACGTGGACGCGGTACAGTGCGAGGTTGGTTATACACACGTGAAGAGCTTCTATGGTACGTCAAGGATAATAACCAGTTCATCTGGAATCTTGATGAGCAGTATGGCGATGAACCGAATCAGTTCAAGGTTGGCATGGGTGGCTACGCTGTGAAGAGTGAATTCAAGCGCATCACCAACGTCTGGACAGATATACCAGAGCAACTGACACGCAAGGAGACATTGCACTACACACCGAAGCCACAGGGCGCATTGGAACGCATCATCAAGGCGCACACTGCTCCGGGCGACTTGGTGCTGGACTTCTTCTCTGGTAGTGGAAGCACAGGCATCGCGTCACGTGAGCTCAACCGTCGGTGTATCTTGGTTGATGCTGATGAGCAATCATACATTGAATCGAAGGCGAGAGTAGGAGAATGAGATGCCACGTAAATTTGAAGACACCATCATGGCAACGAAGGGTGATTATGCTGAAGCCTTAGTTGATAGACTTGTCCACGATCAGGGATTGTATCACGTGTATCCCATCAAGACTGAAGGCCCGCATCCTGTTGACCGCCTCTTGATTAGACGTGATAGCTTCAACATCATCGCAATGGATGTCAAGGCAGTATCCGCACGCTATTCCAAGCCTGAATTTGTAGGCAAGGGATGCCCAGACACTGGTATCAGCATCGCACACCGCGACGTGTACCAGCAGATTGTCAAGCAACACAAGATTCCATTGTACTTGATGTTCGTGGATGAAGTGCTTGGTGAGGTGTATGGCAATTGGTTGTCTGTGTTAGAGCGTCCCACTACTATCCAGTGGCGCAACAAGACATTGAACTACCCATTGGTGAAGGACAACTTCACAGCAGTCGGGAAGCAGATTGTATACTACCCGCTTGAATCAATGGAGCGTGGCTTGTACCACTTGACGGATGATGAGAAGGAAGAATTGCATCGGCTATCGAATTACATGTACAAGCAAGACATCAGTCACAAGGACGGATACGATGAGTGGAAGGACTCCAAGAATGATTATTGACGCATATGTTATAATGGAGATGAACCGTACCATGCGGTCATTTTTAGATTAGGTTAAATATGGACACAGAACACAATGGACAACATGAACCTAGAAAATGCGATTGCAGTTGCTGGTACGGTTGGCGCAATCGTTGCAGTCATCATCAGAGCGATTGTGAAATCCGAAAAGCTGATGAGCGCAGAGCCCGAGGAAGATTCTATGCTTGGGCAGTCATTGGACGTGACAGCAACACAGACGGAAATGATGCGGAGGCTAATGGACAGAGTCGATGAGAACGAGCGCACCATAGCGGCGATGTCAAGTCGATTGCAGGACTTGGAGACACGCAACGCCGAACTCGAGACCTACAAGAATCAGCAAGCCGAGCAGATTAAGCTATTGAGAGCACGGGTGGCACAGCTTGAACATGAGCTACGCAAGAACGACTTAACGATACCAGAGCCACCGATTGAAGATGCGTAGCGTCACATGTCACACTATAAAAAGGTGGAATTATGGCACAGAGATATACTGCTCAAGAAGTAGCAGATGCAATCATAGAGACGAAGGGCTTCATCACGTACACAGCGAAGAAGCTCGGATGTGATCGCAAGACAGTGTACCGTTATATTGAGCGGTACGACATCTGTCAACAAGCAGTCACGGACGCACGCGCTGGCTTCTTAGATATGGCAGAGATGACGTTGCACAACAAGATATTGGATGGCGACGTGACAGCAACAATATTCGCATTGAAGACAATCGGCAAGGAGCGTGGTTACACCGAACGCCATGAGCACAGTGGAGCTGATGGCAATTCCTTGAAGATTGAGTTCGTGTATCCTGATGAAATTACAACTACCGATTAAGCCACACATCAACCAGATTGACATCATCAACAGCAGGACGCGCTTCAATGTATGCGTTGCTGGTCGTCGATTTGGTAAGACAGAGGCATTCAAGATACGTGCGATACAGCGTGCCTTGTACAAGCGTGTATGGTGGATTATGCCGACGTACAATACAGGACAGCGCATCTTCCGTGATTTCGAGAACATCTTCCGAACGATGACAGGCGTATACATCAACAAGTCAGAGCGACTCATCCAATTTCCATCAGGTGGCTTCTTGTCTGTGAAGAGCGCAGATTCCGAGTTGCGTGGTCAAGGTCTGGATCATGCGATATTCGATGAGTGCGCCTTCATTGATGGCAATGTATTTCCATTCATCATCCGTCCGATGTTGCTGGAATCGAAGGGCTCGGCTGACTTCTTGTCATCAACCAACGGACGCAATTGGTTCTTCGAGTTATACCAGAATGGACTTGACCCAGAGCAACCGAACTGGAAGGCATGGCACTTCACAAGTTACGACAATCCGATGATTGACCATGATGAGCTAGAAGACATCAAGCGCAATACACCAGAGCGTGTGTTCCGTCAGGAGTACATGGCAGAGTTCCTTGATGATGGCGGTGCGGTGTTCCGTAACCTGCGCGCGTGCATCCAACCTGCTCCAGAGAATGCCAAGCGCGTCGCCTTCGGAGTGGACTGGGGGCGTGCGAATGATTACACCGTTGTCGTGGCAATTGATGTGGACACCGGGCACGTGATTGAGATGGATAGATTCAATCAGATAGACTGGACATTGCAACGTGGACGCTTGAACGCGATGTACCAGCGATTGAAGCCATTCACAATCTTAGCCGAGCAGAATAGTATCGGTGACCCGAACATTGAGGAGCTTCGCAAGATGGGCTTACCTGTGAAGCCATTCAAGACAACAGCGCAGAGCAAGCAAGAGATTATCAATAGCTTGGCGTTGGCATTTGAGCAGGAAAGTATCGGTATTCCTGATAATCAGATATTATTGAATGAGTTGCAAGCATTCAGCATTGAGCGGTTGCCATCTGGTAATTATCGCTATACAGCACCGAATGGCATGCACGATGATACAGTCATTGCATTGGCATTGGCTAATAAGGCACGAACGATTCCAGCGAGGGTATTTATTTGATGACTGATATTAAGATGACAACCGTGAACGGTGTGAAGTCTATTCCGATTCGTAACATGCCACCAGAGGCATGGACAAGCGTGTTCGGTGATCCAACCGATGGCAACGTCTATGATTTAGCCAAGCATGTACCGTGGCTATATCGTGGCATCAACGTGATTGCCGAGGCGATCGTCAACCTGCCACGCGATGATGATGCGTTGGAATATGCGAATGTGAAGATTGACTTCGCAACCATCCTCAATGAGCTTGTAGGTGATTACTTGCTTGCTGGTGCGATGTTCGCATGTATGGAAGAGAATGCGATGGGTGGCAATCGTACCATGAGACGCTTCCATCCGAAGACAATCAAGCTGATTACAGATGCGACTGAAGGGCTTGTCGGATTCGAGCGTAACCTGCGCGATAATCAGAAATACTTCTATGAGGTTGGCGAACTGGCACACGCATGGATACCATCACGCACGTCAGAGATTGCCATAGGTGATGCGCCAGCGACTGCTGCAATCCGTGCCAGTGGCTTGCTGTCATCCATCGATGAACACGCTGTCAAGTACTTCGAAGCAGGCGCAATTAATCCAACCATCGCCAAGATTGAAGACTTCCAAGCGTATCCAGAATCAGAGCAGGAACGCACCAAGAGCATACTAGACAGACTGTTCGGGCGTGGTAACCAGACAGCGCACCGTGTCGCTCCTGTGGGTACGAACATTGAGTTCGAGACAATCGGCTCACCGATGTCAGAGTTGGCAGTGCCAGAGCTAACAACAGCGAAGCGCGAGGACATCAGCACGGCACTTGGTATTCCACAGTCACTGCTATTCAGCAATGCCACGAACTTCGCAACAGCACAGCAGGACAATCGCCACTTCTACGAGAAGACAATCATACCGTTGGCACGCAAGATTGAATCCATGTTCAATCGGTACTTCGACCACTACGACATTGATGGTGAGCTCATCTTCAGAGAGCAACAGTTGGAAGTATTCCAGACAGACGAGGCGATGCGTAGTGGTTCGCTGTTGAATCTTGTGAATGTTGGCATGCCGTTGACGCTGGCAATGGAAGTGCTAGGCTACGACCTGACAGACGACCAGTGGGAGCGTCTAGGTGTCAACATGGATGACGACATGGAAGAGCCTGATGAGATGGAGATTGAAGAGCCAGAGATACCAGAAGCTCAGCTTGTCGATGATGAGGAGATGGATCAGATAGAACTTGATGGCTACAAGCCAGACGATGAACGCAAGGACATCAAGCCGATACCTGCGCAGTATCGTCACATTGACTTCTATCCGAACGACACCATGCGAGACAATGCGCGTCGTGGGCTTGAACTGCGTGAAGAGTTCGGACGTGGTGGCACACGTGTCGGCTTGGCGCGTGGACGACAGATTGCAGGTGGACGTGAGATTCTACCACCAGACGTATTGAGCATGTACAGCTACTTCAGACGGCATGAGGTTGACAAGCGCGATGGTTGGGGCGACCCATCGAATCCAAGCAATGGATACATCGCATGGATGCTGTGGGGTGGTGATGCTGGGTACACATGGGCGACAGCACGCCGTGAGCAGATGTTGACAGCCGATGAAGCAGAGAAGAGCGTGTCAGACTTATTCAGCAGTCATCTGGACAAGTGGCGACGCAAGGCAAGCAAGGCGTACAAGTCGAAGGGCTCTGCGAACGTGGACTTTGAATCTGATTACATTCCAGTGGTGCTTCATTCTGCCATCACAGCACAGTTAGAAGACGCGCAATCACGCGATGAGATTGATATGATATTTGATGGCGCGATTGATATACACAAGCACAACCATGAGAGGACAGCAGATGCCTATTAGTGATGAGAGACGACGCGAGCTTGAATCTGCCCTTGCACGCGATATTGCGCAGTTCAATAGTCGCACACGCCGTCGCATCCTTGAGCTCATTGGCGACCCACCGAATCTGGACAACCTGACACCAGAGGTCTACCGTGAGATTGCGACAGAATTGCAACAGGTACTCCAGACACCACTGGAGCGCACATTCATTGAAGCGTCAGGCGCGATGATGGCGAGTAGTGGCTTCACAGGCGTGTCAGTAGATGTCATCAATCAAGGTGCTGTTGAGTGGGCGCGTAACTATGTGCCACGCATTGCTGGTGACATGGTGGACTATCGCCGTGAAGTTGTACAGAAGGACATTGTACGCTTCTTCGAAGGTGAGATTGACAGAGCAGGACTGACAGAGCGCGTCGGTAGACTGTACAGTCCAGCGAAGGCAGAGCAGATCGCAGTCACAGAGACGACACGTGCTGCGAATGAAGGACAGAAGCCTGTTATTGATGAGCTGTCATCACAAGGCGTGACGATGCGTGGTGTATGGCAGACTGGACGCGATGAACGTGTCTGTCCGATATGCGCACCACTGGATGGCAAGCGGTCGGAGACGACTGGCTCGAATGTGCGCTTCGATGGCATGGGCTTACCACCTGCGCACGTGAATTGCAGATGTGTTGTATCATTTGAGTACGATGAGCCGATAGAAGGTGCATAATGCAAATTGACATCCGTATCACAGGCATTCCACGTGTCAACAACCTGTTGCAACGTGCCAAGCAGATGGAAGGCTTGAAGCGTGGTATCACAGCAAGTGCCACTGACTTGATTGCGAAGGTGCGAGAGTATCCTCGCCAGCTACCCGGAACGACATACAAGCGTACCAACGACTTGAAGAAGAAGTGGGCGTTCAAGTTGCGCTCGGGTGGATTCGTGGCAGAGCTTGGCAACAACGTCGGATATATGGAATACGTACAAGGTGACAAGCGTAATCGTTACTTCCGACGTGTATGGCGCATGCACAGCGTCAATTATGTTGTGCGCAAGAATGAACAGCGCATCACTGGTATTGTCCGTAATGAGATTAGAAAGAGCTTACGATGAATGAGAACCAACTGATTCATCTTGGTAGCAATGTCAAGATGACTGAGAACAATGAAGTGTCAGGTTACTTGGTGCTGTACGGGTCACCTGATGAAGCCGATTTCGATGGCGACTATTTCACTAACAAGACCGATTTCGACTTGGTTGAAGGCAAGGGTACAGCGACAATGTACTTCAATCATGGCTTCGATCCTGTGCTGAAGACACACAAGCTGAATCGTGGCATCAAGGCAGAGATTGGTCAAGACGACATGGGCGTGTGGATTCGTGGCAAGCTTGACGAAGCCGATGCTTATGATAAGATGGTTATAGAACTGATTAAGGCGCGACAGAAGGAAGGCAAGAGCCTCGGTTGGTCAAGTGGTGTACCATCGCACTTAGTAGAGCGCGAGAAGACAGGCAATGCGTACCATGTGAAGACGTGGAGCTTAGGCGCAGATGCCAGTCTGACACACACACCAGCAGACTACCGTAACAAGGCGACCTACAAGGGCTTGAAGCTGTTGCCACTTAGTCAGAGCAATGATGCAGAATTGAACGTTGCAGAGGTCGGTGAGACGAAGGCAACCGAAGGTGATGCGAACAACTTACATATTCAAATTACACGAGGTGAACACATGAGTGATGAAACTCAAAACGTCAAGCCTGAAGCAACCGACAACGGCGTTCAAGGCGCAATTGACAATGCAATCAAAGGTGTGATGGAAAGCCAAGAAGACATGAAGGCAACCGTTAAGGGCTTGTCTGATGCGCTTGCTAAAATCACAGCACACATGGAAGATAGCCCAGCAATCCGCAAATCAGGCTACTTCACAGTAGATGGCGGTACTGCTGACAGCAACATCAAGTCATTTGGCGACTGGGCGATGGCAGTGAAGCGTGGCGATGAGAAACGCTTGAACAAAATCTATGGAAGCTACAAAGCACAGACAAGCGGAAGCGGTGCTGATGGTGGCTACCTTGTGCCAGATACCTTCTACAATGAAATGGTACAAATTGCGATTCAGAACAGCGCAGTCGTTGCTGGTGTATCGCGCATGAACGTCTCTAGTCCTGCTGGTACATATCCAAGCCTCGACATGTTCACAGCTCCAACAGCTGGCGTTGGTGACACAGCGATGGCATCTGGTATCACAACAGCGAATCGCGCCGAAGGTGGTAGCTACACAGAGACAGATGGTAGCTTCGACCAAGTAACATTCAGCACCAATGATGCTGTCAGTGGCTTGGTGAAGGCATCACGTAAAATGGTACAATCTGTACCTGCACTTGAATCCTTGCTTCGCAACCTCATCAGTGTTGCATACCAGAGCAAATTGGAATACTTCATCCTGAACGGTACAGGTAACGCGCAACCACTTGGTATCTTGAATGCCGATGCGTTGATTGACGTGACACCAACCACCAACAGCACCTTCAAGGTTGACGACGTTGCGAAAATGACAGCACGTCTCAAGACATTGCAAGGACGTGTGGCATGGATCATGCACCCATCAATGATGACTGACTTGATGAAGTTGGAAGTCGGTACAGGTGGTGCGGTATGGTTGCAAAATATCGCAGGTGGTCAACCACAGACATTGAGTGGCTACCCTATCTACTTCAGCGAACACTTGCCACAAGCTGACGCGAGCGGTTGTGTTGTTCTTGCTGACTTGGGCGCATACGCACTGTTCGAATTCGGTGGCTTGTATGTAGACTACTCCGAACACCGCTTCTTCGACACAGGTCAAGACGCATGGCGCTTCGGTCAAGAACTCGACGGTAAGCCATGGTTGCAAAATACCATCACACTTGGTGGACCGGGCTCGGCTTACGAAGTATCCGCATACGTTAACTTCAACGACTAGGAGCACAGCATATGGCTAGCATTTCACAACTCAACGAACGTCTCGCACTCATCGGGACAATTGACCCAGACGCATACAGCGCGGACACCTACCAGTCAGACGAAATTGACATGAGCAACTTCCGCCGTGTCCTCTTCATCCTGAGCGTTGGTGAGATGGGTTCAAGCGCAACCATCGACTTCGAAATCAACGGTGGCGCATCAACTAATCCGGGCAGTCACGCAACACTGGTGACAGGCAAGGACGCAACACAACTGACACAAGCAGGTACTGACAGCGACAAGCAAGTCATCATCGAAGTATCAGCAGAAGAAGCAGCTGCACAAGGCTTGCAATTCCTTGAAGCTGAAGTGATTGTCGGAACTGCTGCATGCGACTTGGCAGTCATCGTACTTGGCGAACCAGCACACTATAGCGACACCGCAGGGCTTGACCTTGCGAGTGTTGATGAAATCATCGGCTAGACTATGGCATACGTCACACTAGCAGAGGTTAAGCAACAAGGCGGATATGACGCGAGTGATACGTTCCATGATGGACTGATTACATCGCTCATACCACGTGCTCAGAATACAATTGAGACCATCACGAACAATGTGTTCGAAGTCAGTAACACCAGCGAGCGTAAGTTCGATTACATGTTACAGACTGATGGATTCAAGCTGTACTTCGATGAGTACCTTGCGACAACTGACAGCCTAGTGGTGACTAACGGTACAGGTGATGTGATTGCATCAAGTAATTACGTCACCATGCCTCGCAATCACGCACCCTTCTACGGGTTGCAATTGAAGACAGACACCGATGTGGTGTGGGATTACGAGGACAGCCCGGAAGATGCCATTAGCATCGTTGGTTATTGGGGATACTCCACAACACCACCAGATGCCATCAAGCAAGTTGCCATTCAGTTGATATTGCACTGGGTTCGCCAGAATGACCAAGACACACCAGAGCCGATGCCAGCAGACATCAACATGATGTTGAAGCCGTACATCCGCTTGTCAGGGATTGCAATATGAGCCAGATCAAGTCATGCGTCAACGCCTTAGCAGGCATCGCAGTCAACACGACAACCAAGACACCTGTTGTATATGGTATTGACAATGCAACATCATCCATCAGAGGTACACCAGCGCGTGTCATCTTTCCAATGCAGATATTGCAGAGTGAAGGACAATCTATGGAGCGTGTCTCATTTGGCGATAATGGCACAGTTGTCATCACATGGCTGATAGCGGACTTGCTGTTATTCGATAGCGTCAAGCGTGGTACAAGTATCCATAACGCCTTGCCTGAATTAATCGACTATACATCTAACTACATCGATGCAATCAGACCGAACATGTCGCTTGTGGACAACGTGAAGATTGAAGCAATTGACTATGAATGGAATGCCTATGAGTTCCCTGACAATTCAGAGAACATCTACTATGGCTGTCTGATGACGTTAACGATGAAGGAAATCATAGAATGACAATCTACAAGGTAACACGTAACCTGTCGCACATCCGCACGAATGAGAAGTTATACATTGGTGCATTTTGCAGTGACAATCCTGACGCAATCAACGCGGAACAGGTGACAATTGATGGCGTTGTCTGGCGTGACGGATTCCTTGCGAAGCGTCCACAGAATGACATCAATGTACTGCTTGGATATGCAATCGACATCGTGGATACAACGCATCCAGACTATCAACGACTTGTTGATGTCGGTATTATCAAATCAACTACACGCGAGGAACTATAATGGCTAAATTCGCACAACATGACGCTGTCGTGAAGTTCGACAATGCGTCAGACACGCTTCAGGATGTGAGTACATCCATTCAATCCGTGACAATGGACATGACTGTCAATGGCGGTCAATTCCATACACTTGGCGACCGATGGGCAGACAGCCTTGAAGGTGGCATCATGGGCACTGTGACAGTCAACTTCTACGATGACACCAGTGCAACATCATTCGCAGGCTACATGCGTGAATGGTTGCTTCATGCAAGCAACAAGGCAGGCGTTCGCAGTATGCAAATTCAGAAGCCTGATGGTACAAGCGGGTCGACTCAGTTCGACTTCGAAGTCCGTGCTGGCGGTTCAGTTCAACTTGTTAACGCAACCGCTGGTGCTGGAGACCCTCAGACCTTATCTGTGACACTGAACATCGATGGACCAGTCACAGAGACAACAATTGCTTAAGGATAACCTATGGCTAACGTAACCTTCACAGGTGTCGCAATTCCTGACAATAAAGCGAACATGGCATGTCGTGTCGCAGGTGGCACGATCGCTAAGCATGATGTCGTGTACATTGACCCGACAGACAGCAACAGCGTCAAGCCTGCCGATGCGAGTGCGGCTGCAACAGCAGTGGCGTATGGCATCGCTCTTCATGCAGCAGCTGATGGTGAATACGTGCTTGTGGCAACACACGGCGCAACCGTCACAGTTGGTGGTGGCTTGACTGCCAACACGCGGTATGTTGTCGGTGGCGATGCTGGCAAGATTGAACCACAGAGCGGACTATCAGGTGGCGAGTACATCTGTGAGTTCGGATTCGCGAACAGCACCACAGAGCTGTATGTCGACATCTACTATACAGGTAACACAGCGTAATGATTCGGGGCATTATGCCCCGATTTTCGCTTAAGGGAGAGCATTCATGTTCAAGATTAAAGAGCATAAAGAGAAGACTATCACAGTTGAACTCAAGAATATCACTGGTGATGTGATTGAGACGTTCGAGCTTGCTGGCATCGGCTATCACAAGTGGAATGAGCTCGGCTTGCTTGTGACGACTGCCAGAGCTCCGAAGAAGAAAGACCCGAAGAATCCAGAGAAGTACATCGAAGACACAGATGAACAAGCCAAGCTTGATGAAGAAGCCAACATCCTGCGCAACGCTGTTCGATTAGTCTATGCGCTGGAGAATGGTGGCGGTATTGATTGGGGAGATGATGAGCCAGACAACCTACTAGACAAGGCGAAGGCATTCCAAGACATTGATGCGGACACCTTCACAGCATTAATCAACGCGTTACACGTCTGGCTATATGGAAAGCGAGTAAGCGCATCCGACGCTATCAACCGATTTCCGTAATTACGAATTATCTGTGATGCGCATCTGCCAGCGTATGAGATGGCGACTAGATGAATGGTTCGAGCTGGATAGTTGGCAGAAGGATCGTTGGATTGACCATGAAGCACAGCGCACAGCCTTCGCAGAGGACTTACTAGACATCAGCACCAACGATGAAGGCAAGACGTACTTGGAACAGTACATTCCGATAATCCTGAGCTTGCATAATTAGGAACGACTATGGCAAAAGAGACAATTGCAATCGTTATAGAGGGACAAGACAACGCCAGTGACGACTTGCGCCGTGTACAACAGAATATGAGTAATCTCAATAATGCTGGACAACAAGCAGGCAGAGGTATCGGCGGTCTTACCAAAGTCATGGGCATGGCAGGTATGGCAGGTGCGGCGGTTGCAGCAGGTGCGGCATTTGTCAGTGTAGCAAATGAATTGAACAACGTCGGGACATCTGTCAACGCAACGCGCAAAATATTTCAACAGTTGACAGGTGATGTTGAACAGTCGTATCAACTACTCGACAGCCTGAAATCAATCACCAACGGCGTTGTGAGTGAGATGGACTTGATGACGGGTGCTAATCAGTTGATGCGCATGGGATTAGCTGAGAACGCTCAAGAAGTTCAATCACTCATTGACATGGCTGTGAAGCTCAAAAGTCCGACGATGACTGCTGGGCAAGCAATAGACGATTTTGCATTGATGCTTGCGAATCAATCCGTTGAGCGTCTTGACTCCTTCGGTATCTCATCGGCTAAGGTGCGAGCTGAGATGGAACAGTTGCTGGAGACAGGACAAGCACTCAATCGTGAAGAAGCATTCAAGATGGCGACATTTGACATCGGTGCTGAAGCAATCGCGCGATTAGGTGATGCAGTCACAGCGACTGATACAGCTGTCAATAGAGCCAAAGCGAACATGGAGGACTATTATAACAGCTTCTCCAGCTTCACATCGTCGACTATAGAGCTAACCGCTGCAATCGGAGCTCTATTTTTTACGACAGGCGAACAGCAAATTGATGCTGGGCTTGTAGGTGGCTTAGCAGCTGCCGATATGGCTGAGGCGATGGGTTATATTGAGGATGCTGAACGAATGCGTGCGCAAGTGACAGCGGTCGCAGAGCAACGTTATCAACAAGAGGCATTTCGATTACAGACGCAAATCGGTAGCGATGAGCGAACAGGCTTGCCGACGCTTCCAGCTGGGACAATTTATGAACCGGGTGACTATTATTCTGTACTGCTGGCTCAACAGTATGCTAATCTTGACGGTCAATACAGCATGACAGAAGAACAGCTCGCGATGATGAATAATCGCCTTGAAAATACAGCGATGCGATTTGAGTTGCTGAAAACAATGATTGAGACTGAGCAACAGTCAATGGCAACGCTATCTGCTATGACTGTTCAGTCATTAACGGGTAGTGTGCTGGATGAAGACAATCTAAGAGCAACGATTGCAGAATTTGATAACCTGTATGCACGGATTGCAGAGACGCGAGATGTTGCAGCGACCATGCGAGATAATGAATACTTAGATTATCTTGATGATATTGAAGGCAAGTGGCAAAATGTTGAAGCATCGATTCGCCAGTCATATGCCGATATGCAGAAACTAGCCAACATCAAGCTGATGTCACTAGACGACTTGCTCGGACGTGGTGCAGGTGATCCACAACAGACTGGGCTCGTTGAGATGCTTCTAGGCAACATTGACAACTCAGAATTGAGAAGCATGTTACAATCTGAATTCGCACTGCTAACAGGACAAGACACCGAACTCGCGCAAGTCGTAGAGAATGAAATCTCACCAGAGATTGCGCGCATCGCCAAGTCGATGGGTGCTCAAGTGTCATTCGGTATGGTAGAAGCTGTGCAAAATGCGCTCCAGACTGGTGAATTCCTTGGCATGTCAGATGATGACATTATACAACTAGTTAGAGATGCAGTCAGAGCATCAACACCGGGTCCAATGCCAGCTCCTGCTGGTACAGGTGGCGCGTATACCGTACAGCCCGGAGACAGTCCGTGGAGTATCTTGGCTAACATGGGCATACCAGCAAGTGAGATACAGTCGATGCTTGGCATGTTCGCACCGTATGGCACACTTCAACCCGGCATGCAAATCGGCTTGCCCGGCATGGGTGGTGTACAACCTACGATGCCGTATCAGAACATATTCGGACAACCGACAAATTTCCCATCATTCTTGAGTGGTGAAGATGGTGGCGCGCTTCAACCGATTGAGAGTCTCATCTCTGAGCAAGCATTGGAAGAGGTTGATACATTACAGGCTGACTTCGTTGACATTGACCAGAAGATGCGTACCATTCAATCAACAGTCGCTAACACCTTCAGAAATCGCACAATGAATGCGACAGTGAACATCGATGTGAACGTCAGTGGTAACTCTGCTGCACTTGATTATGTTCTAGGTGAAGGCTCACTGAATAACTTGCAACAGAATCCGCAACATCAACCGGGTTCAGCACCACCATCTGGTGTGGAGAACTACTAATGATTAAGTACACCGTACAGCTGGAGAACTACTAATGATTAAGTACACCGTAGAGCTGGACATCCTGCGTGATGGTAACTTCGCACATCCATTGAGCGACATCACCAACCGTGTCAGAGACAGTCTAACATTTTCAACAGGCTTCCAGAGTGGCGACCAGATACCTCAGAACGCCACTGCTCTGGTAGCTCCATCCAACACCTTGCAATTGACGCTGGACAACCGTGATGGCGCGTTCAATTACGAGTCAGAAGGTAGCAATGGCATCATCGGTGCTGAGTTCTATAACCTGCTGTCACAATCGATTATGCTGCGCTTCAGCATGACACTGGATGGCATTACGCACAGCTACACCTTCTATACCGTTGGCATGCGCACATCAGTTGGTAAGTATGGCGACCAGATTGCCATCTTAACAGCACGTGATGCGATGCACCGATTGCAAGCAGTGCAGTATGAGCCCAGCGTCGAACAGGACAAGCGTACATCGGATGCAATCATTGACTTCTTCAAGGAATCCGACATCTACCTGCCCTACTCATCCAACTTCTTCATCCTTGATGTGTCAAAAATTAACCCGCCAGTTGGTATTCAAGCGATTATCAATCCATCTGATACCATCAACCGTGTGCTATATGATGCTGATACATTCGTCAATGATTTCGTAGAGGTAGAGACAGGTATCGGTGTTCTGGAGTATGTCGGAGACAACCTGAGAGAGCCACAGAATGACAAGCTCTTGTTACAGAATGGCTTGGCGTATGTGTATGATGTCTGCATGGGTGAGGCCTTCGGGCGGTTGTACTTCAATCCACGTGACAACAAGTTCCACTTCCAGAATCGCTATCATGATGCGAACACACAATCAGAAATCACACTGACGACCAGTGACATCATCGCCTTGCCAACTAAGCAATCAGCAGTCTCCAACGATGTCAGGATATTCTATACACCTCGAGAAGTCGGAGAGGCTGGCTCTGTGCTTTTTGAAGCTCAGAAATTGCCAATAACAATACCACCAGAATCTCGAGAAACAATCGGCGTACAATTCCGAAACCCAGACAACAAAGACAACATACAGAGCGCATTAACGACTATCGAACCTGTTATAGATACCGACGTAATCGTAACGAGTAGCGGCGGTGTAAATGTTACAAAAGCGGCATATGTCGGTGCAGATCTAAACGCAACTGGTGGCAAGATTTATTTCAGAAACCCAACAGGGAACGATTACACCATAACCAAGTTACAAGTACGAGGAACACCAATCTATCAGCATGACCAGCAATACGCGCAATCGACAGATGCCGAGTCAATATTCTTCAACAATCACCTACCACTACCGAACATCACCATTAACTACATGTTCGAAGAGCGGTTCGCACAATCAGTGGCGGATTATATGGTGCGACAATATGCACCGATGCGTCGAATTGCTGAATCTGTTACCATCATGCTACGTGAAGATAACTTCATTGACATAATGGCGATTGACTTAGGCGATGCCATCACCATCACTGATCCAGATGTGAATCACACCAATGAATATATCGTTATGGGCGAACGGCATGAGCTCGATATTCCAAACGGCGCGCATCGTGTCACCTTCATCCTGCGCTCTAAAGACGTGACAACGTACTTTACACTTGACCGTGATATACTAGATAGTAATGAGATTATACTAGGCTATTAGAAAGGCTAGACTATGCCATGGACAACACCTAAAACGTGGATCAGTGAAGTTCTCAGTTCCGCCGAAATGAACACGTATCTATCAGATAACACACAATACCTATATGACGAAGTGACATATTCACCCGCAGAATATACATACACGCGGGGAAGTGGAACAGATTATACAACAACAAGCACCTCGTTAGTTGATATCGACGCTACAAATTTAAGTACGACGTTAACAACAGACGGGGGTGATATTCTAGTTGTTTTTACAGGTCATGCGTCTAGACCCGGCGGAACACCTATACAAGGAGTTTTTGCAATTGTATACGACGGCACGGTTCGCAACGCCGTCACACAATATATCGATACGGGTTCGTCAAATGTATCATTCAGTTATGTGTTCAATGGTGTTTCAGCAGGGTCGCACACGTTCAAAATGCAATGGCGGTTACAGGCGGCAGGTGCAACGTTGACACTAGAAGGGTTGCACCTATTATTTGCAGTACGGGAGTTGAAGTAATGGAAGAGACGACAATTGTAACCAGCCCTATCATATGGGACGCGACAGCACTAGACGCTATGGCACGCGCTATTCTAGCAGACAACACGGCGGGCGTATCAACTGCAGACTATAGCGTCATTGTGCTACTAAATGACACGCCAGAGCTAATCACAACAGCTGAAGAGATTCTCAACGGACATGCTCTATTGACAGTTGAAGCCTCACCTACTGAGCTTGTCGAAGGTACTGGTGATATAACGATTACGTGCGATGATGCACTGATTGCTGGTGATGCTGATGTTGGATACGTTGTGCTATTAGATGGCGGATTATATGCCAGTGGCACGGACGCTGTTACAGGTGGCAGTGTGACCTTGTCACTTGTTGATCCTGTTGATGGCGATTACGCTGTCTACATCTACCGTCTGACTGATATGTACGAGTCAGGATTCGTTCGCATAACTGTAACTCCAGAGGTGGCATAATGCCTAAGAAGATTGAAGCGCAATCAGAAGATGCGCAATTGAAAGTTGAGAGCAAGCGTCTACGTCGTCTATTGAAGCAACTACGCGACGAGTTCGACGACATGGCGGCTGCTAAGAAGTGGGCATTGGTGAAGCGCGTGATGATTATTTTAGTTCGTATCGAATTGCAACGTTCAAGAAGGGATTAACACATGGACATTAACGACGTAATGCAGATTCTAACAATTGCAGCAGTTGTCGCCG
>Ga0208645_1000831_pt1 | contig 30498 bp, 11 predicted proteins | sample VirMetDEL_Sep_01_FD_184519 | JGI IMG/M metagenome (GOLD analysis project Ga0208645, IMG submission 184519) | Aqueous microbial communities from the Delaware River and Bay under freshwater to marine salinity gradient to study organic matter... | ecosystem: Environmental > Aquatic > Marine >... | reverse complement strand
TTTGGCTAAATAGTGATGAGTCAAGAGAAAGAGCTAAGAAATTAGGTTTTAATTCAGATGCTGCTATACAAAACATCAGATTGGCAAAAATAAATGAATCATATTTGCCTAACGAATTAGTTTCACCAATGCATGTATATAATCCTGCTAAGAAACCTACAGCTTCATACGATATAGACACTAATACTGTGAAGATGAATGCTAATCCTAATTACCTGATAGAACAAGGATATCCTTATGGTTATGATTCTAAAATGATTCACGAGCTATCCCACTCTGCACAGTACGGTGCTAATGATAAGCTAGAGATCCCTTTTAAGAACAAAAGAAGATTAAATACTCCTTCTAGGTTATGGGATTATTTTAGTAGAGGAGAGACTTTTCCTAGAATCATGGAAGCAAGAAAGATATTAAATTTAAAACCTTCTGATAAAGTAAATCAAAAACATATAGATAAACTTAGATCTTTGGAAAAAGATAATATGCTGTTTAAAGTATATGATGATAATAATCTTATAGATGTATTTAACAGTATAGTAAGTAATGATTCAAATTCACAAGTATTTAAAGCACAAGAAGGAGAATATAGCAGAAGAGGTCAACTACAAACTTATTTCAATAACGAACTAGTTCCTTATTATATTAATAAAGGATATAGTCCTATGAAAGCTGTAGATATGGCTACAGGTTATTTGAAACAGAATTATCCTGAAGCTCATGATGAATTAATACAAGGTTTTAAAATTAACTCACCTACTAATATTTTACCAGGTAACCCTTATAACATTATACCTGGTTATGTAGCAGAAGGTATAAATGCTTTACGAGGAAAAGATGCTAGTTTGTTCAGACCTTTTACTTCTGAACAGCAAGCAATATCTCAAGCCCTCGGGATAGAAAACCCTTATGCTGCTTTAGCTGTTGACTTAGGAGCAGGTTTAGTTAATCCTGGAGTATTACCTAAAGGATTAAATACGATAGGCAAAAAAGCAGTTAAACAGGTTGGTAATAAGTCCAAATTCAAATCAGAAATAGATTGGGATAAAGCTTTAATGCAGGAGTATAATGCCATTGAATCAAAAATCTCAAAGCTAAAAGAACAAGAAGCACTTTATAATACGAATCAAAAAAAACTGTGGCAAGATTTTAAAGATAAAAAAATAACAGGAGAAGAATATAAAAAACAGATAAAAGAAATACAACCTTGGGACTTTTTTGAAAATCCTATACATGCTTTAGAAAAACAACTGAGAGAATTAAAAGTAAAGCAAGAAATAATTAATACACCACAAAAAAACATATTAAAATCAGAATCTCAATTAGGTAAAAACATATCAGATGGCGGAACAAATAATAAAGGAGTTTTTGAATTAGGAGATAATTATGTAGCAAGACAGAGTGCTCATGGATACGATGATGCAAGTTTATTAGTAAATTATTCTGATAAAATAACTTCTCCTAGAATAATGAAAACACACCAAGTCAAAGAATTAAATGGTAAAGTTTTTCAAGTCCAAGATAAAGCCACTGGAGTACCGTATACACAATTATCTAAAGAACAATTAAAAAACATACCTCAAAATCATATTGATAATTTTTATAAAGATATAGCCGAGTTAGAAAAAAATAAGTTAAATATTGATATAAGTGGAGGAAAATCTAACATATTTTATGATTCTGAAAAAGGTTTTCAGTTTATAGATTTAGGCATAGGTAATATGCCTGATATTAATGATATAAACAATATTGTTTTAAAATACAAAAACGGAGGTACAATAGGTAATAATGGAATGTTTGATATGACTAATCCTAATATTTACAAAGGATTAGTTCCTTTAGGTTTAGGATATGGTACTGCTAAAAATAAAAAGGATAAGAAGTATCGAGAAGGAGGGTATAGCAGAAAGGATCAATTAAGAACTTATTTTAATAATGAATTAGTTCCTTATTACATAAGTAAAGGGTATTCTCCTATGAAAGCTGTTGATCAAGCAATATTATATTTAAGAAAGAATCATCCTGAAGCACATAAAGAATTAATAAAAGGATTCTCTATAAATTCCCCTACTAACATAATGCCTGGAAATCCTTACAATATTATACCAGGGTATACAGCTGAAGCTATTAATTACTTAAGAGGAAAAGACGCAAGTTTATTTAGACCATTCACTTCTGATCAGCAAGCTATCTCTCAAGCCCTTGGAGTAAATAATCCTTATGGTGCTTTTGCTATAGATATGGGAGCAGGTTTGGTTAGTCCTGGTGTACTACCTAAAGGTATTAATAGATTAGGTAAGATTCGTAATCCCTTTAAAAAGAACAAACCTGATTATGTAATTATACCTGGTTCTGAAACTATCAAGCAAGCTGAAATAGACAAATCATTAAAGAGATTAAATAAATCAGATGTTGAATCTTATCTTAAAAATCAGTTAGATCAAATAGATACACCAGAAGGCAGAAAGAGATTAAAGGAATATCTAAAGAAATCAAATGATCAAATTAATAAAGGATTAGGAATAAGTAAAGATGAAGTACTTGATATGGGAGAAGATTATTGGGATAGCATGGTTGATAAATATGTAAAGAATCTGAAAAACACTAAGCTTAATCCCGATAATGAATGGTCATACGGTTCTTTAGGAACATTATATTATCCTGAAGGATCTAAAACTAACGACTTGTTTACAAAACACGTAATAGATCATGAATTACAACATGGTATTCAATTCGGATCTCCTTTGTATAGTCTTTTAGCATCAGCTTCTAATATAAATCAACCAGGCATACTACCAGGTAAATCTGCATTTGTGCCTGATTTCACTGTTCAGTCACCGTATGATAAATATATAGATAAGATGGTGTTTAAGAAAAATATGACACCTTTAAATCGTAGAGATAAAGAATATATGGATTATATAATGGATATTAATTTCGATCCTACAGAATACTCTAATGTAGATGCATTAAGATTAGAAAGAGAAGCATTCTTATCCGAACTAAGACCTTTCTTAAATAAGTTTGGATATACAAAAAATAGATACGATAAAATTACACCTAAAATGATTTCTGATTTAAGAAAAGATGTTAAGAAGTCAAACGAATTCGGTTCTGACTCTGCTAGACTATTAAACATAACAGAAGATAATGATACGAACAATAAAATTATATCAGATGCTCTTAATAAAATGCCTGCTGTTGGGGGAATAGGATTAGGATATGGTACTTATCAGAATCAAAAATCTGATAAATATCAAGGAGGCGGAGATACTCAAGAAGAATATTTTAATACTCTTGCTGACTATATTACTAAATACGGCTGGGGAAATCTTACTACAGAGCAAAAAAACTGGTATAGAAGAAACTATAATAAGTTTAAGCCAAAAAGTAAGATAAAAAATGAAATGTCTGATAAAGAACTCGAAGAAGTTCTTAAGAATCAACCAGCCATGGATATTGTAGCTAAAAGAATTCCTTGGGAAAGAGCTGTAGCTACTGAAAAAGATAGTGTAAGAGCTTATGTTAATAGTCCTTCCTTCTTAAGAAATATTCCAATTAGTGACGAAGATTCTGATGGAGAATCATTCTATTATGTGCAAGAATTAAGGGACTCGATGGCAAACAATGCATATAGTAGAGAAGATATTAAAAATAGATTTGGGGAAGAAGCTGCTTACTATTTTGATGAGTATACAGACTATCCCAGCTTGAGAAGGGCGCTTGTATTTCCTCACATAGTATATGGTACCAATAAGGATAGTGATAGAGTATCTTCTGATTATAGAACAGGTATCATGAATGAAGTAAAGCATAAAATGAAAAAAAATAAGCTTGATGAGGTTAACAAAAAATTGGATCAGCATATAAAATTTAATGTTACTAATGATCATCCTTACTTTAGACAGAGTCCTAATACGTTAGGTTTTTATTCCCCTCAACAAGATTCAATTATAATTAGACCAGATTATTTTAATCCTTCTACTATTCAAGAGGAAGTATTTCATTGGTCGAATGCCGATGAACTAAAAGGATACGGCAGAGAAGCTAATGCTGATAACATCGAACTTATAAGACTAAACAGTAGTAGACTGGCATCTTTACCTTACTCTGCTTCGCATATTGTTGATTATCTATCAGAAGATTATGAAAGAAAAGCTAAAGAGTATGTTACTAGAAGATATCTAAGTGAGCAAGGGATTCCTCTTTCTACAGATTATTCTGCTAACAAACAGCATATATATAATAAACTAGATAATGCTAAAGACCTACCTTCCAATAGTAAAGAATGGGTAGATGTTTATATGAAATCTGTAGGTCCAGATGTTTGGGATAGATATCAAGAAGGTGGAAATTCTAAAAACTCATTAGAGTATGATTTAATGTCAAGAGTAATAAGTAATAGAAATAAAAATTTAAATTGGGTAAAAAGAGGATTAAATCCTAATGATTATCCTAAAATACTAAATAAAGACGGCTCTTACTCTACTCATAAATTAGCATATTCAACTGGAGACAGAGGAGAAGCTTATGTTTATCCTACTATCATTCAAAACAGTAAGGGTCAATTAGAACAATTAAATATACAAGATGCTGAAGATCATGCTATAAAAAGTAAAACAGATATCATGATACCCAATATTAAACTTGCAAAATATTATTCTCAAAATGGATTAATTAAACATAAGAAAGGAGGATATGCTAATGGATCTACTGTAATGCTCTCTTCTGTAATGCCTAATGAGCTACCAAAATTACAATTAAAATCCGGTGGAGGTATTCCTGAAAGATATAAAAGTATGGGATTTTCTAGAGTAGGTCAGAAGAAAAAATCTACCAGACCCGGAAAGAAATGGATGGTATTGGCTAAGAAAGGAGATCAGTATAAAGTAGTACATGGTGGGTATAAAGGAATGAAAGATTATACCCAACATAAAGACAAAAACAGAAGGAAGAAATTCTGGAGTAGAATGGGAGGAAGAGATAGTTCCAAAGCTAAAGATCCATTCTCACCGTTATACTGGCATAAGAGATTTGGTACATGGCAAGATGGTGGATACACTAATACTATGAAGTATCAACCGGGAGGACCATTAGCTATGAATGTACCTTCTGCTGATCCTATTGATTTTAAATCAATGGCTGATAAAGCAAGACAGGAAACTATTGAATATTTACAAAGTCCTGAATGGGCTGAAAAGTCTGGTGGTTATGATCCTTCTCAACTTATATCAGATGTTAGAAGAGCTAATGTAGTATACGATCCAGCTAAGTTTCCTAAGCCTGGAAAAGGAAGTCAAATAGTAAGAGATCCTAATGGTAATATAACTATGCAGTTAGATGTGCAAAAGCATATGAGATTAGGTAAAGATCCTATGGACTTAATGCGACATGAATTTGGACACTTAGGTTATCCTAACTTTGAACCAGGTAACGAAACCTTGTTAGATCAGAAACTTGAGATGATCAAAAGAAACAAGGAACATAAAAGACTATTTAATGACAGAAGTCATATAGGTGATATGTATAGAGATTATGTATATCCTTTTGTAGAAAGAACTGTAACTGGCGAAGTAACACCTTCTAACTATGATAGTGAATGGTCTAAAGTCAGAAGTAATCTTCAGCAATTAGAAACTCAATATGGTAGAAAGGGAGAATATGATAAAGCAGATGCTATTAAAAAATATTATAATATGGAATTCCCTAGATTATTAAAGAAACTACAACCCCATGAGATTAGACAACAACTGATTGAAAGAAGAAAGAATCCTAATAATCCTAGAGCAGCTAGGTTGTATTCTCCTGAAGATTTAAACTATTTGTTAAGAACAGTTGCTCAAAATAGTACACCTAGTAATATACCTATTGCTATGATGGGACAGCATTTGAATATGAGAAAGCAATTAGGAGGAAGTACTTATTCAGGTAAAGGAGGAGCAGCAGGTATTAGTTATACTCCAGAAGCAGCTCAGGCAGGATCAGGTTTCATGAATAAAATAAGCAATGCTTATAATAAAACTAAAGATACTGTTGTAGAAACATATAATGATTTAATGACTCCTTCTGACTTTGACTTTGAAGCTTCTGATCGTAAGATTAGAGATTTAGAGAAGCAAATGAATGTATTACAACAAGATTCATTTAATAGCGATATGGATTATGTTAATCAATATCCTAATGATGACTATTCAAATGAGATAAGGAAGAGAAGAGATTTTCTTAACCCTAAATCAAACCCTATAGATTCTAATACAGGATACTTGCCTAATATTAGATTACAAATGGGAGGTATGTCAGATGTTTATGCAACTGTAGGTAATGTTTATGCACAAGATTACGGAATAAATCCTGCGCTGTTTAATAACAACTTAAGAGCGGAAGGTTTTAATTATCACGAAGACGAAGTAACTAATAACTTAGTAAATCCTGCTAAATATACAAAGTCTGGCAGAATTACTAAGAAGTCACAACAATATCCTATATCTGGTGCTGAGCATATGGGTCTTGATATTGACAAAAGTACAGTAAATAGACTTATTAGAAAAGGTTTACTACCCGAAAGCATAAAAGACAAGATCAACTTTACTACTACTAAGTTGGAAAAAGGAAAGAAGGATACTGGATACTTTACTAACATTGATGATGCTTTTAAAGTATATGGTGCTGTTATGAAAGACAGACAAGATGCTATTGACCATTACGCTAGTAAAGAAGGTGTAAAATTATCAAATGCAGATAGAGACGCTATGACTGCTTATGCTTATCATATGGGTCAAGGTAATGCTAAGAAACTTCTTAATAAATACAAAAAATCTAAGTCTAATGACTTGATGTCCTTTATTAAAGACAATGAAGGATCTAGAGTATTCAATGAGATAGTTAAAAGAACATCTAGTAATAACCCAACTAATGTAAGTTATATGTTACCAGGAGTTGAAGTTACTGCAAAAAGAACAACAGCTGGTGATTACAGTGAACCTATTGATAATACTTATGTAGACAGAAAGTATGAAGTAGGTATACCTATGTGGACAGTACCTACAGCAGAAGTTGTTGGTTATCCTGATAGAAGAACAGCTCCTCAAATACCTACTGAGGAACAGATAATTAATATAGACACTAACGATTATCCTTTCCAGCCTACAGATTTACCTATAGCTTTTAGAGGTGTAAGAGGAGCACAAAAACTATTTAAATTACTATCTAGACCTAGACCAAAACCTAAGTATATGCTTAGGAATATTGATATGTATAATAGAGAAGGAACATCAGGTAGAGCAGGAGGATTAAACACTAGACCTAATACTGTACCTAACTATAACCCTAATCAAGTAGCACCTAGATATAATGATGCTACTAGAGGAACCAGAGGTATGAGACCTACATACTATAAAGAGGGTGGACTAGCTAAATCTCAAAAGTCACTTAAAGATTGGACTAACCAAGAATGGATGACATCTGGTACTTATAGTAACAAAACAAAAGGGAAAAATAAGGAAGTTAAATCTAAAGGAAAGAAGAGATACTTACCTAAGAATGCATGGGCAAGTATGAGTTCAGGAGAGAAAGCTGCAACTAATAGAGCTAAAGCAGAAGGTAATGCTAAAGGAAAACAATTCGTTAAGCAACCTAAAGAGATAGCTAAGAAAGCAGCTAGATTCAGAATGGAAGGTGGATTCATTAGAGAAGTTAAAGATGGAGGTAAGATTCCTAAGAATATTCTTGAATCCAGATTAAAGAAACATATGTCTCCTTCTGAAGTCAATGATTATCTGTCTAAATACAAAAAGGGTGGAGAAATTGTTGACTACAAAAAAGTAGATGGAGGATATATGGTTAAATTCAATTAACTCTAAAATATTAATAACATGAATGATTATGTATTTATGACAGATAAAGAGTTTCAGGAATATCGCAATGGAGGTAAAACCAAAAGTCGAGTTAATGAAGCAGGTAATTACACTAAACCTTCTATGCGTAAGAGACTCTTTCAGAGAATTAAAGCAGGTAGTAAAGGAGGTAATCCTGGACAGTGGTCTGCACGTAAAGCACAAATGTTAGCTAAGCAGTATAAAGCAAAAGGTGGAGGATATAAGAACGAAGATGGTGGTTATGCCAACACTCCTTTTGAAAGAAAATATGGTATACTAGCTGGAAAGAATAAGTTTAAGTTTCCAGTAAGAGCTAATCAACAAATGACAATGACACCTGGAGGACTACCTATTGACTTCCCTATATATTACCAAGGATTAGTTAATGGTGTTAAATCAGATGAAGGTGTAGCTATGCCTGGTCAAGATTTTTCAGTGTATGGTGATGAAGTAAGAGAGTATCCTATGTATCGAATAGGAGAAGATGTTGATACTTATGCAACAGACGATACTGATATGAATCCCCAAGGTTATAATGTTATTGATTTAAATAACGATAGACGAATGGAACCACTTGATATGTTACCAACTATAGATATAAAACAGGTAACTAGTTCTGGAACGAAACAAAAGTCAAATGAAAGATTTGATCCATCTAGATTAGTAAATCCTGATGATTATAAACTACAGTCATACGATATACCATATACTTCTGTAGCATATAATATGTCAAGATTCTTAGAAGGGCCTGATAAAGTACCTGTAATTACTAATCCTTATGAAAGTAAAGTATTGTCAGGACTAAGAGCTAATAGAATGAGAACAGATTACAGACCTCATATGACAGCTCTTAATAAAGTCAGAAGCGATATTAGATCATCTAGTGGATCTATACCACAAATGATGGCTAACTTACAATCATCTACTTCTGCTATCGGTAACAAGATGTCAGAAGAGAATATGAGAATGGCTAATGCTAACGCTCAAATGAGAGCTAAGTATTATGATACTATGAGAACTATGGGAGCAGATAGAGCATCTAGAATGAGATCTGTTGATGATATTAACAGAAAGAACAGAGAAGCTCAAATGAACTATTTAGCACAAACAGCTGCTGACATAGACGGACTAAGAAAACAGAGGAGAACATTGGCTAATGCTCAACTTCAAGATAGAATGAAGATGATCGGAATAAATATGCAGGCAGGTGATGTAAAATATGGATTAGACTCTAATAATAATATAGTTATGTATTTCAGAGATCCTGTATCAGGAGAGTTTATAAAATCATCCAAATAACGCATTTTAAAGCGATATAAGAGCACTTTATATAAAATATGATACATAGTATCAATTATAAAATATAATGCCGTATAGGTCTTTAAAATGGCTTATACGGCATTTAAGTTTAATATAAAACATACATAAAATAAATGATATGTCTTGTAAAGTAAAAACAAAAGAAGTAGTAATACTTGGTGAAGTACTTAGAACAGTAGATGAAGTATTAGCAGCCAATGGTAAACCTTCAATATTGTATAAAAGAATAAAGGAATACTTGGTTAATGCAGAAGGAATTGATGTATCATCCGATGCTGCTAATCATAAAATATCTAAGAAAGCTTACGACGAGTATTCTAAAATATATACAAAAGCATATACAGAAATATATGGTGATTGGCAAGAAGGAGCTAAAGCTGCTGTAATAGATCTTGATGAAAATGGTGAACCTATATTTGAAGATTTTATAACGGAATTAGGAGAGAGATATAATAAAACTAATTTTATTGAATACTATATGTTTAAAGCTCCAGAAGGTATACAGAAGAGATTAGATTACGTAGATTCTACCAACTATAAAGACTATGATCAATTAGTACTTAAATATAATATTGATAGAGGATTAATAGATTATGAACTTAGAAGTAAATATTATACAGCTTATGAAATAGGTCAAATATTCACTAAACATAGAAATACAGGATACAAAAGTCCATATTATGAACTTAAAGCTATATCAGCTGATGGTATGATTGTAAAGTCTAATACAGATTCAATGCTTAATATTCCTGCTGAATATAAAGAAGGAAGGAACTTTACAATATTAGCTGTGCCTAAGAATGTTAAGTATAATCCTGAAACTAAATCCTTTTCTGTAGATCCTACTAATTCTATGTTACATAAGATGACTGATAAGCTAAAAGAGTCTAATAAAGGTAATTATGAAATAGACTTTTTTAAACATATTTCTGTAGATACTAAAGACATGATAGAAGTATTATCTGATTATTATAAAGACAGCAATTCTACATACTTTAGATTATTAAATAACTTATCTAAGTTTGTAGAAGATGACAGTAAGACATTACTTACTAGTCCTCAATTCTTTAAGCTTAATTCAAATACAGAGATAGCTACAGGCATGTATCGTCCCTTTAGTAAGTTTATTACAATGTCTACCCATTTTGATGATGATATTCAATTTAAAACATTTGTACATGAGGTAGTGCATTCTATAACAATGAATGACTCAGGTATAAACTTCAGGAATATAGATGCTAAGTACAGAAAAGAATTACAGGAACTATATGATTATGCATTACAATCTAATCCTAAACTCAAGGATGAATATGGTATGCGTAATCTCGATGAGTTTATGGCTTGTTGTTTTAATCATCCATCGTTTATACAGAAACTATCTAAAATACCTGCTAAGAATCCTGATAGATTTAATAACCTATGGGAAGAAGTAGTAGGTCTTCTGAAAAGAATGTTCAAGGTATTTAATGGAATGGATAGAGATTCATTGTCACTATATGATGAAGTTCTTAGTGTTACTTTTGACTTTGCTCAAGCTCTTAAACAGGATAGAGTATATACACAGAACATGCTAAGTCCTTATGGTGAGTATATATTTGAAGATGATTTTCCTTATGATGATATTAGTAAAATAGAAAACAACTCTAAGCTCGTAGAATTTAATCAAAATTATAAAGAAGAGCATAGTATTATACACTCACTACTTAAGTATCAGAAAGGACAGAGTAAGTTTCCAGAGGAGAAGATTAGATTATACTTAAAATTAAAGCAGAAAGAAATAAAAGTATTAGAAGATAAAGCTACCAGAAAAGCTATAAACAAAAGGATAAATGAAAAATTATCTAGATACAAAAAGAGTGGTAAATTCTCAGACAAGGAACTATCGTATAAGATAATACATGCTATAGAAGAACTTAATGAGTATATAGAATCAAAAGGAGATAAGGATGAACTAGCTGATGTTATAGCTCAACTTAAAGTATTAAGTAAAGCTATGATTAAGAAGAAAGCTAAGAAAGCTAAAGATGTATCTGATAATACACCATTGTCTTCTGTAATAAATAAAAATAATATAACTACGAGTGAGACAACAACTATTGATGATACTTACTATCAATTAAATAATAATCTTAACTCACAGCCTATACCTGAACTTGATAATTACTTAATTAAATTTCTCAAGGATAACTTTCATGTAAAGACTAAAGAGTTTGATAGTTTGAAAGAAAGACTAGGAGTAAATGCTTTAGGTGCTACAGATGTAATGAACAAACTAATATGGTATGTTAAAAACAGAAATGAAGAAACAGTACCTGAAGAAGTAGGTCACATGATAGTAATGTTAATGGGAGCTAATCATCCTGATATTAAAGAACTGAAAGCAAATATTAAAGGATGGGAAGAATATCAAGATGTGTATGATGATTATATAGATTTATATAAAGATGAAGAGAAAGTAGTGATAGAAGCTATGGGTAAGTTAATAGCTAAAAGTATGGTTAAAAACTATAAGATAGCTGGAGTTAATAAATCATTACTTAAAAGAATATTAGATGCTATAACTAAAATATTAAGTAACCCTACTATATCTGATGCAATAATATTTCACAAGCATTTAGCAGACAAAATAGCAATAAATGTACTGTCAGGTAACAAAGACTACATAAGAAAAATAACTAATCTCAATCCTAACTTAGATTATGACTATGAAGTAAAATCTAATCCTTTTGCTAAGAGTATAATAGATACGTTTGCTGATAAGAATTCTATGCTAACGGGTTCTTTAGCGATAGCATTGTATGGAGAAAACATAAGAAGAGAAAGAGGTAAAGGTATACATGATTTAGATTTTGTAGTTAAAGACATGGATCACTACAATAATGTTATAGTTCCTAATATAGAAAAGCTAGGAGGTATACCTGGACACTTTGGATGGACTAAAGATAATATTATTACTTACTCGTTTCTGATACCAAAAAAAGGATACAAAATAAAAGTATTAAGCAGAAAAGGTGGAATAAGTAACGGGTTTATAAGTGCATACGAACTGTATGATAATAAAGGAAATCAAGTAGAACCTACTCAAGATAATGTAATGAGTGTAGATTTCTTTGTTAATACATCAGGAGATAGCATAGACTTTAAATACAGTGATACAATAAGACCTGCTTCTCTAGTATATGGAGGTAAATTATCACTAGGTAATAACAGCCCTTACTTCTTTGATAGAGATAAGGATCAGGAAGACTATGTATTAAGAAATCCAAAATCATTTATTCCTTTTGAAAATGCTATATACTATCAATTAGATACTCAATCTAGATTAATATCAGATCTTTCTGAAAGGCTTGGAGTTGATGCTAGATTTGTTAGTGATGAAGAGTTTGATAGCTTAACTAATGCTCAATATGCTATAAGTCCAAGCAGAAGTATTAATTATAATCTAGCTATAGTTAACGCATTAGATAAGTTATCTACTCCACAATTTAAAAAAGCTCAAAAGAAAGAGTATAGAATACCACAAGCTGAAAGAGTTTCTATAAGATTAAACAGTAAAGACAAGCCTAATATAGAAAGTAACATTAGAAAAAGATTGAGAGGGGCTGGAGTTAATGATACTCAAATTGATTATATGTTTGATTATATGCGAGCTCATAATATTAAAAAGATTAGCGCTAAAGAGTTGTCTGAAAAAATTAGTAATGAGTTAGCTTTTGATGTGACAATTAATCCTGTTTCTGAAACATATTCAACTAAGAAAAATATTAATCGAAGTAAAGTTGAAGAAGAACAGAAAAAACTAATTCAAAGTCTTATAAGACAAGAGTTGCCAAAACTTTCAGTGTTTAATGACTTATTTGGTGAAGGGAAGAAATATAAATCCTTAGAAGAATCGATAGATACTTCTGCATTTAGTTTATATAACAGATTTCTACTTTCTGTGTTTTTAAATGTTAGTTCAAATAAAAATGATACTGATACTAAAATAGTGAGATCATTAATGGATAAATCATATGATTTATTAGATACGAATATTTATACAGATGATAAGTATTATGATATAGAAGTTTCACAACAAGATAGAGCAAACGCTTATCATGATTATAATTTACCTGAATATAGACGCGATGATGATTATGATTATATGGAATTTACTATAAATGTTCCTTTTGATACTATAGCTAAAAAACATTTTGCTGTTAGTAGGTATGGAGGAGCTAGTACTATAGCTCATATAAGGGCAAACATTGATAAGAAAAATAAAAAGTTTGTTGTTATTGAAGTACAAAGTGATTTGTTTCAAGAAACTGATAATGATAAAAAATTAGCTTTAGATCCTCGTAGTGAAACTGTTAGAGGTAATGAAGATAAGTATATAATAACTTATACTGATAATGGAAATAGAAGTAATAACTATGAAAAAACAATATATAAATCAGATCCTAGAGCAGGTAACGCAGTATCAGTATTTAACTCTGAAGGGAAAAAGACAGATACAATAACTTTTGAAGATTTACCAGATAAAGTTTATAAGGTAATGAGTAAAAAAAGGGATGATATGTTAAAACAATTACCAGAAAGGAATACATTTTTATCCCTTATGAATAATAACAATCGCTGGCAAAAATTTATAATTAATAGTATTATACAAAAAGCAGCTAAAGATGGATTTGAAGTAGTAATGTTTCCCACACATGATACAGCTAAAAGAGTTCAAAAACATCCATCCTATGAAGAAGCAATTGAATCACTAGAAAAAGACAGAGAAACACTTTTAAACCTTGGTGGTGAAAGAGAATTGTCCTCTGTAATGATAAGCTTAACATCATCCACTGAAGTAAATAATATTAGAGACTTTTCAGGATCTAGTAAGAAAAAGCTCGAAACTTCACTATACGATAGTATAAAATATATAAGACCTAATAATCTTGATAATATAGATATTAACTCCGAAAACCTGTTTATTAACGGAGAAAGACTTTTCACTCCATTTAAAGAAAAAGAAACTCCAGGTGAATATCAATATATAGAGTACAATAAAGAAAGCAAAGAGTTTAGAAAATATAAAACACTTAGAGAATATGAAGTTTTAAGTCGTGATGAAGTAATTAAGGAATATAATAGACAAAAGGAATTAGCTAAAAGATACGATGATGAAATAGTAGGTGAGTTTAAAAAGAGCGAGCTTTTTAAGCATCAGCTAGAATATATAAACAATAAAATAAACTTTCTTAAAACTGGAGGATATTACAAACTATATCCTCTAGGAACTTTCTATGATGAGAATGTAACGAATATATTAAGTAAACAATTTGATACTAAAAATATTAAAGGTAAACATGGATATCGTTGGAATAGTTTAGACATAACCTCAAATGTAGTAGGAAGAGTAAATGAATTACAATTAGCTAAAAAAGACGGTAAAGCTATAGCTGCTTACGATAATAATGGGAACGTAGTATTTAGAAAGGATATTCCAGTAAGCAATGAAATAATATTACATGAGTTTACACATCCTTTTGTAGATGCATTAGTTCGTGATAATCCCCAAGTATTTAATAAGCTTATTAATGATATTATATCTACTCCTGACGGTAAGGTAATAGAAAAATATGTAGAAGATAATTACTCTGATAGAGATGAGATAACTAAAAAGAAAGAAGTATTAACCAGAGCTATAGCAGCTGTTGCTAATAAAAACATTGATGAAAAGACGGGTATAAAATTAATTAGAGCTATTAAGAACTTCTTAAATTGGATATATAAAAATGCTGATAGACTTATTGCAAAGAAAATAAGGGATGGTAAAACATTAACTGCTAAAGACTTTGATTTATACACTACAGTAAACGAGATTGCTGATATTATATCTCTATATGAAGGTAAGATAAATGTTACAAATAGTAAACAAGCCATTTTAAGCCCTTCTGAGCCACGCAAATTATCCAGTATACTATCGGATGTCATTTCTAATAATAGTGCGTCAGAACAGCTTAAATCGCTTGCTACGATGCTTAATGATATAGTTTCTGGTACACCAGCTGATACAGAAGTTAGGTTAGTAAGAGAAGATGTAGTTAGAGGTACAGAAGATGAAAATGCACCTGAAGGTATTAGTATAATGAAAATGAAAGGTCTTGCTATACCAGCTACTAATGAAGCACCAGCAAGGATACTAATTAACGATAGACTAAATAATGCTGAAACAATATCCACTATTATACACGAAGGATTGCATATGGCTACTATGGCTGAATTATCAACTGATAGTGCTAAAGCTAAGAAGTTTAAGAACTTCTATGAGAAAGCAAAAAGGAATATAATAGAGAATGGATATGATGCTAACATGTATGCATTAAGTAGTCCTGATGAGTTCCTAACAGCAGTATTTACTGATAGTAACTTTAGAGAAATACTTAGTAGTACAGAACCAGTTAGGAAAAGAAGTGAGATACTTAATTTATTATACGAAGCATTAGATCTAATCAAAAGCATTATAGGATTCAAAGGAGATATATCACTGCTTGAAGATAGCTTGTTAATGAGTACAGAACTATTACAAGGTATTAAAGAAGGTGATAATGTTAATCCTTCAAGACATATGTATCCTGATTTGGATGCTATGGCTTCTGTAACTACAAGAGAATTCAATAGTAACTTTACTGATAAACAGAAAGCTGTAAAAGAACAAATAGATAAAGTAAAGGAAATTGAAAGAGGTAAGATATATGTTGATTCAAAAGAGTTCATTGAACAACTAGGTAAAAGAGCAGGAAGGAATATCAAGCTACTGTCTAAAGTAAAAGACGGTATGACTAGATATATAATATGGGATGAGAAACAACAGAAGGAAGTAATAGTACAGAACAGACCTTCAGACTTCGGTCAATTACTATTTGCTAAGTCTAAGAACTTCGATAAGGTAAGAGCTAATAAAGACAATAATGATATGTCAAGTGTTCGCCGAAGAGGTATGGGTACTACATTACACTTTATTATGGAACAACTTATTGCTGAACTTGATAGTCAGAACAGTAATATGGAGTTACTTAAACCTGACTTCGGTAATATGGGAACATGGGAAGACTTCTATAAATTAAATAAAAATGATTTTATACGTAAAGTATTACAATCAGGTAAAGCTTCTGACATATTCAATATAGTATATAATACAAGAAGTAATGGTACATATAAGCATACTATAGATCAAGATGATCTTATTGATCCTACTGATGATGCTCCTACACTTAGTAATGAAGACAGAACGTTTTCTGTTGATGAAAAGGATTTAGAACAGTTGATGAGATTAGCATTTAAGACATACTTTAATGTTTATGAAACACAAGCTAGTATGTCTTGGAATAGCAAAGGCCCTATAGGTAGACCTTTAGTTATGACAGAAGCACCTGTATATAGTGATAAGAAAGATATCAAAGGTACTATTGACTTATTAGTAGTATACGATAATGGTAAAGTAGGACACTTTGATTGGAAGTTTATGGGTCTTAAAGATGCTATGAAAAAACAGAAGTATGTATCACAAGATGAATTACAAAAGCAAAAGATAACGGGATATAACCCTGATAGATGGGGTTATACTTATGTAAGAAGAACTGTTATGGATAAGCTTTATGTAAAGAGAGATACATTTGAACAGCAGGTAGCTACATATAAAGACATACTTAATACTGAGTTTAAAATTAACAAGGGTGATATTGTACAATCACGAGTTATACCTGTAAATATGATGTTTGCAGAAAAGCCTACAGGTGAAACATATCAGTTTACTAATGATCAAGGTAAAGTAATTACTGTAAAGAAGAAAGAAGAAACTAATGCTTTACAGTTTATAGATCATGATTATGAACTATTACAATCAATATCATTAGCTAAAGAACTTACTGGTGATGTACTATTAGATAGATTCCTAACTAACTTGTATAAAGAAAGAGATAAACTTAATGCTAGACTTAAAGTACAAAGAGGTAATGAAAATATTAGGAATAGTCTAAGAGATGTAGAAGACGCTATTGATTCTATTGTTGTTAAAAAGAATATAGCTCATGTAGCAGAAAAAGTATACAACATAGCTAATGTAATTAGTAATAATCTATCTAAACCTAGATACATTGATATAAGAACAGGAGAAGGAACTAAGACAATAGAAAATCCTGAATATATCAATGATGAAGATTTAAACTACTTCCAGAATATTCTGATTATGTACTCTGACTTGATGATGTCTTCTGAAAATAAAATAAGACAGTTAACAGAACTATCTGAAATGACAGAAGATGCTGATAAGAAACAACAGTATTTAGATGAGTCAGAAGAACTAAAAGAAGCTTTATCTAATCAATACAGAGTAACAACTAATGTATTGAAAGAGATTAACGAAGAAAGAGATAGAAGACTACTTAGAATTACAGAAGAAGGTATGTACACTGGTAATAGTAATTCTTATATAATAACTGTTGATAAGAATACTATGATTAACTCAGGTATAGGATTAACAGATAGAGTAGCTAAATATTCAGATACTAACGTATTCTATAGATACTATACAGCTCTGTCAGAAATATCTCACCCACACCTTAAATTATATAAAGACCTGATGGATAATCTAAATTATTCAGTTAAAGAATATGTAGATAATACATCGAGTAAAATAGAGAAAGGTATTAATGGCTTGAAAGAATGGGCTAAGAGAAACAATAAATCTATGTCTGAAGTATATGATTTATTAGTAATGTATAATGAAGATAAAGATGATTATATGTTATTAAAACCATTTACAAAAGAGCTTATTCAAGATACTATTAGTGCTAGAGAAGATAAGAATATAGAATGGCTTAAGAAGCATATGGAGTTTGATAAGAAAAAGTTTAATCAGGCAAGAGAGAACTACAAGAAATCATATACTAAAATATATGCTAACAAAAAAGATGTAGATGAGAAGATGCAGGAGTTTGATGAAGCATATAATCCTGAGTCAAGTGACTATGCTTATTATAACAAAAACAATAGATACTTGAAATATAATGAGTATGCTCTTAAGCAATATAAATCTTCTGACTACGAGTATATAATGAAGCAGAAAGAGTTGAGAGAATTCTACAATATGTACAAAGATGTAATGTCAGACATAAGCAATAATCTGCTAACATCAGGAACATACGTAGATGAATACTTTATACCTAATGTAAGAAAAGACTTTATAGATAAAGTAGTTCAAGACGGTGTATTCAAACTCGATGGGCTCAATGGTATAAAAGAATTAATACAAAGAGCTAATGATATTAGAGAGAATGATTCTGAATACGGATATCAGTCTAATACAGAAGAAGTAATAGATATTATACCACTTCAGTTTAAAGATAGAATACCCGGAGACTTATCATTAAAATCAAAAGACTTAGGTAAGTCACTACTTATGTTTGCATACTCATCTAAGATGCATCAGTTATCTAAAGACATAGAAGGCATTAGCGTAGGACTTAAAATGAGCTTAGCTACTACCAAACTTATGAAAAAAGATATGTATGGAAATATAGTTATGGGTAGTGAAGTGGATGCTGATGAAAATACTAACTTGTATAAAATGCTAGATGGATATATAAACAAATATATCTATGGTCGCAATCTTCAAGAACTTGGCGAAATACTTGGCTCTAAAGAAAGAACTAAGTGGTTAATGGACTTAATGTCTTATCAGAGTAAAGTATCACTAGCATTTAATCACTTGTCATTACTAGGTGGTCATATAAACGCAGAAAGTCAAATATTGACAGAAGCAGCTAGAGGTAGACACTTTACTAAAAAGATATGGGCAGAGTCACAAAAAGAAGTGATTAAAAGTTCTACTAAATCTGTACTTGCTTATGAGTTCTTTGAAGTATCAGCAGAAGGTAACTCAGGGCTTATATATGAAAAAGCTAATAAGCTATCTCTGTCTAAGCTTAGAAGTAAATACAATAAGAGTCTGGCATATGCTGGTCAAAGAAAATCAGATGATATGATTGACAAAGTATATGTAACATCTATGATGAAAAACTATATACTTCATCCTAATGGTAAAACTATATTCCCTAAACAGGAAGCTAAGTTGTTTACAAAAGGAACAGAATATGAAGGTAGAGAAGATGAACTGAAAACAATGTGGGAAACTATGCAGGTTGATGAAAGTTCTGACGTGGAAGGATTACCAATGAAGATAATGAGAGGAGATGGTAAAGAAGAGATTACAAAAGAGCAATACATTAAATTCCGTAATAGAATTAGAAGCTTGGCTAGTAAAGCAAAAGGTAACTACAACAGTGAAGATAGTTATCTCTATGGTACTAACTTAGCATTAAGAGCTCTTATGCAATATAGAGGATGGATACCTGCATATGTAAAGGAAAGAGTAGGAGCAGCACAATATAGCTCAACTACTGATGATATTGAAGTAGGTAGATATAGAGTATTCTTAGGAAACTTGATAGGTGAAGGACTGATACCTAGTATTAAAAAGCTTATGAAATTGTTACCATTATACTTAGGTGATTTAGTAACATTTAATAAGTTTAATCTGGCACAACCAAGTGAAGACTATTTAATAAAATCATTTAATACATGGGCTAATAATAACCCTGGACAATATGAAGAACTATTAAATAACTTTAAAGACTTTGATGATCCTGAAGCTATGGCTAGAGAGAAATGGAAAGAAGCTATGCAAGGACAAATAAAGAAAACAATGGTTGAAGTTAGAAACTATTTAGCTATGTCAGCTGCAGCATTATCTATAGGATTTGGAGTAGGTGAAGATGAATTAGATGATAGACCTTTTGTTAGAGAATTAGTTAATGTTATTAACAGAGCTAAGATGGAAATAGGTTTTTTCTTTATGCCTACAGAAATGCTAAAGCTTGTACAAAGATCACCATTACCAGTATTCAGTGTTCTGTCTGATGTTGTTAAACTAGCAGGTAATAGTGTTGAAGAAACTAAAGACTTTATATTAGGTGCAGAGCATAACAAAACAATAGATATATTTAATATATCAGATAAAGGTATGCACTTAGATTTCTTTGAAGAATCTTCAGATAGATCTCCAATGTTTAATTATACATTTAGAGCTATACCAGGTGTCAGAGGTATATCACAGTTCTTAGAATTCTTTGAATCAAAAGACGATGATAAAACAACTATATACGAATACCTGTTTGGAGATGATAATACTATTTACACTAGGTAATCAATAACATATACTTTACAATACATATTATAAATGAAAAGGGTTAGACATTACATCTAACCCTTTTTTTATAAAGCAAACATCACAATTATTTTATCGTATAAGCTCATATAAGCCATTCTAAGCAACTTTATTATACAATAGGTATATACTATCCAATTTGTAAATAAAGTCGCTTAGAAAGCTTTAAAATGGCTTGTATGCTATGGCATAGTAGCGTAATTATATACTAAGTAAGCTATATAGATTATAGCTAATATTTTAGCCATACCTACTAATGCCCAGAATATACCCAATGCTAATTGGGTATTCTTTATTTTGTTGAAAGTCGAATCAAATCTCTCATCGAAATCGTCGAACTTATTGTTGCGTTTTGGATTATTAAACATGATTGGTTCAAGGTTTGATTGTGATAGAAAAATACATAAGACATTATGTCTTTTCAAATATGGTATACCGTCGTGGTTACCAGTATATCTTTTACTGTAATAAACAGTAGTTATTCCCTTCTGTACTATATGAGCAGCACATACAGTACAGGGACTCATTGTTACATACAATTGAGCTCCCTGTAAATCATGTGTAGTTGCATTAAGTATTGCATTTATTTCAGCATGTATAACTTCAGGTTTTGTAACGTTGTTTTCCTCACAACAATTATCTGTACCTGAAGGTGTACCATTGTATCCGGTAGCTATTATCCTTTTGTTTTTGACAATAACAGCACCTACTTTTGCTCTAATACATTTACTCTCTTTTGCAACTATATGTGCAATGTTCATCAAAGTATTATCAGTCATCGCTTTTGTTTAATTTATTTAGGCGATTTCTTTCTTCCTGCCTGTATCGAAGCGATAGTAAATTCAGTCTATTAGTTTCACTATAACTAGATACCATCTTACAAAGGTTCTTAATAGAATGATATAATAGCTCTCTACTGGCATTCTTATAGAAAGGTGGTTTAACTACTGTATCCCACCTTCTATAACAAGCATTGTCATTAGCTATCCTCCAATAACAATGATTCTCAAAATCAACTGAGCTATTTATCTTAGGTAATATATTACCTAGCTCTATGTAAGCTATTTCAAGATTAGCTCTTTCAGGTTCAATGTCACCTATATTGTTATTGTTATTATTATTCTTCTTCTTCTGACTCATTGTTCAGTTTATTTATAGAAGTTTTGAATCCATGTTTTATTGCTAGCTTTGATATGTATTCTGATACCATATCAGCAGTCTCTTCATTATCAAATTCAAAAGCAATAGTTCTTGTAGCTCTATCGCTATATGCAAATCTAACCTTCTCTTTATTTCGGGTAGACTTGTACATAGTTTTTGATATTCTTGCAAACTGATTACGATTAGTGTAAGATAGTACGAATTTTCTTAATACGTACTTTTTACTCATCGTTATCTTTAGCTTTTTTGCTATCTTTAGCTTTCTTGCTATCTTTAGCTTTCTTCTTTTTGTATGTACCAGAACTTATAGTACCGTAGCTTGATCCTTTATGCTTACGCAATGGCTTCTTAGGATCTTGACCATGTAGATGATTTACACATCGTGTTTTGCCACTTACTACTTTATTGGTACAACCTAAAGAGTGCTGGCAAGTTTCGTAGTCGATTACTTTTACTGACATGTTAAAAAGTTTTTAAGTTATAATATTAGGGTCTGAATAAATAATATTGGTAGAGTGTTCAAAAGGATTACCTTCTATAGACCTTGCACAACGTAACATAGATCTAACTACATTACCTGTCTCTACCTGTGCATCTTTCTTTAATCTTAGCTCACACAATCTAATTAATGCATACAGACTACCTGTCCATATAAATGTTGTGTTAAGATTTAAAGGTAGTATAGTTCTTGCTTGTTCTTTAGATACACCAAGATCTAATAATCTATTATATGCTTCTTTTGTGTATCTAATTACACTTTCTTCTATTTCAGAACACATCAATTGATTATGTACTAATCCTTCGCTTCCTTGCTTACTAGATTTAGATTGTTTCCTCCATTCATCAATAGTAGTATAACTATCACTGAAGTCTACATATCTACCGCTGATACTATTGATATCAACATCTAGTTCTTTATTAAGCTCTACACCTACACTAGTTTTAGTTAATTGTCTTTCTACATAAATAGGGCAAGTAATTCTATACTGTAACTTAGGGTGATAGAATGGAGCTATATGTTTATGATTATACAAATAGTTAATTAGTTTAACATCACTGCTATCAAGCACTTCTTTATTTTTGCCGTAACTAACTCTGGCACAATTAGCTACCATAAGGTCATCTCCGAAATAATCTATTAGTTCTACTTTCATTATATGTTATTGTTTATTAGATATTATTGTTACTATTAACCCATGTCATATCAGCAGGTACATAATTAATACCTTTTTTGTATTTACCATTCCTGTCGTAAATCACCCAATAATCTCCATCATCGTCATTGTATTTAATATAAGTAACATTCTTATTCTTTTTGTTCTTATACATTTCAACTGTACGTATAGCATCTTCTTCTGAATAACATATCTTACTTATATTAGAATTATATACAGTCTTATAAGCTTGTAATACCTTGAGTATGTTACCGTTAAATACTGACCATAAATATCCTATAGTTACCCATATTATATCTACTGCTTCTTTAACTCTTTCATGTTCTGTTTCTGCTTCAAAGAATTCATCTGTTTCTTCTTTGACATTATTATAATATAGTTCTTTATTAGGTTTCTGTTTGAACTTAAGTAGTGTTCTGTATACTAGATCGTGTATCATATTATTAATTATTTATTCGTTTATGTACTGTTTTACTTGCGTTAAAAATATAATTGCTTTGAGTTTTTAATAAACTTTCTACTCTATCGTATTCTTCTTTACTGTATGAATCTTTACAAGAGCTTATATCTAATTTGCAATATTCAAGAGATAATATATATTTAAGTGTTTTATCATCATCATCTACACCTATTCTAAATGTTATAACTGAATTTTGCATAATTCTGGAATTACCTCTTATAGGTTTCATTAGATAATTATCAAACACAAAACCTTTATTATCTAATTGAACAACATTAAGCTTTTCGTATATCTTATTATGTAATCTGTTATAGAGATGTAATGATATTAAGTTAACCTTATAGTAATGATCCTTTACTTTGAATCCTTCTTCATACTTACTATTACGCAGAACAGTAGTTTTATTGTTTTTAATTATGTAGTTATTGTTTGATGTAATCTTCCCACTATTATTAGTTATCATATGATATGAGTAAAAGTATTTATCGAGAGCTTTATACATATAATTAGTTAACTCATTAGCTTTTGCTATTTCGTTATTACTTGAAGATCTGCTATTAGAGTCACTAACTACAGCTTTTAATATCTTTTGATATAAGCGGCTATTGCCATCTATAGTATTTAATTCATTACCATAAACATCTGTTATTACAAATCTTAATGGTCTCATTATATTGTTGAAATCAACTTCAAAGAATACAATACTATCATACTTCTTTTTGTTTATAACAACAGTTATACCAATAGCTACATCTACACATATATAGTTTCCTGCGGTATTCTCTATGTAGCTATCCAATTCGTTTAGTAGATTCATTCTTCAATTTGTATTTAATAGGGTAATCAGGGATAACACTATACCACTTTCTGTTATGATAATATATATCATCACAATTAGGTATATATCTGTTAAAAACTATTCTAAATTCAAAAGGAGTATTGCTTATATCAGTGTCTCTAATAAGCATATTTAGTTTAACACTTAATGCTTCTGCAAAACCTTTAGGTAATCTGGAATATATAGAAGCAAAACCACTGGATAAGAATACAATAAAGTCATACTTATCTGCTTCTTCTATAATCACTGATATATTAAGATCAATCTCATTAAGAAATCTATCCCAATCATCTTTTGTAGAATCATAAAACACATCATATTCATTAGATGGTTTTGTAACTATAGGATATGCATTAGGTAGTCCTCTAATACATTGCTCACCTTTATTTGGATATTTAGAATTACTAAGCTTTTGTTTCAAATGCTCATTAGATATTACAGAAACATCTACATCATTATTCCCGCTTGTGTATTCTAAATTCTCATCATATATAAACATTATATTAGGATTGTTAGCTACTATTTTCCTAACATAAGATATGTCTGATATATTGAAATCAAAAGGAAGACTAGGATTGATACTATCTTCATTATTCAATATGTTAATTAGTTTCTGTCTCTTCATTACCATACTTATTCTTTGTCTGTGTTCTTATTTAAAGATACTTGTACAGAAGTAGTAGTAGGAAGTATCTCAGTAATATGATTATGTATAATCTTATACTTATTCATTATCTCATCATGATCATTGTTTTTGTAATCAATTTCGATTACTAAAGTATTATAATCTGATGTATTAATGTAGTTATCATACACATATTTAAATATGTTATATGATAGTGCAAGGAAGCATATGATTATTATGCCGTACATACTTACAATAACTAGCTTATCGTATATTTCTTCACTGCTACCATAAGCATTGTACAGTTCTGTTCTGTACTGAAATGAAACCATAAGTATAAATACATACAGAAAATGGTCAATTCTAAAATTCATTGTGAAAAGTTTAAGTTAATACCTCCTGTAAAGCCTATAGATCAATTCTAAGCGACTTTATCTAATAACAGGTAGGTAAGGTTAGTGATAAAATAGGGTCTCTTAAATCGCTTCTAAATAGCCTGTAATAAAAAATCCCCTAGCAGAATTAACTACCAGGGGATTATATATTACAAAACAGTAATAACAATAGTGATTATATTATTCATCACCATCATTATTAGTTTTACACTCAATATCTTCCTGAGCTTCCTGAATATCATCAGCAGTGTAATCACTATCTGACATAAACTGTTCATACTCAGGTAAGAGTTCCTTGTTATCTATCAAGTATGATAACACTTTTGAATGGTCAATATCATACTTGCTTGTGAAATACAGAAGCTTAGTATTACTATCAGCATTCAAAATAAAATCAACTATGAATTTCCTTCTGGCAGGTTCAACATTAGACAGTGTTAAGTTTAATGTTGATCCATAATCAGTTAGGGGATAATCTTTGCCTGTGAGCCAATCAAAGAATGCAGTTACTGCTACATTTCTGTTTTGATCTTCCTGTTCTGCAGTATTAAAGTTTCTACCTGAAACTCCAACAGTGTCATTAAATCCTACTCTAATTCTATTAACAGCAGTGTTTCTAGAGAAAGGATTACCTAAGTGATTCTTAGTATTTAATCCTTTGAGTCTTTTAGATTTAATTCTAACATCAGATCTATTAACTTTCAAAGTATACACTCCTTTACCTTCGTTGTGTAATTTCTTCATACGGTCAATAGATGCGTATTGTATTCTATCAATAGCAGTATCCTGAATATCAATTCTGTCTCGCAAGTCCTTAAATGAGCTTGCTTTAACAGGATCAACAATATAGTTCTTAGTAAGCTTAGGCATCTTTGAAACAATACCTCTGTATTCTTCCAAAAGCTTACCTATTACATTACTTCCCTTTCTTGTTGTAGAATTGATACCCCAGTATTCATCCTTACTAAATTGACTTGAGAATACTAGTTGTCTATTACCTGTACTAAGAAGATCTTTCTTAAGTGCAGGGTTATTCTGAAACTTCATACGAATACCATCTCTCATAGCTTGTACCTTAACTAAATCCCAATCTTCACGTAAAGATACATTCTTACCTTTTTGTCTTGCAATATTACCAGTGAAGTCTACTTCTTTACCGTATCTGTTAACAATAGTTTGTCCGGTGAAGTATTTTCTTTCTTCATAATCAGTAGTCTTGCGAGACTGGAAGTATGCTTCAACAGTATAGTATTCCAATCCATCCTCATCAACAATAGGATTACGCATTATAACATCATTGTTTAACAATCTATATTTACCCTTGTTGAGTGAAATATATTTGTCAGCATATGTTACCTCATCTTCTAATTGTTTATTAGTTAAAGTAATTTCTTCTCTAACTAATTGTTGTTGTTCCTGAATATCTTCAAGGCTATCTTCTTCAGCAGGCTTAGCAGTACCTTCTGCTTCTGTTTTACTTAATGCTTCAAGGTCTTCTGCTGTAGGTATATCTACATCTTGTCCTAAGTATTCTGGAGCCCCCATTTGCTCTAGTGCTAAGAAGTAATCATCGTCAGTAAAACCTTGTTCTTTCTCAGCTCTCTCTTTAGTATATACAGCAGTATTAGGATCAGTTCTTTCATACAAATCATCATCAGCTTCTTGTGCTCCGTTATTTATAACATTAATGATATCATCATCGTTAACATTATAGTTATTAACAAAATATTCTCTCAAGTCTGTAACATGCTTATCCAAATAGAAGTCATAAGCAATTGAAACATTTCTACCATAGATACGCTGTAGTTCTGACTTTACTTTGTAATAGTCTCTCAGTGTATCCGGTGTTAACTTCACATATTCTATGTATTCTGAATCAGGATTATTTAATTCTGAATCAATATCAATAGGATCATTTAATACATTAGTATTGATCTTATTGAAATATATATCAGCTTCTCCTGCACTCAGTACATCTTTTATTTGTGTAGCTGCTTTATCACTAAGGGTTTCCTCCTTAAAGTCAGAAAATGGCAGAAGGAATACACCTTCACTTTGACTTACAGGTTCTAACCTAACAACCAAATGGTTAATCATATCAGGTGATCCCTGTATGAACTTAGTGTGCAACTTACTCTTAACGTCATCAGTATTAGAGTATCCTAAAGCAGCTCTCTTTATAGACATTGCTTCTTCTACACTAGCATCTTCTGGTATTACTACTGGTCCATCAGGTGATAGTGTGTAATAAGAATCACCGACTCTTATTATACTCTTATACTCTTTGTTCAATATATTCTGATAAATAGAATCTCTAATTAAAACAGAACTCTGTAACCCATCTGATATACGCTTAGAATCACTCTGTGCTAATGGGAAATTAGTCAGTGACTGTGATACAATAGTGTCTTTGCGTATAGACTTAATAGTCTCATAATCTTCCTGTGACTTCAATAGTTTCTCTATAAAGTCATCAGTAAGTTTAAAGTCGTATCCAATCCAGTTAGGTGCACCCTTAATAGTAACTTGTTCTGTATAAACAATACCGTTACCAGATCGTTGAGGGTTAGTATAAACTGTTGCAATACTTTCACCTAAATCATTGGTTCTATAGTATACAGCATACTTACTTGTATTATCAGTAAGAGGTATATTGAAATATGGTCCTCTAGGTAAATTACCTTCTAAGGCATCCATATAAAAATCTTCCATACCTTCTGGTATAGGTATAGTTCTTGTAGTTTTAGCTACAGGCAAGAATGTAATTGCTCTGTAGTTATCAAACAATCTATTGCTAAAGAACTCTTCAAGAACACCCAGTTGTAGGTTAGTATTAAGCTTAGAGAACTCAATGAGTTTATCTCTACTGATAGTTGCCAGATCTTCAGGTGGTATTAAACTGCTAAAGCTATATCTACCTCCTGATACTCCAAACTGAGCAATAGCTAATGATATAATATCATAGTACAAACCTTCATCAACTTTCTTAATAGACTTAAAGTCTTGAATCATTTTGTTTCTTTCTGACTTAACGAAGTCTGAATTAGGGAAACCTAATGATAAGTTAACATCGGAGTTTGCTGCTATTCTACCCTTTATCAGTGAGTAGGGATCTTTGCTTATTACAACTTGCTTACCTACAGGTTCTAATCTTCTGAAGAAACTATTGTTCTGTAAGAACCTTACTAGCTTCCTTGTTTCTTCAGTATCATCTTCTGTCCTTATAGATAGATCTTTGTTCTGTACTCTACGTATAAACTCAATAAGGGATAGCTTACCATCCTTTTCTAACTTGGACAGTTTCAATCCTTTATTAGTATATCTTGAGTCAACAGAAGCCATTACAAGATTACTGAATATCTCACTACCTTCTATTGTACTGTCAGAAGGAGATAACTTAGAATGCATAAGGAAGTTGATAAATTCAGTGTCAATGTATGCACTTAATTTTTCTCTATCCTTACTTCTGTAAACAGTACTCAGTATCCCTTTCTTATAGTCTAGATAGTTAGATCTAACCTTATCATCAAATGAATTAATAGTGTATAAAGGAGCAAACAGTTCTTCAGCAAAACCCAATGCCTGGTCAAATCCTCTAACTACTGTTTTGCTAATAATAGCTTCGCCATTCTTAACATACATCTTAGACATAGTGTCTACATCTGTATCTCTTCTGATAGATGTTTCCTGATATGTCTTATCAGTACCTCTGGTATCTTGAGAAGTAGCATCCATTACTAATCTTAAATTACCTGCTTGTCTCTTAATTTCTAAGAACATATCTAATGCTTGTTTCTGTACATCAGCATCAAGATCTTCAGGTTTTACTTGAGCAAGGTTCGTAAACAATGCTTCATTAGGATTAGTTCTAGATACTTTATATGTACCTGTATCAGATGTTCTATCCCACAAGGTTGTTTTACCTCTTCTAATAACATGATTATACATCTTCTCGTGTAAGAAGGTAGTTCTATAACTAAGCTTAGACAATGCATTTTGCTTACGTCTAAACATCATCTTAATATTATTTCGAGACCATGTATTATATTGTTCCAGATAGAAGTTATAGTTCTCTCTAGTGTTATCATTAACCTTACTAGCTTCTGATACAAATCCTAATTTCACATACTCATCTGCTCTTTGTTCAGGAGTAAGTGCGTAGAATTGTTCAGAACTTAACAGCTTGTAATAGTTCTCTGAATCATACTTTGACATAACATCTGCAGCAATTGACGTATCAGGTACTGTAGTGTTATATGCTTTTCTGAAGTTAGATGTTAGTTTCTTTTTGCTCCTAACAAACTCAACTACAGAAGGCTGATTAAGTAACATAGTTACAGCATCCAATGGAGCACCTAATCGTAACATGTACATGAAACTATCAACTACTTCATCATTACCGTTCATATCAAAGACATAAGGATCAGCAGCAACGTCAACATAAGCGTTGACAAATGCAGAGATATTTTCTAAGATATTAGAACCATCTACTGCTGTAACACCACCTAATGATGGATATATTTTATCTCCAGGCTTAACGACTATTTTGCCACCTTTCTTTAAATCTCTGTTCTGTATACCTAATACTTCGCCAGTATTTTCATCTCTAACTATGTTACCAGAATATTTAAGTGCAGCTGTAGTAATATCTACAGGTTCACCATTCTGATTAACATAATTAATATTGAGACTTATATCAGAGTTATCATTAATGAATCCTCCTTCATGTAATATAATAGGAGTATTCATATAAGTATTAGCAATCTGAGTAAGGTTATGGTGTGTAATATGTCTTGCAACAATACCAATATTAGATTTACCTACAAGGAATGCTAATCCTTTATCTATGTTGTAGATAGGATCTATAATGTTAAAGAAGCTTCTGTTCTCTTCATTATTCTTATATTCTTCAATATACTCTTTTGTATATCGAAGTATAGTGTTGTCTCTAACTTCATTGTAAACAAGTCTTGAATCAGTTTTAGCTAATTCTTTTGCTTTTTTTACTTCAGACATCATCTTCCTCTTTCTCTCCATGTTACTTTCAGAGTTGTCAGAAAGGAATCTGATTTTCCATACAACACCTAAGTTAGTAATATCACTTTCATAGTCTGCACCTGCAAGAGGTGAGTCATCTACAGGAGCTAAGAAGTTACCAGCTCTCTCTTTATGTAACAGAAGATCTCTCTGTAATTCTACAGCTCTGTTATAGCTATATTTCTTACTAGTAAATCCTGTTTTACCTTTACTCTTATTTATCTTATCAATAAATATGTCAATGTGATCTATATCTAAATCTAACAATGCCTTTTGTAATGTAGAAGATTTGAAATCATCAACACTTAACTTATCAAAACTGTTAGATATGTAATTAAGTATAGCATTCAAGTCAT